>Ga0153944_1001244_pt1 | contig 10546 bp, 14 predicted proteins | sample TSNJ028MetaG_FD_104703 | JGI IMG/M metagenome (GOLD analysis project Ga0153944, IMG submission 104703) | Attine ant fungus gardens microbial communities from New Jersey, USA - TSNJ028 MetaG | ecosystem: Host-associated > Fungi > Mycelium > Unclassified | place: USA: New Jersey, Wharton State... | reverse complement strand
TTGTTAAACAATTTTGCCAGCCTCATATGCCTGAATTAATCTGACTTGACATATCTTTTTTTCTTGATCCATACTCATCACCGGAACCTCCGTTACCCGGTGACACTCTTCCGCCGATAAAAGATTCTACCAACCACATTTGAGCAATTAATCATACGATTTTTTATAGTAGAAAAAAAGGTAGAACGCCTGGTAACGGTGAATAAATCGAGGTTTCTTCACATTGACTGGGGTCTCCTTCGTGCTACAACACTGCGTCCAAATCTGGGGATCTCAAAGGCAAGTTACCTATCAGAGCTTCACTTATTGTTTCAGTTCGTACGAATGAAAAACAAAATCTCAAGTAAATAAATTCAAGTTATGGAGCAAAGATTCAGGATACTCTTTTCTTGAATACGAGTCTTTTCATTGACTGGTTTGGAGGTTTTACTTCAGGAATTGATTAGATCATTGATCGATTCATGAAGCTGTATAATTGCGTGAAACGTAAAGGAGTTGTATGTGAAACAGTGGATCTCGGCACCACAAGTAACCTTGGATTTCCGTCTTAATTCCAGCAGGCGCATGAGGGGTTGCTTTTTCTCCGGTCGTGTAATTCTCATCGCCCAGCTTCGAAGTCTCATTTTCCGACGCAGTACTGTATAAGCGTAGTCAGGCCTAGAATACCATTCAAAAGTCCGCATTCGCGGAACTACTACCGAGTATCGCTTGACCAGGCTCAAATCGGACTTCGAGCTTGGTTTGGACACAAGAATCCACGCATCTCACCGGAAATAGTCACCGTAATGACACTCAGAAGTCTCTGATGGGAGAAGACACCTCAGTCCACATCCTTTCCGGCTGTTGATCAGATTGTCGATCTCCCCCTTTGAGGTCTGAATCATCACAGCTATTTCGAGGATTGTGAGATCTGATGCCGGATCATACTCTCGAAAACTGAGTTCAAGTCGAACGTTCAATTTACTTTCGATTTTTGGTTTAATTTATTAGGATTTAACCCGCACCATCGTGTAAGGCACAGCAGACAGCAGCTTGAGATGACGAGTTTCAGACAAACTCACCGGTAAAATGGAAAACAAACCTTTGTGATGTCCATTATACTGCCTCACAGTCTCACCAGAAGTCATCTCCCAGAGTCTTGCAGTGTGGTCAGATGATGCTGTAGGGATTTAGTAGATGCATTTTAAACAGCCTGCCTGAATTACCTGTAACCAAATACGCCGAGTCTGCACTGAATGCACAGTCCCACACCCATCTTTGATGGCCAATCAATGTCTTGTCCAGTCTAAATTCATGGTTTCTGTGCAGCGTCCAGATTTTGACGGTTGTATCCGCAGAACAGGTAGCAAGATATCTAGTTCTGATAAGTAGTGAATCTTTCGCGAGCTAAATCAAGTGAACCTTGCATCGGAGCTCAACAGGCAACGCGTCAGATATTTCGTATGCGCCTGGAAACGAGTCACTGCTTGAAACCGAGGAAGGCCTGTATGTTCGTCATTGATTCTCCAGACATAACACTGTCCCTGGAAGCCAATATTAGGTCGATGACAAGCGGGGCGCCATAAACATCCCACTCTATTGTTACCGGCCACGAGGCATAAGCCATCGGAGGCGAGGGTTACGGAGCGTATTGGTACATCAGCTGCAGGAGTCTTTGATCTCACGAGAATAATCAGCTCATTCACAGAGAACCGCGGCAAAAAGAGGCCTCACCAGTTCATGTGAACAGATATTATTTGATAGATCCCATTGTTTGATGCTGCCCGCCTGATCGCAAGAAATTAGCTCCCCTTGGTTGGGATGTATCACGACATCGTTGACTCGTGTGTAAATGTTGTTGAGAATTGGTGGAACCACTGAATTCAACCAAACACACCTGGTGCCCCATTATCATAGATCCGGTGTACCGATGAGCTGCTGTGATGCGTAGCATTATCTAAATAGAGTATTTCCAATCCCCCCTGAACTGAGTTAACGCACCGCAAATCCCAAATTCGTATCGTCCCATCTTCGCTACCAGTGACTAACCATTTCCCCTCGTTATGAAAAGAAACCGCGGTGACATTCATGGTGTGTCCCTCCAAGGTCACGAGCTGACACGGAGACGTATCGAGGAAGAAAAACAATCCGAAACAAAACAGTACCTACGTGTTCATTCGCTGTGCTTGCTATTTCGTAGATATTCACTTTCTTGTGTATAGCAGCAGCGAGGAGTCGTTTGCTGGTCAAGTGCTTAGCTCAGATCCCTCCATCCAACAAAGAAGTTACTCAGGGGATATTGCAAGCCTGTTCACTTGCTATCTGGAGATGAGGATTATTGTACAACCGCAGGGATAGTCGATTCTTACGCCAGATTCACCAGAACGTGCAATAGTTCTGGAACATATACCACTCCAAGCCTCCCAAAACCTGATCTCGTGGTCATAAGACCCTGTAACGAGAATCACGGACATATCCTGTCGAGATCTATTTGTCTTTTGTGCATGTGCATGAGGTGGGGTAGGCATTACAGGATCCAGCTGAACGAATCGAAGTGGTGGTTTGAGGGACAAATCCGTCCTGAGGTCACATTATCACCCAAGGCCAAAGGTGATGTTGGTCATAAATATAATTCAACTAGTTTATTGATCGTATCTCGTACACAAGTTCAATGAGACTCGAATTCTTTACCCTGAAAACTTGTTGCGCAGAACACTCAGGCGTCCGTACCGCGTACCCTACTCGAAATGGTGTAAGTAATTCGCGAATATACTTCGCTCATTTTATAGTTTATGTGCGTGAGTCCCACTGCATCTCGAAGCACTGGATTGAAGACCACAGCGACAAGCTACGTGTACACTCGCGGTTTCCGAGGATCAACGGAGCGCCCCAGCTATTCCTTTACCACATTGAAGGACTTGAATATTGGCGATCTGCATGAAAGGACATACGTCAATGCAGATACACGGGCCTGTGAAAATACTCCTTGAGCTGGATGTGTTGGTTCCGTAGGTATGTGAATTGACGCGTGCCTCGAGGATCCCCTTTCCCGATGCGATCACTTATTTCCGATTCCGCGACGATCGATTTAGTATGAAGCAATGTTCTCTGGGTATTCCCTTCCCTAAGGTTAATGTAGGACAACGAGACAGCTGCATCTTACTTCCATTGTCTATAATCTATAGTTGTGTCCAGCCCCGAAACTTCGAATTGGGAAAATGGGTTCGTGTTCACGATTGTACCTATACCGAAGGGAACCTTTGACTACTGGCCCTTGACTAGCACAAGTATTTGATTCAGCTTGCATATATAGTCAAGAGAACAAGACCATCGACCTCGTTCCCCTACTAGCCCCTCCCCCCGCTATTTGGGCTATGAACTCGTTCCCGGTTTGTTCTTGCTGTCTTCCCCAATTGTTCTCGCCTGAATGAATCAAAAAGGCTGGCACGATCGTTTTTTGGTGGATACCCACCGGTGAATACTGTTTGGGGGTCGTTATGAGCTCCAGCTTCATGGAGGATGTGAGCTTCAGTACTTTCAGTAGCCGCGATGGCTCAATCTGACCTACTATTCAGGGTACACAGATTTTGACTATTTACGAAACCAGTGGCAGAGAAGTCACATTGCCGTGCGTGTTGGCACATCCTGTCAATTCAAGAAGCTGACCTGATCATTGCACCTATAGGAGCATCGGCGTCATCAAGATTATATGAAGCATTTCCATACGCGCCGTGTAATTCCCGTCATTTGTTACCATATGAAGCTTTGATGTTGTGCTCCTTCTAATGGCATCCTGCGGCTGGTAATCTAGATCATTTAGATTTTTGTTTCTCTTCGGGACAATCTTGCTTCTGTGTTTACTATTTATTAGATGATATCATTCAGTACGTTTGGACTGCTGATCGAAGAACAGCCTGGTTTGCACCCCATTTAGCCTCGTGGCACTGAGCTGCGATGAGCCCGCCAAGTATGTGGAAAAGTTTCTCCAGGAGGATCGACCACTTCGAGTCCGACAAATCTCACCAGCAAATCACAGAATCGAATTGTTGTGGAAGCTATCTTTGGAAAGGCCACTTTCGGAAATCCTTTTAGATTTGAATTTTTTTCGTACTCTGCACAGACCAATCCAGATGCTCCTTTCAAATCTGGACGATGAAGATACGAGTACTGATAGAACGATGAACATGATAAATGAAAGAACAGCCAGATCAGGAACAAATGGGTCTTTTCTGTTAGAGAAGCGCCCGATATCTGGCTGTGCAAGTTTGAAACCTAAGTCGTCAAGCGGGAAATTTTTGGATGGAAAATATTTCTTACGTAGACCACAAGGCAGATAATACTATCAAATATCGTGGCCAGTGTCATGGCCACTCCAGGAGGATAAGAAATTTTCTTATCTTCGCTCTGAATATATCTTACCCGCGGTGATCATTTTCAATTCGGCACCGGTCACGACCCCATGGCTGCTGCCGGAAGATCCTTTATTTCAAAAAATGTAGTGGATTCAACCGAGTCAAAAACATGTCCACTTACTCGGACCATGATGCTCAGGCGTTGACCACTATCGCAGTCGGGTGTATGGATGATTGAATGCCGATGGGTATAGCGGACGTTGCCACTGACAAAAGCCTGAGAGGTAGATACAAGGAGTCGTGGGAAGAATACCTCTGTAGATACACGCTTCCTGAAGGTAGCAAGAGCTCGGATAAAGCATTGTCTCTGGATTCCAACCGAAGAAGCCTCTGGGCACCAAGGCTTACACCGAGAATCCACGAACCGCTGGCATCAGTATTGTCGATGTGAGGTAATATAAAGCCGCGGGAAGCCAGATGAAGAAGGTGAATCTGGATATTTTGACTCGGACATAGGTCGTACAAGCGTTTCAAGACACTTGTAAGTCCCACAAATCCATCCTCTGGCCAAGATGTTAGATGCATCTCACGATAATCACGGATAACGCCGTCATAGTGCCCCTAAAGTCCATTTAGAAATCAGGACCTAACCTGAACATTGCATACCTCTTGGAATTCGTAGTACTCATCGGGTAAGAAGGTGTTTTGTATCTCGGTCGGCTCCGGACGATCCATAGGTAATGTCTTCAGGTACATTCTCCTTCGCTTACGGCTTTTTATGCTTTCAGAGTTGTCGAGCTTGTACAGAGATGCCTGTAAGAGAATTTTCTGCTCGTCAACATTGAAGTAAGTTGGCCAAAACTGGACACCCTGAGGAAAGTGTTTCGAAGACATTGAAGCAAGACATGCTCGACGGGGGAAAAAAGGAGATGAAGAGAATGGAAGCATCTTTTGTGAGCTTGTTCTCGTAGTAGAAACTGCAATGCGGCTCGTCATACTGGAATTAGTTAAGTGTGAAGGGACCTACAAGAAACACAGCCACCCTGTTCGCCGAAAATAGTACCTTGCGGCCCGATCCGGACCTTGTGCTTTCATGCCCATTCCTCATGTTCACTGTTCTACAAGATGAAGAAACAGATACGAGTACGTATATCTATCTGAGCCGATTCTGAGCTCATGATTTCTGCAGAAGAGCAGAGCCCAGGTTTTCAGGCCGCTATAGCTCGTACTGCAACACGAGGAATAGCCTTGTATTTTTCTCGACCAGTCCGGTTATTTCGACCGTCGAAAAGTCAGTATACATGCTCCTCTTCTTCAGATTCTGAACCGACAATTTCAAGTCAGCGGCTGGCAGTCCTTGAGAAGTCTAGCCGAGCACCAAGGTGCTAATTATGATCACAAGTTTCTACTGTCAGTAATCAAACTCCAAGGTGTAGGTCAGCATTCGAGGATGGAGTAGGCCCTAGCTGAAGTCTAGTCCAAGTTCAGTGTTTTCAGTAAACATTTCCTACCCCCTATGGTTGTAAACGCTATGCTCGGGACTATCCTATGGACAACCTATGCTGAGGCCTATTCGATCATCGAGCCGAATATGCGAAATCATCCAATCATGTGCGCTGCATTATCTGGAGGTGTTGCTGGGGGTGTTCAGGCATTGCTTGCTGCCCCTGCTGAAAATGCCCGCCTCGCGATCGAGGGGGGGACGTCGGGTCAGTCTTGGATACAAGCTTGGAGATCCTTGGCGCAGAGTAATCCTACAGTCCAAAGAAAAACCCGTGCGGATCAATTACAGGATGCTCGAGACTTCCGCAAGTGGATGCGAGAAGTGGGAAAAATGGCAGGTCGTGGGTGGAATGGGTGGGGTTGGGGTTGTGCAAAGGATATCTGTGGTGGGTGCATTAACCAGATGTGATGACAGTTTTCTTCACGTCACACTTCTCGCCCCTTCAGCATTTTCAGCATTCTTTGCTATTTTCGAAATTACGAGAAGGGTTGGTCAGGTTGCCAAATCATGCTCTGAAGATTTCATTGCCTATGTTGACAAGTCTAAGCCCCGTAATTCCTTGAGTCAGCACTTTCCTCGCATCTTGAATAGTGCCATACTTGTATCTGGAGGTGTGCGTCCTCGTTCAAACCCCCATTATCATTGAATTCCAAGTTCCCATATCCAGGTTATAGCAGGTCTTGCTTATGAGATTCTCTGTCGGCCTTGGGACAAGGCCAGACGCCTAATCCATTTGGCTCGTTCTGAGTCTCAGCATCCTCGACTTCTGAAGCCCATTTATCATGTCATTCACACTGAAGGAATCATGACTTTCTTCCGTGATCCATCCTATGAAGCACAAACTAACACTGGCATCAGATCGAAGGCAATCAGAGTTGTTCGGACTCTGGGTCGTGTTGGACCTTGGGGGATGGGATTTCTTGTATGGGAAATGTATGGTCCAGGTTTATCCTGATTAGTTGCTGCTATGGCAGTGTATACGCTGACTCGCCATGCTGATTATATTATATTACATAATAGACGAAGGAAATTAGAAACTGATCGCCCGGAACCAGATCATCCAACTACTAGCAAACACCCTCCGACATACAACACGATGCCGTGTTGTTCTCGTGGAGGTTGCAAGACTGAGTATGTTAAGGGTTCGACTGACAAATGTATCCATCATCCAGGCGCACCGGTCAGCCACACATCCCACCCCTCAACTGAAATCGATTTCAACCACGAATGCTAGGTTTTTCACGAGGGACTTAAGTCGTGGTCGTGTTGCTCCAATATCAACAAGCCCGTCCTCAGCTTTGATGATTTTCTGAGCATCCCTGTTTGCCCGTATTCCATCTCGTCTGAAATTATATATTGACCCGAAAGCCAGGGGTGTACTGAGGTCGACGGTCATGATTCCGAAGTTCCAAAGGCACCCGAACAGAAAACCCCTGTTACATTTTCTGTCACCCAGTTGTCTACAGAAGGAGGAAAAGAAACATTCTCGAATTCCACGAAAACACCTGCACAACCTGATTCCAAGTTACTAAAGCCAGCTCCTGTCATTGAAGAGGAAGATGACCCTTCCGTACCAGTAGCTTTTGGGACATCGTGCAAAAGGAAAGGATGCGGTCTTCTCTTTGTAAGTGACGAAGAGAACAGGAAGGGAGATGGACCGGGAACCAAATGCATATACCATCCTGCTCCTGTATGTGATGAACTCAAGGTTGCTGGCTAGAAGCTAAATCTATTCGCACAGCCAATCTTTAGAGAGGGCAGTAAGGTAACTATTGTGAAGACTATTCGTGTGGTCTTAAATCAACTCATCTGGACTTCCTCTAGGGGTACCTCTGTTGCAAACGCCGTGTCTTGGAATTCGACGAGTTCTTGAAGATTCAGGGTTGTAAAACGGGCCGTCACGTTTTTGCTCCGCGAGGGGCAGCATTTTCTGCAGTTGTAAGGGTCAATGCTACTCGGATTATGTGATCACTCAACCTTGCCAAGACAGAAGAGATCGTTGACTGTCGCATAGATCACTACCAGACGATGGATAAGGTTTTTGTTTCAGTATTTGCCAGGCATGCGGACAGCCAACGCAGTACAGTCAAGTTCGATTCACCAGAACAGGTTCAGCCGCTTATTTCAGTGATTCGACGTACAAAATAAGCCTCATATGCTCGTCAGGTCACACTCGATATTCATCTACCAGGATCGAAACGCTTTTCGCGCGTGTTGAACCTTTTCGGACCCATTGATCCAGCGAAGAGTACATTCCTCTATTTCAATACCAAGGTATCAGCTTTCTCTGACTACCGGCCTCTTGCTAAAGTCTATATACCGTAGGTCGAGCTTCAACTTCAAAAATCAGATAACCGCAGCTGGGTCCTTCTGGAAAAAACGACCCGCGATCTGAGCGGCATTACCTATACATTTGGTGTCGGCGGGAAGACTGGAACAGTTGGAGGAAAAGAGCTTCAGCTTGATGCAGCCAATCAAACTCGCACTCATTGAAAAGTCTATAGTCTAGGATCAATTCAGTGTCCAATCTTATAAGACCCCTGGTTTCTCTATCGTCCGATACATCTGAATCAAGTCACCTTCACGGAGATCTTCGAAATTTAGGAAACTCAGACCACATTCCAGGCCTTTGCGAACTTCGGTAACATCCCTCTTGAGGATACGCATAGCATCCAATGACCCTGAAAATAGTATTTCATGCGAGGGCAGCAACACGTGTGAGGAAGAATGTACCTTCATGGATGACTGAGCCATCTCTGACAATTCGTGCACGGTCAGCTCTTTCAATTATCCCATTAATCACACGGCAACCAGCGATCTTCTTCACCTCCTTTGTCTTAAGTTGTATGTCAAATATCTGGATGATTGAAGCTTCCCCTGTCACTTTATTTTCTTTGATTGTCGGGAGAAGAGCGACTATTCGTTGGTGAACATCCTCCATTAACCGGTAGATGATGGGTGATGTAGCTATTGAAACCAGATTCTGTGCCGCCAAAATTTCCACTGAACGGGGAACTGAAACAGAAAAGGCAACAATGGTTGCTGAAAACGAACATTTTATCAGTTATAGGGCAAGATGTTTGTCTGAACCATACCGTCAATGGCCTTTGCCATAAGCACATCGGATTCTGTCACATCCCCAACATTGGAAGACACGATCTTGACCATAGCCTTTTTATTCCCTATGCCTTGAAGTGCTCCTTCAACAGCCTCTGCGCTTCCGCTCACGTCTGCTTTGATGATCAACTTCAATTCTTTGGGTCCATTGAGTTCTGCCGGTGTCGACGTCAGTATCTTTTGAGGATTGACAGTCTCTGTCTGCCTGCGTTCCCGTTCTTCCTTTCGTGCTGCATTAATGGCATCAATGTCAGCTAGTGATGCAGTAATCCCTGCCTTTCGCAGTCGATTTGCCAACGCCTTTTTTACGGCAGACTCTTTACCGTCAAGTACCTCATCTCCTGCTTTGGGCAGCGTCTTCCAGCCTACGACAGTAACGGCCGTACCAGGGTAAGCAGCTTTGACAGTACTACCGGAAGAATCGGTCATGGCACGGACTTTGGCAACACTAGTGCCACTCAAGAGATGTGAACCCGATTTCAGACATCCTCTCAGGACCAAAACAGTGGCTACGGATCTGTATCTTATAAGTATACGTCAATATTCTGGAAATCAGTCTACTCACCCGAGGCCCTTCATCACTCTCGATTCCAGCACATATCCATGCACAGCACCTTCTTTCTCGGCACGTAAATCTTGAAGTTCTGCCATAGCAGATAAAACTTCAACAAGATCTGGTAAGCCCTGTCCTGTCAGGCCAGATACCTCAACAGATGGTATGTCACCACCAAAACACTCGAGTTGGACTCCTTCAGCCATTAATGACAGTTTTACAGCTTCCTAATCAAGGTTGTTCGATTGTCTACAAAGAAGAGTATGAGGTCACTCACGACATCGGCTTCCGGCTTGTCGACTTTATTTATTGCAACGACAAGGCCAACTTTACCGGCATCTTCTTTGAGAAGATTAATGACTTCTTTGGTTTGAGGCATAATTCCGTCGTCGGCTGCTACAATTAAAACTACAAGGTCTGTGACTCCGGCACCTCGTGCCCTCATGGCAGAAAATGCAGCGTGGCCAGGAGTGTCAAGAAATGTGATGGTCTGCTTTCCCTGCGAAGAATTGACTGGAACAGAAAAGGCTCCGATATGTTGTGTGATGCCGCCTGCTTCACCTTTTGCAACAGCAGAAGATCGGAGAGTGTCAAGTAGTGTCGTTTTTCCATGGTCGACATGTCCCATGATCGTCACAACAGGGGGACGGGATGGCAAAGTGGAAAGTTCAGGACATACCGCGCTGCAAGGAGTGAGAAGCGTGATCAACTCCCGCAGTTAGGAACGCACGGTGGATACAAGTCAAACGCAGCTTCATCATTGACTATGGGATTGCGCCCCATTTCCTCAGCCAGCAGGACAGCATAGTCAGAAGTAAGAACTGGTGTCGTTTGGAAATGAGCTCATATCCGACTCAGCAAATTACACACCGTGATCGTGACTGGATTCTTCGGACATCCCAGCTTCTACCATTTTTTTCCTAAGGTGGTCTATGAATTGTTTAGTGAGGAGAAACAGTGTGCAAAGAGAGACTTCGACGCACTGAATTTGACATCAAGAATCCTTGCCAATGTCCCCACAGTCACCACGGACGGTATATA
>Ga0153944_1001233_pt1 | contig 10604 bp, 10 predicted proteins | sample TSNJ028MetaG_FD_104703 | JGI IMG/M metagenome (GOLD analysis project Ga0153944, IMG submission 104703) | Attine ant fungus gardens microbial communities from New Jersey, USA - TSNJ028 MetaG | ecosystem: Host-associated > Fungi > Mycelium > Unclassified | place: USA: New Jersey, Wharton State... | reverse complement strand
CGTATTTCGCTCATTCCCCACACTTCTCCCCACATTTACCTTCACCATGTTCGGGGGGGCCAGGAGCTAGTTCATACAGCCAAGGATCAGAAGAAGTCATTGGACGCATGGACATCTCCAACTATGGAGGAGATGCAGCCGATCGACTCATTGAGAGAGACGGAGGAGAGCCATTCTATGATAGAGAAAGGGAAAGGGAAAGGAGGCATGGGATTGGAGGAAGTCGATTTCGACAGTTTTGATGGTGATGTTGATGAAGGAGAACAACGGCTAGAAGGTTGGAACGTGACAAGTGAAGACTTGATTCTTGGAGATGTCCGGACAATACTTGACGTGGCACATGAACCTGATAACAATGATGATAATCAAGTGACGACACCTCTGATGCGATCTTTAGGAGAACTGTGCAGCAGTATTGAATACAATGATAAAAGTGTCATTGACGCTAGGTCCATGGATTCTATCCCCGAGGATACCGATTTCACTGGAGGTGGAAACTTAATTATGTCACCAGCAGGATCTGAAGATATCTCCAGCGGATCAGGTCTCCTACTCTATCGAGGTCAAAGTCCAGTGCGGGTTCACATTCAGGATCTGGAGTCACAGCTATTACTGCAACAGCATCTTCCCTATCTATAACCACCACAATGATGACTATCCATTCCCTCGCCCCTCACAATCACTCGAAATTTATCATAGACACTATCGAATTCATCCGACATCAACGCCACGTCACATGTTAAGCAGTTGATGAGAGATCAATATCAACAACAAGAACGAGATTGACAAACGACAAAATCACAGAGAAGGGCGAGAACACTTGAGGAGGTAGTTATATCTGCAGTTGCGGGATGGTGGATTTTGGAGGTGTCCCTAGACCATTGACTGGGGATGTGAGTGAGATGAAGTGGGAGACTGATAGTCATCTTTAGTTAGGTGTCCATGATGACAGCGGACCGTGTGAGTTGTCCTTGTTAATGCAATTGTGTTGTTTGCGTGGGAAGAAATGAAGGAAAACACGTAGTGGTTTCATCCAACACTTGTTGCGTTTGTAATACCATTGTTCAAATGATCTGTCAGTGCTTTCACTCTATGATCCGCAGATTGCTACCAATTTGCCCATTCTTAGATGTGGCATCGGTCTGTTCGCTGCTAATGAAATGTTATTGGAAGATAAGGATCAATGACTACTCAATCCAGCCTCTGTGGCCCAGCCGTTTGGCAATTCAGTGCTAGCTGGTCGGGCCGGTGCACAACACTCCGAGCCTGAAGAATTTTTGCAGGAATCACGCTCTCACACTAGCGCTCAAATGAGTCCTTTCACTTGGACGCTACCAAAAGACGTCTGCTGACCTGTCGCAAAAGGAGATGAAAAACTGAGAATGCCTGAAGCCCCGAGAAGATCAGAAGTATCTTTCTCCACCCTGATGATGTCACATTTCCCTAATTCTTCACAAGTAACTGCCTAGAAGCACCTTGTCCTCGAATAAGATATCACACTTCCCTCTATTTAAGCAAAGAATCCTGGTAATCCCCCATCTGTCTGAGGTTATCATCACACTTATCTGTGTAGAAACAAGCCATGCATTCAGAAATCGGTACCACGAAAGATACTACGCCGTCGAAAAGCTTTGACCAAATACCGTCGTAAGCAACCTTGTTCGTCCAAAGATACCGTAACTCAGCATTCCAAGTGATGTTTTAGAAAAGCTCTTCATACACCTCGTTTCGAACGACAACAACTACAACCCCTCCAGGTTTTACATTAGATACAAAACAATCTCCCTGCTCCGTCTCGTTTCTCGATATTGGAACCATGTCATAGTTTCCTCGCCTAGGTTGTGGCAACGAGTTGCCATAGACGTTTCGTCCATATCATCTCGATACCCTCCAGTCGATGTCGTAAAACTCTGGATTGACAGGACATGCGAGATACGTAATCTTGAGGTTCTGGTTTCTATGCCTAACGAGCCAAGTTTTGTCCGCAAAGGACATGCACAAGCAATCATGAATGTCCTGAGACCAGCAGTGCATCGCTGGGAAGAATTATGGTTTTTCAGCGAAGCCGGGGTCCTGGACTTCCCGCGAGATTTATCCAATGCACATAATCTCGTGAAACTCTCCGTAAGTGCAGGAATCGTCGACGAGGACGCTATGAAAATCATTGGACCTACCTTGCACAATCTTCCAGATGTCATCCGTGATCTGGATCTGGAAGTTTTAGACTTTGATAGTTTATTTCTTCTTAGACAGAGTTATCCCATGCATTTAGAACACTTGGAACGTCTGACACTGCGGTACGAAGGCTGGATTCAGGGCATTCTGAACCTCCTTTCAGATGTGCGGGACAGTCTTATCTCGGCCGATATCTACGTTGATGGCCAATGGTCATGTTCCACCGAGTATCGCTCCTTGGTCCCCCATATTCCAACAGCCTCCTTTACCGCGATTCGCTACCTCAAACTGTGGATTTATGATGCAAATGTAGATCTTTTCGAATATCTGGAGATGGGTTCCCTTGAGGTTATTGATTTATCTGTCAACTGGACCACTGTCTCAGAGCGTGCAAGAAATATCGCTCCTCTTGTTGGTTTCATTATCAACAGATCTGACTCTCTTCAAACATGTACTATGAAGTTCAACAAATCGCCATACGATTGGGCCGCAATGGCTTTCTACAGTCCGGAGATTATGCGCTTACGAACCTATATGTTTTACAATGTTGGACTAGAGACTATGATGCGATACGCAATTGCTGGATCACCTAACGTCTTTACTCGAATTCGCCTGATTCCAGAAGCTAGCCCCTCGCGCTTTACTATTGGATGGGATGAGAACGATAATTAGTGGAGTGGGAATCATGTTGAATTATATCTTCTAGTGCTGCCCCGAATTATAGCATGCTCTTCTCAATTGTAAGATCCTGAGCCACCCGAAGCCCTTATGTGCAAGATAGTGGTGACAGAAAACCCCCTTAAACCCCCTTCATCCACCCAAAAGGGGATTGGGAAGATATTTCGTCTTTACTTTAGGTCGAACGAATGGAGTGACAGAAAATCAGACCTGAGAAACAAAAATTCTGAGGCATCGTGTCAATCCTACTGTTAATAGCATGCTATTGTCCAGTCACGAAAGCCGCTCCAATTTGACACCAACATTATATCCCCATGGTGCATCGTCGTTTTTACCAAGTCGTCTTTGGAATTCACACCGACAGCTGTGGAAAATACTTGTTGACATATCACACCAACTCAGAAGTTCCAGTGACTACAGAGATTGACTCGTTGGAAAAGTCTATCAGAGACCGACAGGCCCTTGACTATAATTGACATTGAATCTAGTGTAACAGATCAGAATGAGCACTGGGTACATGTGCAGTTGTTGCATAAACCTACCTAGTAGGATCATACTTATTATATACTCGCTGAAGAAACTCATAGTTTCCGTAGGTAGCATAAACATTTTGGGTCGCATCGCTTTCGTTCATATCCAACGGAGCTCCAGGTGAGGGTGGATTTCTTGATAAGGGATGAAGATATCAATTAGTTGTGTTTTGGGCATCACTTACTGTCTCATTAGCTGCTGCAGGCCCAATTCCACCTGACGTGGTATCTGCTCGTGACCTGCAAGAAAAACAGTGTGCCAGTGAGCAGATAAGTAAGGAATTTCTGCAGCGTCTAGTGCATTTCCCCCACGTGACTTTGCGATTTGTATTTGATGGAGGGGAATCGGAGTCAGTGCGAATACCGTCGAGTTGACAAGATGAACACTTTCTAGGGCGAATTCTCGGAAATCTTGATATGCCTTCAGACACCGGTCTGGACTTCCAGAAAAAGACGTTCCAGAAAAGCGTTCTCCACTCTCGCGATAGTCTCCTGACCCAAAAATGTTCGCAGCCTCGAAGTAGCTCACAGCACCCAAGTGCTCAGAGATGGAAGGGATATTCAAGAGATCACCAAAGACATCTTGTGGCAAGCTCGAGCCTCTATAAAAGTATGCCACTTTGTAACTGGCAACCGGTCGTCCATTCTGCATGACATATCCTAAAATAAAAAGAGCCGCTAACCTCGACTAAGTGAACCTCTGGCATGTAAGTCTGTCTAGTTTAGCTGGAGAGCATTTACCTGCTTTGGGGTCCTCGTTTGTTTCCACGAACTTGTGAGCCGCGCGAATCAGTGCTTCTGCGGAAGACTCGGGGTACTGAACCAGATAAAGTGGAATTAGTTAGACAGTGGCGTCAACATTTTTGAGTGCTGATTGAAGCCCTCAATGAAGGATTGCGGACGAACTGACCTCGATGATGCCCCCATACCAATATCTGTCTATACGTCTTCCGACACGGACAAGCGCGACTTCGAAGCGTGTGACAATACCAAATCGACTACCTCCTCCTTTCAAAGCGCGGAAAAGGTCCGAAAATTGGTTAGTCGATGTGGCGGTGATTAGGCTCCCGTTGGTGAGTACGACGTCCATGGCAGTAATGCCGTCAGTCGACCAGCCGTTTTCAGGTGCCAGGTAGCTGATGCCGCCTCCCAGAAGTAGTCCTGTCCCTAGGTTTCTGCAACAACTTAAGCAAGCTATGTACCGTAGTATAGGAATTTACTCACCCTAAACGCCCGCCCATCGCAGCAACCCCGTACTGCTCGAAATTTACTAGTGCATCGCCCCATCTCACTCCAGGCTCTATCGTGGCTCTATTATGTATCGCATCATAGGTAATGTTCACCATCTTTCCAAAGAAAATCAATACACCGTCTTGAACACTGTAAAATCCGGTCGAACATTGAAGACCAGGATGGAAAGTAAACGCACGTATTCCATCCCGTCATGCCTGTATGTCCCCCTGACATAACTGCATATCGTACTTTATCACGGTATACTGCTGCCATGGTTATCTGCACATCTGAAGCGTCTCGCGGAGCTACGACACAGGTCGGTCTGTAAACAGAATTGAATAGACTAGCTGGATTGCGTATAGCTTCAATGTAAATCCTCTCTCCGTATACCTGCACCACCTTTGATCCGAGTCGTTTGCGAAGTTCAATGCATGTTTGCGTAGCCTTGGTAGCAATGACTTCAAAATTTTTTATGGAAGGATGCCACTGTGCAAATGCGAGAATATTGAGGGTCAATAGCCGTGGTGAAAACAGCATGGCAACCAGCCCCAAAATGAGAAATATGCCTGCTCGTGTGGGGATCGGCATGACACGTAAGGAAAGGCGTTTTAGACACCCTAGGCATTCAGACGATTGAGCCTCTTATATATTTATGCAGATTCTTCTTTAGCCACAATAGGGGAGGGTGAAGGATGGGAAATGATCTGTAAGATGGAATCTTGCCGCGACGATGATGGTCCCCGTTAGCATCTGAGTTTTTATGTCGTGCATATTGTGTGTATGAGCCAACTGATTTCTGGAGTTTTCTCTGATATAGATATACGACTGTAACAGAAACCGACCTTTTAGCTCGTGAAAACTATTATCCTGAGAAGGATGGTCATATCACTGCTGTAAAGAAGTAAGGCGGCGAACACAATACAAGGGGATGGTTCCAACAGGGACAAGAATTGAAGTCGAGCCCCTGAAGAAGGGAAACTAGATAAAAAAAAGAAGCAGGTTAATAGTGAGCCTCGAGGAAATACAACAGGCAAAATGAGCACAGAACATGTTCGCGCATACCCAGGTAGTATATAGTCATTCCAAGGACAAGTTGCCATCAAACAGCAATCCACGCTACATGCTTCATATCAGGAAATGACGTGATCTGGTTCAAAAAAAGAATACGAAGCCTCGGTAATATCATCTGATGAGAGAGGAGTTGGGGTGGACGCCTCTGAGAAATCAATCGTGAGAATTAAACAGGTCAGGGTTTTGGATTCTATTTAGAAGTCTGGCATGAATTGTTCATATGTCAACATGATTGGGCTTCCATGAATTCTATGAATTCTTTTTTCTCTTCCTCGTTTTTCGAGCAGTTAATGATACTGGGTTATCAGGAAGGCAATTTCCTTTTAGCACAAATTTTCAGAAGAAAAAACTCATCTGAGAATCAGACTAATTCATGATTTCTAGCGTGGCTCATTTAGACGTTTGGAAGATCCTTCAGATAAAAAAAATCCTCCAACAAATTTCAACCTCAGTTTCTGGTAGCACATAAGACTTACGAGAACCTCCCATCAGACCATCAAAGAGAAGAAACTCCTACGTATCGAGATCGGTCATTATACGTACAAAAAAGATGGTCATTCTACCTCGAATCGGTGGCAATGCGCGATTTTGTCTGCAAAGGCTAAATAAAGTATATTCGATCCATGCCCCGCTCAAGCCTTTGGGTACACAACCCTGCAAAATACTACGGGGCGGAATCACCCATGTAAACACTTTTAGCTACAGGGCAACCCGTCCGGACATTGTCATTGACCAGTTCCTCAAGATATAATGAAGTATATGGCAATGCAGCTATTACTACCCTCTGTGCCATCCAATGGGCCCCGCCGATCTCAAACGATGATCCCATGTTCATTACAAGCGCATCAATAAGCCATCAAGTAGTTAAGTACATCGTGGAGCAAGAAACAAAAAGGAATATCAACAATAATCAAGGAACAGTTGCAACTTCTGCTCTGTTCGTGGCGGTAATTTGAATGCTTTCAGGCTATATCCAAACGTTCGCACGATACGGACCACAGCCTCTTTTAATACTGTCAAGAAGAAACAGTGGATAAAATGCAATGAAGCAGAAAGCCAATCAACCAAATCAGTAATCAGCCTGCCGTATCCTTTCATAATGACCAACGTACCATCAATCATTATGCCCAATACTTCCATGCTTTGTACTACTTCATATTGCAACCTCATACGTTCTTCCCAACCTTTCAATGCTAATTTCCCATCTCCTGCAGCTTCACTAGCTCCGTTGCCGTTACCTTCTCTTTGTTCATCTGGTGGAGGCGGAGGGACATAAAGCGACCTCACTTGACCATAATACTCTTCGATCGCGGAGAGGAAGGATAGGAGCAATTCAAGGGTTCGTGGAATATCTCGTTGGACGACACCGTACTGGTCTTCATGAAGCGATGCACATGTTAAACGAGAAATGACTATGAAAGTGTCTGAGCAATTAGAACCATCGTAGATTGATATACTCACCCTCAATAGCAACGACATCCAACTCCCTCAGTGGCAAACTCTTCTCTACATTCTTACTTAATCGATCCTCCTTCCACCACGCCTTCCACCCACGAAAATAGTGATTCATGGCAAGCGGAAGACATTTATTACACAAGTCGCAAACGGATTGAAGTTTCTTCTTTTCTAAAACAACGTTCACTTTTACCGTTCCCTTGTGAACCTCCTGTTCCTGTTTTGGCATAATCTCGACATGAGTCTCGGACCGGAAAATCTCGGGTAACTCGATGACATTAACGCTTGCATTCACTGCTCGTGAGGGTGTACTATTAGATGCTGAAGCATTTGCGCTACTGACGGTCCCAAAAATACTTTTTTGGAGTGTAGGAATTGGATTTGATGGGACCGATCTGGAATTCGCGGCAGGGATTGGGATCGGGACTGGAGAAGACGGTGGTATTGGTTCGGGGTTACCACGGCGAAGCAAAAGTTGATAGTGTTGTCCAAGTAAGGAAAGACTCTCTTGAATGAGATGAGACCAAAGAGTAGGCGTATATTTCTGGTCGGCAAAGAGCGCCGTACGTTGAGCGACAGCGGTGGAAGAGGTATCTTCTGCTATTGTACATAGGTCGCGGTAGGCAAAGTATCTAAGAGTTGGGTCTTGGGAAGATATACCAGAAATCAAGGTTTGATTCGGATTGGGGGTCGAGTTTGCAACTGAAATTCGCTGGACAGAATGGTGAGTGATCTGAGTAAAAGTAGATGTACTATGAAATAACCTTGGCAACGTTATTGTCAAATAGAGTGTCGACTATGTCCCAAACAAACAAAGATACGAAGCCCAGATGAAGCGCCCGTTGAAGGAGGTCGAAGTGGCGGAGAGGGAGGAAGATGCTCAACGAGGCTCGGAGGAAGTGAGCAGTGAAGGGTGTCAAGAGTAATGAGACAAAGGGGATCTTGTGAAGGACGGGAAGGAAAAACCAAGACACGGTGAAGATAGTCGCTGTGAGAGGTAAAACCAGTAGCGATAGTATGCTCGAGACCATAAACGATCGGAAAACATCTGAAATAGTCACTTTTAGGCTGGTAACATTAGTCTGAAATAGCTTTGTGAGATAACAATGAGTAAGGATAGCATATAATACTTGCCTGAGCAGCAATTCTCCATTTAAAAGCAAAGCGATCCAGCAGGACATTCCTGATCCCATAAACTATGGCAGTAACAAACTGAGATATGATGATAAAGATGAGACGGCCGTTCAAATAATACGGATGTTTTCTGAAAATCATCCATCAGCAAGAATGGTTGTTTTCAATGCAGAGACGCACCTTGATTTCACAAATAATCTTAATTTTGGGTCAGTTGACTCGACTACGTATGAGAGAAGGATGTGGACTATAAGAAGGACAAGTGCTGAAGCAGTGTACACGAGAAAGGCACGTCGTACAGTGGGTTTTGCCAAGGAACTGGATAACAAGTTGGCAGGAGAGGTTGCCGGGTTTCGCATGGCTAGTTTGTTTTTGTCAGTGCACGGGTTCGGAGAGAGGAAGACGAAGAGAACTTGCGTGTAAGCAATTTTCTCCTCAGCACGATGACTGGCAGGGCACCAAAAACCCAGACAAACATGGAAGCTAAGATGGTAATGAAGTTGAATGATGATTTGTAAATATGGTCAAAAGTGATTGAGGTGGGATATCGCTGCCATATTCCTGACAGTGTCATGGCAGCCCATGTCAAAAGGGTAGATTGTAGGAAAATGCTGTATACGAGGCGATGTTGGAGGACTGATTTGACTAGAGGCTCATATGACTCAGAAGGTAACGGAATGGGAGGGGCGAGTTTTGAAAAAAGACTGCTCGGGATTGCTCTCACCGGGATCCATTTTGAAGGTGCCATGAACGTTGGCGCAGAGAAATTCAACGCAAGATCACACTCACGCCGACGTAATATATCACGTGGACAGTAAACAAGTCAAAGTCGTGTCAGCATAGAACAACTAGTGCAGCTCACAACAACCAAGGACTAAAGTGATCTTTTGTAGTATAAGGGTAGTGGATGAGTGGAAGGCAGCATCCAGGACTGTTTGAACCATTGGTAATGTCATTTGGACTCTGCAATTCTCTGGCAGCATTATGAACTCACTATTTCAAGACGTCATTAGAAAGGGAAAATCATAATTGATGTGGACAACAAAACACTAGAGGAGCACAAGTCAATTGTAAAGGACATTCTTAGAATCCTGAGTGGCAACAAATTTTTTCGAAATTTAATCATCAGTTTACTACATGATGGTAGGCTGTTGTTAAGCCCTGAATTGTGACTAGATTTTAGCTAGCCCAGTCAACCTGGCCTCGAGTAATTCACCAGGAGGATAAGAAGAACAGGATGGGAGTCTAGAGGACAAGATGAATTCTGAGAGCTAGGTAGAGAACAAGTTAAAGAGTTCCTGTCAGCTGAGTTACTGTTATATATCCAATATTATGTAATCAATTCCTGAGTCTTATGTCAGCATGTGCATCAGTACCACTGTGGCTGTTCTGGGTGTCATGATTGTGACAGTACTTCCCCCCCAAGGCCACACCCTCATAGTTGTTAGTCAAAGTATCTTTCCTTCTCATTATTCTGTTAGGGGGTTGAAGAATCATAAGTTGGGACCCAGTTTCATAGGATGCCATGAGTGGAATTCCTATACCAGTTTGTAGACATGTGTTAACTCAGTGGTATTAATCCAGGAATATTCTTCTGCCATCCCTTTATAGCCTGCCCACTATACATAGTATATCAGTTGGATCCTGTGGTGCTTGTCAAATTTTAAGTCCAGGAATTGGGCAATTTTGAATTTGAGATCACCATTAATCTTAAGGGAGGATAGAGGGGAATTGGTCCACTCTGGAATAATACTGGTGGCTGTCAGTTCTAATTGTGATATGTGAAACACTAGATGGACTGCCCTTGGTTATTCTAGTAGGTTGACTTGATAAAAGTGTAGAGAATAGAGACTCATAGTGCAAACCAGTATGTTATTGATAGGCAGTGAATGCTCTTAGTGATCACCCTAGGTGGATGTTCAAGAAGAACTCGATGGAGTTCTTTCTTGGATTAGACTACTACTTATACTATTTTATAGTGGCTGTACTACTACTAGTCCATGATCACATGTTCTTCCAGAATATTCTATGGTCACTTGACCTTGTCATGTGATTTGGTTACCTAAGTTCCCATGCTATTTATACCTTGACCCCATTGTATGACTTGAGATTTTGGATTAAGTGTTTAAATGCATGAGAGACCATTTGTTATCGATAGGCAGTGAATGCCCTTAGTGATCACCCTAGGTAGATGTTTAAGAAGAACTCAATGGAGTTCTTCCTTAGATTGGACTACTACTTATACTATTTTACAGTGGCTGTGCTACTACTAGTCCATGATCACATGTTCTTCCAGAATGTTCTATGATCACTTGACCTTGTCACATG
>Ga0153944_1001230_pt1 | contig 10626 bp, 10 predicted proteins | sample TSNJ028MetaG_FD_104703 | JGI IMG/M metagenome (GOLD analysis project Ga0153944, IMG submission 104703) | Attine ant fungus gardens microbial communities from New Jersey, USA - TSNJ028 MetaG | ecosystem: Host-associated > Fungi > Mycelium > Unclassified | place: USA: New Jersey, Wharton State... | reverse complement strand
GAAATCAGATGGCATTTACCATGGAAATCATAAATAAAACCGAAATTGAACAGGAAGTAAAAGAAGAGCTGGCACCACCGGCAGAAGAACAAACGGTGATAAAAGAAACTGCAGACAACAATACATCGGAACTTTTTAAAATTAATTTAAGTTCTTTGGCAGAACGCCGGGAGATGGTTGGTTCCATTGAAACATTTGGCACCGATGTGGTAGAAAAATCCAGAAAGAAGAACGAATTACTGCAGGTGCGCATTGGTGATTTAAGCAAACTGGGCAGTGAAAACGGCGAAGTTGTATCCGGGCTTACGGAACTGCAGCGGCAGATGAAAGATCTGGATCCGTCAGCCATTGATTTTATGAAAGGCGGGATGCTTGGAAAGCTTTTTAACCCCATCCGAAATTATTTTGCTAAATTCCAGAAAGCTGATGCAGTGATTGATGATATTCTAAAATCCCTTGAGAAGGGAAAGAATGTCCTGAAACGTGACAACATTACCCTGGAAAGCGAACAGGTGACAATGTACGAACTGACCAGGAGGCTAAGGGCTAATATTGAACTGGGAATGCAGATGGATGACTCCATGAGCCAGGAAATAGAACAGGCAAAGGTAAATGGGATTGAAGAAGAGCGGATTAAATTTGTTGAGGAAGAAATTCAGTATCCGCTGCGTCAGAAACTGATGGATTTTCAGCAGCTTTTGGCGGTGAATCAGCAGGGCATCGTAGCGATGGAGATATTGCGGCGAAATAATAAGGAGCTAATCCGGGCGGTGGAACGTGCCCAGAATGTGACCATATCGGCATTACGTGTGGCAGTTACGGTGGCTTCGGCACTATACAACCAAAAGATTGTCCTGGAAAAGGTGGAGGCATTGAATAAGACAACAAGCTCCATGATCAACAGTACGGCACGCATGTTAAAAGAGCAGGGGACAAAGATTCATGAACAGTCAGCATCGGCAAATATTTCTGTTGAAGACTTAAAATCTGCTTTTTCGGATACTTTCGATGCCTTTGATCAGATTTCTACCTTTAAGCAAGAGGCTCTGCCGCAGATGCGAACTGCAATTGATGAATTAAAGCAATTAACCGATGACGGTGAGAAGAGACTGGAGCAGATTGAAAAGGCTCCATCCGTATAAAATTTTAAATTGCCGGAAAAAGTTCTGGTGTACTGACAGCATTCATTCGGCGCTATTTGGCCAGATGAATGAGTCGGTGCACCATGAATATTTCCGGCAATTTATGTTTATTTGTCCATCTGATAAGCAACTAAAGCGATATTCCAATATCCCAGTTTGTTCAATTCCTGCTCACATTCGCTGATTTTCTCACAGCAGGCTTTGGGAAGGTTAGCAAACTGATAGTTCTGATCTTCTTTTTTTAGCTCATCTACCATATTGTCCATTGTAGAACGACAGGATTTGGGCAGAGACATAGCTTTGCTGGTAATGTTTGATTCCATGGCACATACCTCCTTTTTCATGTTAGTATGTGTCATGGAATTTAAATTATGTCATAAATTTTAACTTTCTACTACTTCAAGAATATCCATGGGGCAAGATTTGACGCAGATGCCGCAAGCGATGCATTTGGATGCAGCAGGAGAATCTTCCGCTTTGACGATAACACCAAATGGACAGGCATCCACGCATTTTCCACAGCCGGTACAGAGCTTTTTATTAATCATGTAAACACCCTTTGGATTCTGGGTTATTGCACCGGCTTCACATGCTTCAGCACATTTACCGCACTGGGGACAGACCGCAGGCTTAACAACACCATTTTTTTCGCGAATATCCAGACAGGACTTTCCGGGATCAAATGTTTTGTAAAATGCTTCGGAACAGGCGCGCACGCACTCCAGACAAGCCATACATGTGGCACCTTTTTTTACTTTGAGTTTTTTCATACAATTACCTCCGCTTTTGTAAAATGTTATGATTACTATTCTATCATTCGGCGGGTAAGAATACAAGTGTTACAGTTCAGCAAAAAGATCCTCCAAGAAGAGGATCCAAAAGGAAAATATATTATGTAGAGGAATACAGACGACATTTTTCTTCAAGCATTTGAAAATTGCAACATCTTTTCGATAGAGAAGAGTCGGGTTTTTCCTTACATTTTTGATATAGTTTTGTAGCCTTGCCTTGTAAAGTCATTTGTACGTTGTCAATAAGGGCTTTTTCTTTTTGGAGCAGATAAATATAGTCCGTTTTTTCCTTTTCATTACGAAATGAGCGGAAATTTTCAACTTCATTATATTTCAGTTGTTTAATAAATTGATCTGGTATTGGGATCATGTTGTTAATATTGAGAACGGCATAAAGATATCCATTGGATTTGTCCTGCAATTTATGAAAATCTAAACTGTTTGACATTTTTTGATGCTTTGGCTTGGCAGAAGAGACGGGAACATAGTAATAAAAATCACCAATGATAAAAAGAACCCCGACGTAAAGTTTTGAACGTTCTTTATATTCTACATAGCCAACACGATAATCAAAAGATGATAAGTAGTTTATGTATGCTTTATCTGCAACGTACCAGTTCATAAGACCTCCATAAATAAAAAAGAGGGTGGATTGCTCCACCCACTAACTTTTAAACGATTGTTTTAATTGGACAATCTAACCGCTTTTAAACGAGCGTTTTAACTGGACACTCTAACCGCTTCACAGATATCTCTATCTGTATAATCATTATATGCAATTTAGAAAAAAAAATCAATGAAAATTTTGTAAATTTTTAATTAAAAGTCAGGGAATGTTACTGTTCACACCCAGTATCCCGCGAGGTATTTTTTGTGAGTGAAGCAAAGCGGAAGTCACAGAAAATCCGAGAATTGCCGGCGCGAAATTATGCAAAATGCATAATTAAGGAAGTTCTTTACGCTTTGCGCAAAGAACGGCTTTCACACTAAATTCGTACTTTGTACTCATTAAGTGTTCAATGCCTCTGTGCATCGCGAAGCGTGTTGCTGGTCACGGAGCGAACAGTAACCGTGCATCTACAGGAATAGGAGAATTCTTTTTGTTTGATTGCAGCCATCGGCAGCGGTATGGTATACTCAATAGCAAGACGTAACTGTTAATTTAGTTCATGAAAAGGAGTAAAGAAATGCCGTATATACAGATTAGAACATCCAATAAAATTGCTAAAGAAAAAATAGAAGAAATCAAAACATCATTGGGAGAAATCATTACTATCATACCCGGGAAAACCGAAGCAGTATTGATGGTTGATATCGTCGATGGATGCAATCTTTATTATCAGGGGAATCAGGATGAATCCAATGCTTATGTTAAAGTTGAGGTATTCCAGAAGGTGCTTCCGGAGTATGCAGTACAGGTGACGGGGGCGATTACTAAACTTTTAGAAGAAAAGGCTGGGATTCCGAGGAACCGAACATATGTAACCCATGAAGGAATCCCTGACTGGGGCCGCGGAAATATTCATTTTTAAAGTGAGACAATACATGAAAGGCTGTGCCCTGCTGATTATCTCCGTAAAGAAAGAATGAAGCTGTTGAATTAACTTTTTAAATTCACACGTGAACAGTAACCAAACACCAGAAACAGGTACAAAATAATAGCTACAAAATAGTTGCAGTTTTATCATTATGTGCTATAATTGGGTAAATGAATAATGTGCAAAATAGAATTTCATGCGTCAAGTGTTCAGTGGATGGGGAGTTGCCGCCGAAACGAAAAGTTCGTCTTACGATATGAAGTTCGCACCCGTTGCAACAAGTGAGGATAACATCTCATAATTGTGAAGGGCTATTTTAAATTAATGTTCTGACACATTATGGAGATGTTTTTTTCATCCGATTCTCCGGATAAGAAAATAATCTCCGTTAACTCCAGACAGCAGGAAAACCTGCTGGTACGCAATATAAAATTACCAAGATACAGGAGGAATCTGTCTTATGGTTGATAGAGAGAAAGTAAATGCAGCCATCCGGCTGCTGTTAGAAGGCATCGGAGAGAATCCGGACAGAGAAGGATTAGTGGAGACCCCATCCCGCATTGCGCGGATGTATGAAGAACTTTATGGTGGCATGGAGGAAGACGGAAGAGATCACCTTGTCAAACAATTTACCGTGGAAAATAACGAAATAGTAGTGGAAAAAGATATCACATTCTATTCCACCTGTGAACACCATCTGCTTCCATTCTACGGAAAGGCTCATATTGCTTACATACCTAATGGAAAGGTAGTCGGCTTAAGCAAACTGGCCAGAACCGTTGATGTTTACGCCAGGAGACTGCAGATTCAAGAGCGGATGACCATCCAGATTGCCGAGGCTCTGGCAGACAGCCTGAACCCAAAAGGAATCATGGTGATGATAGAAGCTGAGCATATGTGTATGACCATGCGAGGCATCAAAAAGCCAGGCAGCCAGACCGTGACAACAGTAGCCCGGGGGGCCTTCAAAGAAGAGCATGAATTGCAAAGAGCATTTATGCAGATGGTAAAACAATAATGAAACGAATAAATCAGATATTATTTCATCCTGAATATCAGGACTGTTTTCGTGAGGTTCAAAGCCTGGAGACAGACAGAAAGTTCTGTGGGCATACCATGGAACATTTTCTGGATGTGGCCAGGCTTACTTATATTTTTGCTCTGGAAGAAGGGATTAAAGCAGATCGGGAAGTAATATATGCAGCCGCCTTGCTGCACGACATCGGCCGTCACCTTCAGTATACCCAAGACATCCCACACCATGAAGGCAGCGCCAAAATTGCGGCAAAGATTCTTCCGGGCTGCGGTTTCACTCCTGCAGAGCAGGCGGTCATTATCGAGGCTATCCATGCCCATCGCTGCCCCCAGGAGAAAGGAAGCTTCTCCGAATTGTTATATCGTGCGGACAAGATATCCAGAAACTGCTTTGCCTGTCCGGTTCAGAAAGAATGTAACTGGCCCCATGAAAAGAAAAACATGAAGATTAAATATTAGAGGGAATGAAAATGCAGATTGGAAACCGAGAATTTAATATAAAACATAAAACCTATATTATGGGGATTCTGAATATCACGCCAGATTCCTTTTCTGACGGCGGCAAATGGAACAACCTGGATCAGGCACTGTCTCATGCCCGGGAAATGATTGAAGATGGCGCAGACATCATCGACATAGGCGGAGAATCCACCAGACCGGGGCATATTCAGATTACCGACGAAGAAGAAATCGCCCGGGTAACCCCTGTGATAGAAGCTTTGCGCAGCCGCTTCGATGTGCCGATATCAATCGACACCTATAAGTCAAAAGTAGCACAAGCGGCTGCCGACGCAGGCGCCCATCTGATCAACGATATATGGGGATGCAAATATGACAAAAAAATGGCCCGCGTCATTGCCAAAACCGGCACAGTATGCTGCCTGATGCACAACAAAGACGAAGCCGTATACGAGAACTTCATGGAAGACATCCTAAATGCAACCATGGAATGTGTAAAACTGGCCAGAGAAGCTGGCGTTGCCGACGATAGAATCATCATCGACCCCGGTGTAGGCTTTGGAAAAACCTATGAGGGCAATCTGGAAATCATTAACCATCTGGAAAAGTTCCGCGAACTGGGCTACCCCGTTCTCCTGGGAACATCCAGAAAATCAGTGATCGGCAAAACCTTGGACCTGCCGCCTGCAAATAGGGTAGAAGGCACCCTGGCAACCACCGTAATGGGCGTTATGAAAGGATGTTCTTTCGTTCGCGTACACGACGTAAAGGAAAATAAACGTGTTATTCAAATGACCGAAGCAATTCTGGGAAGGTAAGAAGACTTATGGATAAAATTATGATTAAAAACCTGGAGGTATTCGCAAAACACGGAGTATTTCCGGAAGAAAATATCCTTGGACAGAAATTCATAATATCAGCAGTACTCCATACAAACGTAAGAAAGGCCGGCCTTAGTGATGACCTTCAAAAGTCGATTCATTACGGAGAAACAAGCCATCTGATGAAGAAGTTTATAGAAGAGAATACATTTCAGCTATTGGAGACAGTTGTGGAACAATTAGCTGAAAAAATGTTATTGGAGATTCCGGGACTTGAAAAAATACAGCTGGAACTAAAGAAACCCTGGGCTCCCATAGGCCTCTCTATTGAAAATGTTTCAGTAGAAATTGAACGAAGCTGGCATACCGCATATATTGCTCTTGGATCAAATATGGGTGATAAGAGAGCTTACTTAAATGCCGGTATTCTGAGACTTAAGGATACACGTGGATGCATCGTGACAAAAGTCTCGGATTTTATCACAACTGAGCCTTATGGTGGGGTAGAGCAGGATGCGTTTTTAAACGGAGCACTTGAACTGCGTACTTTATTGACGCCGGAAGAATTGCTTGAGCAGATACATGAGATTGAATATGAGAATCAGAGAGAGCGGAAGATACACTGGGGCCCAAGGACTCTGGATATGGATATTCTGTTCTATGATGATGTTATTTTGGATAAAGAAGATCTGCATATCCCCCATATTGAGCTGCATAAACGGGAGTTTGTGCTGGTGCCGATGCGGCAGATTGCAGGATATAAGAGGCATCCGATTATAATGAAGACGGTGAATGAGATGTTGGAGGAGTTATGAAATTTTTTCATTTGTCAGATTTACATATTGGGAAACATCTGCATCATTATAATTTAAAAGAGGATCAGGAGATGGTTTTGGCTCAGGTGGTGGATTATGCACGGAGTGAGAGACCGGATTGTATTGTGATAGCAGGTGATATTTATGACAGATCGACACCATCGGCGGAGGCGGTGTCTGTTTTTGATGGGTTCCTGACGGAATTGTCGGCCATAGAACCGGCTATTCCGGTTTTGATCATCAGTGGGAATCATGATTCGGCGCAGCGGCTGGATTTTGCCAGTGGGATTCTTAAGAAGCAGTTGGTTTATATCGCGGGAGTGCCGCCGATGATGCCGGATGAGTATCTGAAAAAGGTGATGCTAGAGGATGCTTATGGGAAGGTGAACTTTTATATGCTTCCGTTTGTAAAGCCGGGATATGTGCGGAATGTCTTTCCGGAAGAGATGATCGAAAGTTATGATATGGCTGTGAAGAAGCTGATCGGGCGGGAAACCATCGATGAAGGTGAAAGAAATGTGCTGATTTCCCACCAGTTTTATACTGCCGGGGAGGACAAACCGGTCAGTTGTGATTCTGAAACGATTACGGTTGGCGGCCTTGACAATGTAGATATAAAGGCGGTGGAGAAGTTTGACTATGTGGCACTTGGGCACATTCATGGAGCGCAGGCGATGGGCCGGCCCCAGATACGTTATTGCGGAACCCCGATGAAATATTCTGTTAGTGAAAGCAATCATGTTAAATCTATTACGGTGGTGACATTAGAGGGAAAAGGTATTGCTCCGATGATTGAGACGCTGCCGCTTAAGCCTCTTTATGATGTGAAGAAGCTGGAAGGTAAACTGGAAGACATTCGAAGGGCTTGGGAAGGTGAATGCAATGAAAAATGTCAGGATTATGTCAGCATTACGCTGACTGATGAAGCGGAGCTTTATAAGCCGAAAGAGGATTTGAGTGTTTGTTATGAACGTATTCTTGAAGTTAAAGTAGACAATTCCAGAACTCGGGCGGTGCTGGATAACCTGGAGGATGTTCGGCTGGTTACCGATCCCATGACGGTGTTTGGGGAATTTTTTCGGGAGCTGCAGGGGCGTAGTATGACGAAAGAGGAAGCGGAGATTTTACAGACGATTATTTTAAAGGCGAAGGAGGGAGATGAGGATTGAGGCCGAAAGAATTGGTGATGTCCGGGTTTGGGTCTTATGCTGGGAAAGAGACTGTGGATTTTACAGTGGTGGATCATGGTATTTTTTTGATAACAGGTGACACTGGGGCAGGCAAGACGACGATTTTTGACGGAATTGTGTTTGCCCTTTATGATCAGACCAGTGGGGGCAAGAGGGATGGTAATATGATGCGCAGCCAGTATGCATCTCTTGATACGCCGACTTATGTGGAGTTTGTTTTTTTATATCGGAATCAGGAATATAGGATTAAGCGGAATCCGGAATATCAGAGGGAGAAGAAGAGGAAGGCGGCAGATGGTACGCCCGGTTTTACAACTGAACGGGCTGGGGTGGAGTTGACACTTCCGGATGGAACCGTCTTTATGGGAAATAGAATAGAGACGAATAAAAAGATTGTGGAGATTTTGGGGGTGGATGCGCAGCAGTTTACACAGATTGCGATGATTGCCCAAGGGGATTTTTTGAAGCTTTTGCATGCGCAGTCTCAGGAGCGAAAAATTATTTTTTCCAAGCTTTTTAATACCAGGATATATTGGCGGATTCAGGAGAATCTGAAGTATCGTGCCAAAGAGTGTTTTGAAAAATTGGAGGATAGTGAGAAAGATTTTCGGCGTGAGGCAGAGCAGATTCATCTTCCGGAGGGAAATGATTATGCAGGGCTGATAAATGAATTGAAGTCGCGGCCGGATATTGAAAGAACAAGAGAGATTGTAGAGATCTTTGTGAAAGGCGGAAAAGAGAAAGAAAAGTGTATTCGTAAAGAATACGATCAAAATTATCAGGAGGCGGAGGAAGTAAAGCGCGTTTTGGATATGGCTCAGAGTATAAACCGTCTGTTTGATGAGCTTGAAATGGCTAAAAGCGAGCGGGATGAGCAGGCAGCGATGAAGGAGCAGTTTGAGCATCTTAAAGAACAGTTGATGATGGGGAGGAAGGCAGAAACCACTGCTTTTAAAGAGCAGGATTATCTGGAGAAGAAGTTATCCTATGAAAAAATCCGGATGGAGATTTCTCAGTTGGAAGAACGTTTGAAGGAAAAAGAGGGAAGTTTGAAAGCAGCCAGGGAGACCGCCGAGAGGTGGGAAGTGCAGCAAAGAGAGCAAGCACCCAAACTCCATAAAATGATTGCCCGTATACAAGATGCTCTTCCTGATTATCAGAAGCTGGAAGAAAAGAGGTGGGTGGCTTCTCTTAAGATGCGGCAAAGCGTAATGCGAAAGGCACAGGAAGCTTATCGGCAGATATATGATAACTATGATCAACTGTATGAAGCATATGTTGCCGCGGCGGCAGGAATTTTGGCCAAAGAACTTAAGGAAGGGGAAAAATGCCCGGTATGCGGCTCCCTGCACCATCCGGATAAGGCAAAGTTAACAGAAAAAGTACCATCCAAAGAACTTTTGGATCGGGTAAAAAAGGAGCGGGAGCAGGCCAAGGAAAAACAGGAGAGGGCAGAAAAAGAGTATCAGGAAGCGCTGAAGGTGGAGCAGGAAATTAAAATGCTGGAGGAAGGGCTTCCTTATAAGACGCTGAAAGAAGCCAAGTCAGCTCTGGCAGAGGCACAGGCGAAGCTTAGGATGTTGGAAAGAGAAGTGAAGGATGCACGGACAGAACTGCAAAGGCAGCAGCAGGAAGCAATGGAGGAGAAAGGGCGGAAAAAGGTGCTGGCTCAGAATGAAAATGATGCTAAGGAACGATCAGCACAAGCCCGGCAGATGTATATAGAAGAATTGCAGAGGGCTGGATTTGCAGATGAAGAGGATTATCAGCGCTTTAAGATTTCGGCCGAAAAGCTGCAGGAGATCCAGATGCAGATACAAAGCTTCCAGGAGCGGGTGATTAAGACAGAGGAGGCGATTCGGGTCTATGAGAGTCAGACGGAAGGAAAGCACCGGATAGCGGCAGATGAACTGCAGGCGAGAATTGATGAACTGGCTGTGGTGAAGGCCCGTCTGGAGGAGGAGCGTCAGCAGTTATTTGTTCAAAATACCAGAAACGATGAGATAAAGAAGCAGTTGAAGCGTATTCATGAGGAGCAGATTGAGTTAAAAGGGCAGTATCAGGTGACAGTGACGTTATCCAGAACGGCAAATGGGACATTACATAAAAGTATTAAGTTGGATTTTGAGACATATATCCAGCGGCAGTTTTTTAAGCAGATTATTAAGCTGGCAAATATGCGGTTTGCCCGGATGACGGCGAATCAGTTGGTGCTTCGGTGCCGTGAGATAAAGGATCTGGGAACCCAGGGGCAGGTGGGATTGGATTTGGATGTGTATAGTCCGGTTACCAATTCTACCCGGGATGTGAAGACACTTTCCGGCGGCGAGTCATTCTTGGCAGCGCTGTCGATGGCACTTGGGCTGGCGGATGTGATTCAGAATACGGCAGGAGCGATCCAGTTGGATACGATGTTTATTGATGAAGGGTTTGGGTCACTGGATGATGAAGCGCGCGAGCAGGCGATTCAGATTTTGAATGAGCTGGCTGGGGAGAAGCGGCTGGTGGGGATTATTTCACATGTGACGGAATTGAAGGAGCAGATTGAGCGGAAACTTGTTGTGGAGAGGAAGGAGACGGGGAGTTGTCTTGCTTGGAGATTGTAGGATGGGGTACCTTGAAGTTTAAACAACCCTGTTATGGCAGGAACCTTCTTTTTCGTAAATTGCTTGAAAAACCAGCGGGCAAAGGGCATGGGATTACTTCCGTAAACATTTGGCGGCGTTTTTAGCGGCGGCGGAATCCACTGCTTATGGAGACTTAAGCGCGACGGCTCTCCGGAGCGTTTTAGTCGTAGTTAGCAGTTAGTCCGCCAGAGCGTTGCCGCGTTTACGG
>Ga0153944_1001228_pt1 | contig 10628 bp, 10 predicted proteins | sample TSNJ028MetaG_FD_104703 | JGI IMG/M metagenome (GOLD analysis project Ga0153944, IMG submission 104703) | Attine ant fungus gardens microbial communities from New Jersey, USA - TSNJ028 MetaG | ecosystem: Host-associated > Fungi > Mycelium > Unclassified | place: USA: New Jersey, Wharton State... | reverse complement strand
TCTTATGAAGAAATAATGCAATTTATAACAGAAAACAATGAGGATAATGCCTGAAAAATCATAAAAAAGGATTGAGTTTATGGATTTTGGGCCGTTTAGGCGTAAAATCGCAGGAAGTTAAGGAGACTATAAAGTTTTTTTAATTATAGTTTAAAGTGTCGAAAATACTTGCTTTTTAATTTTTTTTTAGTATAATAAGTAAGTAAATTTACTTATTTATTAAAGAGGTGAAATTTTGTTTGGAAAATACTTTCGTGAACTAAGAAAAAGAAAAAATATGACACAGAATGACATTGCAGAAATTATCGGAAAAAAGAAGATGTTAATAAGTGGAGTAGAGTTAGGAAAGAATGGCTCTTTTTTAGAAGAAGACTTACTTAAAATTGCAAACTCAATGAAACTTGATGAAAATGAAACTAGAGAGTTAATGAAAGAGGCAGCTAAATCAAGGGATACTATACCTAAAAAAATGATTAATTATATTTATCAGAATGAAGAAGCTTATAATTTACTTTATTTACTGTGTGAAAAGAAAGCAAGTGAAGAACAGTTGAGGGTATTATTGGAGTTTTATAGAGATTTCTATGTAAATCATCTGCGGGAGGTTAAAAATGTATAATACTATTGACTTGTTTTCTGGGGCGGGGGGTCTGAGCTATGGATTTGAACAGACAGGAATGTTTAAAATTGTTGCGGCTGCTGAGACAAATAGAAATGCCAGAAAAACTTATATAAATAGTCATAAAAATAAAAAAGATATTATGATGATAGAGGATGTACGGGATTATAGTTTTAAAGAATTATTTAAAAAAGTTGGAGAAATTAGTGTTGTGATTGGCGGGCCTCCGTGTCAAGGTTTTTCAAATGCGAATAGGCAAAAAAATAATGTAGTGAATTCAAACAATAAATTAGTCAAAGAGTTCTTCAGAGCGATAAAAGAAATTAAACCACTTGCTTTTGTTATGGAGAATGTAAACACATTGTCATCTGATACTCATAGATTCTATGATTCTTATCAAGATCATAAAACCATTGTTGAGTTAGGTATTCTTTTGCGGGATGATACAATTATTATTTCGACGGGGAGTTATCATGGTTTCGAGCTTGGAGAAGAGATAAGGCAGGATAGGTGGAGAAAATGGAAAATATCAAAGCAATTATTTCACTTGCTTAATGTGTTATATAAAAATCGAAATAACCCCAAGAGACTTAGTAAATATATTGATAAATCGGCAGTAACAATTATTAACGAAATTGAAAGGCAAGGTGATGAAGTAAAGCAGCGTTTACCTTTGTGGGATACATTGTTATTGATACAAAATAACATAAAGAGCAAACAAGAATTTATAAATTATAAACCTAAGTTAAAAGAGCTAATTAGTATGCAAAAATCTCTTAATATAATGGAAGAATTGTCAGATAATGAAATTATATATGATCTTACTGTTGATGATGCGACAGGGGGAATACATGCAAATGTAAAATCGTATTCAGTCTTAGATTATATAGACGCGATTTTGGGGGATGAATATGTACAAAAAGGTGATATTATAAATTCTTTATGGTTTGGTGTTCCACAAGAAAGAAAGAGATATATTATATTAGGAATAAAAAAAGAAGTTTTAGGTAAAAAAAAGGTAAGTTTGCCAATTGAACCTGCATGCTATGGGAAAATTACTGTTGGTGAAGCAATACTTGATTTACAGGAGTATGAAACTTTTACTGAAGCTACCGAAAATTCAAAAACTCCGATTAATAAATATCAAACAAATCTTTCTAATTATGCAAAGTCGATGAGAACATCGGAATATGTATATAACCATATAATTCCTTTATCAACAGAAACTGCTTTGCAACGCTTTAAATCGCTTAAAGAAGGAGAAAATTTTCACAAACTTAATGACGACATGAAAGAGTCTTATGCAAATCCTGGGAGAACACAAAATAGTATATACTTACGTTTAAATAGTTCGGAACCTTCTGGCACTGTTATTAATGTGAGAAAGTCTATGTGGATACACCCGAAATTAGATAGAGCAATTAGTGTAAGAGAAGCGGCAAGACTACAATCATTTCCAGATGATTTTGTTTTCTATGGGACTAAAGATTCTCAGTACCAGCAAGTGGGGAATGCAGTTCCGCCGCTCATGGCAGAAAAAATAGCAGAGTGTTTGTTGAAACAAATTAAAGACTGTTAATAATTATATTAAATTTTCTAAAAAGGTCAGGACATGTATTTAATAGAGTGCTGACTTTTTTGCCTGTTTATTAGCCATATATGAAAAATAAATATAGATATATGAAAAATATAAAAAATATATGAAAAATATAGCGAGAAAAGTTGACTAAATTTGAGAAATGTTATAAAATATATGTAATAAAAGATGATTTGGGAGAGATAAATATGAAGAATGAAGAAACAAAACGTGAACGTTTTGTACGAGTTGCTGAATCCAGAACCAATAAAATACTTAATATGGTGCAGCTGTTGGGTAATTGTTCCAATGCTTCTACATATGAATACTCAACTGAAGATATTGAAAAAATTTTCAATGCAATTGACTTTGAATTGAAAGAAGCTAAGAAAAAATTCAATAAAGTAGATAGTAAAAAAGGAAGTAAATTTACATTAAACTAAGGAGGTTTTTTATGAAATGGTTGTTTCCATCAAATAACAATGGTGATATTAATGGAATTAGTAATTCTGGTGTAGAAACTTTTCAAGGAACACCTCTCAAATCTTTAGCACGTGAGATATGTCAGAATTCATTAGATGCTTCAATTAATAACGCAACGGTAGAAATTGAATTTAAAACATTTTCACTTGAATTAGATGAAATACCGGATATTAGTACATTGAAGGATGCTTTTTTGGCTTCTTATGATTTTTGGAAACCTCAATCTTCAAAAAAGGCACAAGATTTTTTTAAGCATGCAATTGATATAATGAATGGCGGTATTGTTTCATTTCTCAGAATAAGCGATTTTAATACTTCAGGACTTTTGGGTTCAAAAGGTGAATATAACACCCCTTGGTGTAATTTGACAAAATCTTCAGGAACATCTGATAAAGCAGGAACATCGGGAGGCTCTTTTGGAATAGGCAAATTTGCACCATATGCATGTTCTGATTTTAGAACCGTATTTTATAGTACATTTGATACAGAAGAGGTTTCAGCATACCAGGGAATATCAAGAATTACAAGCTTTAGAAGAAGAGAGGATGATGAAATAACAGTAGGAGTAGGTTATTATGGAGATAAGAATAATGCACCTGTTTACGACCAGTTAATGTTAGATTCGGAATTTGCAAGAGGAGATAAAACAGGTACAGATATTTTTATTGCAGGATTTAAATATTATTCAATGGATTGGAAAGTAGATATTATTGCATCTATTTTAGATGGATTTTTATACGCTGTTTATAAAGAAATGCTGGTGGTAAAGGTTGACGATGTGATAATAAATAAAAACGCTTTGCCTATGCTCTTAGAAGAATACCAAACTTCTTTAACAGAACATGCAGATAAATATTATAAAATACTTACTTCAGAGGAGACCTTTTGGTGTGAAGCAAATTTTAAAGGGCATGGAAAAATAAAGCTTGGTTTAATTATTGAACAAGAAATGCACCGAAAAGTAGCGATGATTAGAAAGACTGGAATGAAAATAATGGATCGAGGCCGCATATCAGGTGGAATTCCTTTTGCAGGTGTTTTGCTAATTGAAGGCGAACAAGTAAATGATTTCCTTCGTGGAATAGAGAATCCACAACATACAAAGTGGGAGCCGGAAAGGCATGGAGAAAGTGTTGCATATGCAAAGGCATATATAAGAGATTTGATAGGATACATACAGGAGAGCTTGGAGAAGCTTAAAAAAGTGGATGCGTCTGAAGCTATTGATCCTTCCGTTGGAGAATATCTTCCGGATGAGATTGAAAAAGATGATGCAGATAAAACAAATCATAAGGAAAGCATTGTTGATACAATAAGAAATATTGAATCTAAAGTAATTACTAGAAAAGCAAACTATGAAAATGGAGCAGAAGCAGACCATAAATTGGAAAAACCAAGTGATAATGGAAATATTTATGAGGAGGAACCTGAATTTGGTTCAGGTCATAATGGTGGAAAAAGTAGTAAGGGCGGTTCTGGATCCGGTAGCAATATAGGAGATGGTAGAGGTACGAATACAAATGAGGTAAACAAAATTTTGTCAGGTATTAGTGCCGAAAAAGTTCGTTGTGTCTGCCTTAATAAAGATTCTGGAGAATATTCAGTGAATTTTATTCCATCAGTTTCTGCCGAAAGATGTACTTTGGAATTAAATCTTTCTGCCGAAACGCAGAATTATCCAGCGCCGATTTTAGATGCTATGGTAATCGGACAACCATCTATACATATTCAAGAGAATAGAATACAGGGCTTGACTTTTGAAGCCAATGTTCCACTTCGATTAAAGGTGAAAATAGCATATAAGGATTATTGCTCAATGGAGGTGAAAGCATATGGATATACGTTATAAACTCTATCCTTACCCTGTTCTATCATACTATTCCGACGATTATGTTGGGAGTAGTTTTGACGTAATCATGGAAGCTAAAAAAGATGGGTATGATGTCCGTGTCGATTTTCTAGCTGAATTAGATAATCCAGGACTCCAAAAAAGTCTAGATGAAGGAATAGCAAAAATAGTATATCATATCGAATGTGCCCAAACTGGATACCGAAAAGTTTTTATGACATCACAAGAAGAGTATTCACAGATAATATCTTATAAAAAGGTATGTGGAAGAGTGCAAATATGTCCGTTCATTGTTGCGATAGTGGATTTAAACGGATATGTAAATGATTTATTTCATGAGGACTATAGAGGCTTTAGGTTTGATATAGATGCAGGGTGTGTAATGGCAGTTGGAAGACAAGTCAATATCGATATAGACAAAGAAATAAATGATTTATCACAAACACCTTCGGTGTTTAGCATTATTAAAAATGATGATGAAACAGAGTATAGTATGCTTGTTAATATGGATAATAATAAGATAGTTATTTCCTTGCCAGAAACAGATTATTATAATTATAGAAGTATAAAAGATGGGATTAAAGTACAACCGATTTTGAATTCTATTGTTATAATACCAGCGTTAATTTATGTACTAGAAGAGGTGGCAAGTCGTGAAGTGGGTGAACGTGATGAGTATAATAGGTGGGGATGGTATAGAGCTATAAAAAAAGCTTTAACTACAAGCTTTAGCTTAGACATTGAAGCAGCAGAATTTTCAGAATGTGATATGTTTGCGCTTGCTCAAAAACTAATTAACGTTCCTTTGTCAGAGGCATTAAAAGAGTTATCTATGGGGTATGGGATTATGGGGGAGGAGGATGAAGAATGATATTACAAATCATAGAGGAAGATAGTTTGTTGGCATTAAAATCAAATTTACAATTCTTAAAATCAAATTTTTCATTAGAAGACAATTCATGGATTGAAGAATATATAGGTAGGTCACCATTTATTAATTCGAAATTTCTAGTGGAAGACTTTAGATTAGATATGTCTCAAGAGAAACCCTTTCTCACTGAATTCGAGAATGTAAAGAGAGTGTATAATAGATTGAATTTTTTGTCAGAATCTCAAGCTTCAGATGAGCGGCTTTGGGCAGGGCTTTGTTTGACGGATTTCTGGGAATATACACAGTATAGATGGGGGATCAAGGACAAATGTGCAGTTGATAGTATAAAACAGCATTTTTTCTTTGGATTTGGGAGCCGACGTTCATTAACTAGAAATGCTATGGCACGCCTCTGGTGGATAGGAAAACTTACATATAATAGTCAGCGTTCTGACCCATATGAATTGACCAGATTTGTATGTGAAAATTCAGATTATGTCATGCATATACTAGAGCGCAATACATCAAATAATCCAGTCATTATTGGCACGTTTTTGGCAGCTGTTTTAGATGCCAGGAAAGAAGGGTGTCAAATAAATACTAATCTGATAGGCGAGCTCTCAAAGTATTTAAATTTATTAGGTGGAACATATATATTAGATTGTTTGCCAGAAGAGATACTATATAGCAAGATTGTTAAAAAGGCAAGGGAATTAGGATGATAGAGGCTGGAGTTAGTCTTACGATGGAGATTAAGGATATTTTTTCCGAAGAGAAATATGATGATATTTTATATTATTTGAAAGAAAATGGGGTAGTGCATTGCAATGAACTACTGGATTTTGATATTAATCAATTATTATTTGTGCCTGGCGCAACGGAAGAAGTATTAAATGATGTAATAGGGCTTATAGATAGTATTAAAAGTTCAAAGAATAAACATGCGATTAACATATTAGATACACCCAATATCAATCATGATGCAATTCAATCCGATGAAGAACAAAATGCAGGAAAAGTTGTAGTATATGAAGATGAAGGTAAAGAATCAGATTGTTCTAGGAGTAGCAATTCAAATATTCAAACTCATGAAAGAGATGATATATTAATTGATGAAGTTTTTTCAAATATACCGCATGGAGGATTGCTGATAAGACATTGTAATAAAATTGGAATAAAATATGTAAATGATTTAAAAGATTTTTCATTTGATGTTAGAGAGATTAAAGGAATTGGCCGTTCTTCTATGCAAAAGCTGCACAAGGAATATATGATTTTTTTGAACTCAGCTTATGGTCAGGAAACGCGCGATGATTTGGCCGAGATTATTTCAGATATTAACAAGATGATACCAATTCGTCTGATGCATCATTTTGGGTTAGCAGAGGATATAGGAAAAGAATTCGTCGACAGGGGATTTTCTTATATAGAAGATATATGTAACAATAATCTAACTAATCGCCAATATTTTAACATTATTAAATTAAGAGATTTTTTTGTTGTTCCGATAGATAAACAGTTTAATAATAAGCTAAATGAACAAAAAGATATGTCGAAAAGGTGTTTGATGCAAAGAATTCAAGGTTTGACCTTGCAAACAATAGCAGATGATAATAAGATAACTAGAGAAAGGGTAAGGCAAATTATAAATAAAGTCTGTGAGAATCTATTGATGTATGCAGAGGTGATAGGAGCTACTATATGTAGCAAACGAGAGGTTTTCAATTCTATCCAATTGAAAGAGATACTACAATGTGATACCTTAGTAGAAATATGTAAATATATTTTGAGGAGGTCACCAGAATACATTTATGTGGAATATTCAGATAAATTTGTTACCAAAACTTTGTGTGCAGAAGATTTTGAGATTAGTCTGTCTAATTTTATTGAGAGCGTGATTGGTGAGGGGCTGAATTTTTATAATAATCTTGAACTAATTGAGGATGAGTTAACTCAATACGGAATAGGTTTTCTGGATTTTGAAGATATCATGAATTATTTGGTACAGTCAGGATATCGTTTTTATGGCGATTATGTAGCCCGAAAGAAAGTATCTTACGGAACTATATGTGTTGATGCAATCGCTAACTATTTTGATTTTGATATTAAACTTGACTCAGATTCAAATAATACTGATATGATAAAACTTCGTGAAATTATAGATAAACATTATCATGGTCTTATATTACCAGATAATAATAGAGCTTTAACTGCAGGAATAACAAGACATGCTAATATTATTATCCTGTCTGGGCGCGGTAGGTATTGTCCCATTAACAAAGTTATATATAATATGGCATTATTAGACGAAGTATATGATTATATAGAAGCAAGTAGTCAGACTTCTTTTTTGTATAATGAGCTGTATTCAATGTTTCAGGGCAGGTTTTTAGCGGAAACCAATATTGATAATGCTAATTTTCTGCATGGTATACTTATGTATTGCTATGTCGATATGTACACATATGAGCGAGATATGCTTGTAAAGAATGGCTCTGTACGCCAAAATGTGGATTTGAGATTATCTCAACTAATATTAGCAAATGGAAAACCTATGACTAAGCGTGAGATAAAGAAAGCTATTCCTGGTCTTAATGATTTTGTGATTTCTTTTGCAATAGCGCGTGTACCTAAACTGATTCAATGGGAGCATAATACATATAATCATGTGGATAATTTGGATTATAGTACAGAAGATTTGACTATAATTGAAAGATTTATAGATGAACAGATGAAAGTTTCAAATGGATATATCAGTGAAGTGTTGTTATTTGAGATACTAAACGAAAAATACACTGTGTTTATTGATAAGAATAATATTAAAACCTCCTTGAATTTATTTTATTTTATTGGATATCTTTTTGCTACTAAATATAGATTTAAACGTCCACATATAATAAATAGAGATTTCCCAGTCGAGGATATGACAGTAGTTAATATTGCAAAGGTTTTTTTAAAAGATAAATATACCTTAAATTATCTAGATTATATGAAACTTGCTCAGTCGTTAAGATGGGCTGAAGGGACTAAGCACGGGATGTTTACAGAAATAGAACGAAATTATGTTCGCATATCTATGGATGATTATGTGATTAGAGAAGAGTTTAGTATAGAGGAAAGTCAACGGATGAAGATAAAGTATTGCTTAACAGAACTTTTATCTATTGAAGGATTTTATGCAATAAATAATATTATGAATTATGAGAGATTTCCGCAGTTATCTTACAAATGGAATGGTTTTCTATTAGAATCTATTATAAGCAAATATGATATGGATCTCATTTTAATAACTCATCAAGTAACAGATAGAAGGTATCTTAGAAGTATAGTAGTTGAAAAAACTAAGCCAATAGAGAATTTCGAAGATTTGGTATTATTCATATTACAAAAAGAAGACATTAAAAGAATAACAGAAACAGAACTTTTAAGTTTGCTTAAACTAAAGGGTTTGGTTACAAATATAATGCCACGGGAATTATATGAAAGTAAAAAGTTGCTATTTAAGAATGAAATATTCGTGGTTAAATAATTTCCACATATATGTTGCAAACAGTTTTGGGATAATATTATGATATTATTTGTTTGATATGTTATGGAGATGCTGAGATGGACAATCTTACAAAAGCACAACGTCATAAAAATATGAAAAACATTCGGAGTAAAGATACAAAGATAGAACTGGTATTACGAAAAGCGCTATGGAATAAGGGATATAGGTATAGAAAAAATTATGATAAACTTCCGGGAAAACCGGATATTGCCATAACAAAATATAAAATAGCAGTATTTTGTGACAGCGAATTTTTTCATGGGAAAGATTGGGAAACACTAAAATCAAGACTTGAAAAGTCAAATAATAGTTCTTATTGGCTAGATAAAATTTCAAGAAATCGTGAGCGCGATGAGGCTGTCAATAAAGAGTTGCTTTTTTTAGGGTGGACAGTTGTACGGTTTTGGGGTAAGGATGTTATAAAAGAAACTGATCAATGTATTAAAGTAATTGAGGAAACTATTTTTTTCCAAGAAGTAGCATTTGACGATTATATAGAATAATTAAATACCGCAGACGCAGAAATGGAAGTTACCTCGCCTGTTTATAGAAAAATTTTGCCATGTAGTATAATAAATCCTTTTCACCGCACGTTGAAACCGTCGTGAAGCTGGAGCGAAAACCGCAGTAAATCAAAGGTTTCCGGGATTTTGGAATATAAATGGACGTGTGTTAATAGTAGCATGAAATTGATGCAGCAGATGAAAGCAGATAAAAAGGATTCAGAAAAGAACGTATTTAATTTGGAAAGTGGTCGGCACAGCAAGTTTCATTGTTCTGACAGCTATTGGTACCGGAACAGCTACATTGGGGGGGAATGTTAACATCAAGTCACCAAAAGCAAAGCAGTAGAGTTTACATCATTATTATTGCATGGTATTGAAGGGTGAAAACTAAATGAGTAAAAAATTGGAAAAAGTGAAGAACTAAGTATAAGAGTAAGAAATCATTATAACAGCATACAGAATCAGACTCATATTTCAACTTTGAACAATGTAATGGATGAGGAAGAAACAAGAATAGAGATACGCCTGGTTGAACCTGTGCCATACAAATTTGATAATTATTATAAAGATGCTCAGAGGCTTGCTAGTCGTGAAAATTATTGGATTGATAAATACCAAGAAATTGACCAGTGCATAGAACAAGTTCCAGAAGTAAAAAGACCGAGTATTGTTGGTTGGGAACAACTTAAGGCAGAACCACCAAAGAAATATAGAAGCCATCTACATGATACAACGCATATTCTTTTGAAATGAAGATTGATATCAATCTTTCAAATCTACGGGAGTATTATTTCCAAGCGGTATCTAATTCTAGCTGGGCACATGAGAGATACTTGGTAGCAATACATATTGTGGAAGAGCCAGAATTGATTGATGAAATGCGCCGCCTAAACAATGCATTTGGAATTGCTGTTATTCGGTTGGATGCAGAACATTTCATGCAAAGCGAGATTCTAATTTCTGCAAACTATTCAAGATGGTATTCTGCATACTATTGAAATCAATATGGAAAATCTTAAAAAGTAAAACAGAGAGGAGAACAATACAGTGTATAATCATGGAGAAATGCTAATTTATCAGACCGAAGATGGGTTGACCAAAATAGATGTTAATATGCAGGATGAAACGGTATGGCTTAGTCAAGCTGAAATGACTAAACTTTTCCAAACTACTA
>Ga0153944_1001226_pt1 | contig 10645 bp, 8 predicted proteins | sample TSNJ028MetaG_FD_104703 | JGI IMG/M metagenome (GOLD analysis project Ga0153944, IMG submission 104703) | Attine ant fungus gardens microbial communities from New Jersey, USA - TSNJ028 MetaG | ecosystem: Host-associated > Fungi > Mycelium > Unclassified | place: USA: New Jersey, Wharton State... | reverse complement strand
TCATTCTGAGCGCAGCGAAGAATCTTATACACTAAAAGTTTACGAAATTCCAGAGGTGAGATTCTTCGCTTACGCTCAGAATGACAGTGATAATGCGGCTTCGGAGTTTCCGAACCTGCTCAAAGAAAATATGGGGGGTGTAATTAGTATGGTAAGAGTATTGTTTTTGGAAGATGAGCCGACGATACAGGAAGTGTTGGCTGAATATATGAAAATGCAGGGTTATGATGTGGATTTGGCTTCGGATGGGGATGAGGCTATTGGATTGTTAGGTAAAAATCGGTATGATATTGCGGTGTTGGATATTATGGTGCCGAAAGTTAGTGGGCTGGATGTTTTGGGGTATATTCAGGAGGGATATCCGCAGATGGCGACGATTATGCTGACGGCGTTGGGGGATGATCAGATGCAGGTGAAGGCATTTAATTTGTATGCGGATGATTATGTGGTTAAGCCGGTGTCGCCGATTATTTTGTTGAAAAGGATGGAGACGATTTTAAGAAGGACGCAACGGGTTGCAGCGCCGGAGGTGACTGTTCGGGGGATTAAGGTGTGTAAGGAATCTTATCAGGTGTTTTGTGATGGGGATGAGGTTAAGTTGACTTTGAGTGAATTTTTGCTGATTCAGACACTTTATGAACGGCCTAATATGGTTTTTACCAGAGAGCAGTTGATTTTACATATTTTTAATGAGGATTATATTGGGAATGATCGGATTATTGATGCGCATGTGAAGAATATTAGGAAGAAGATGCCTCAGAATTATATTAAAACCGTAATTGGGATTGGGTATCAATTTATGGATAGCAGGGAATGAGAGCGGGGATTGCAGAATGCGAAACGGGTGGGTTGTAGGATACGAAAGGTGTGAAAATTATGGGGTTATCGAAAAAGACATTTTTATATAGTTTGACAATTTCGCTTGTATTGGTGGCATTTGTGGTGCTGTATTTTGCTTTTATGTTGCCATCGCTTTTTGTGGCGTATGAGGAAAAAAGTAATCTGCAGTCGGTTGCAAATGTGCAAAAGGGGTATATGGAGAAGCGTAATTATGAAGGGCTTTCGGTTAAAAATCCGACGGGTTGCTTTTCCATAGAGATACCGAATGAGGGCAATACTTTTTATTTGGCAGGGAAGGCATTTCGGCTTTCGATAGTGGTGAAGGATCAGGAAGTGCAGGATATATTGAATGAAATAAAAGATTATTTTTCTGAGGGGCAGGAATTGGAAGAGTTAGAGATGCCGGACTTTGATATAGATATAGATTTTTTAAAGGAGAAGCTGATACCGAAAGATGGTGTTAGAGAGGATTATCCTTTGGAATTTTCTATGGATTTTAAGGAAAGGTCAACGAACTATGAGAGAACACGGACGAAAGTTCACGTTATTTCAGATGATGTTATGGTTCTTGAATTGAGTGCCTGGGATGATGCGAATGCTTATACGACTTATCTTGCGATGGGAAGGACTTCGGATGCGTTAATCGTATCAGTGCTTCCGGTTGCTGCGCCGCAGATGAATGGAATACAGACGGTTGTGTTTGAGAGTCTTCCGATGATTGCAGTGGTTTTATTCTTTTTGGTATTGATTTTTTCGCAGTATTTTTCAAAGAAGATTATTAATCCGGTTATTCGTCTGGCGAATTATGCGGATACGGTGAAGATGTCGCAGAATATGGAGATTGCAGCCCTTGTGATTACGGAGAAGGATGAAATTGGTGAGTTGGGGAGAACTTTGAATGAACTGTATGAGACGTTGCGGCAGAATTATTGGGAACTGGAGCAAAAGAATGGGGAGTTGGCGAAGGAAAATAAGCGGCAGGAGGTATTCCTGCGGGCCTCTTCGCATCAGTTAAAAACGCCTATTGCAGCAGCGATGCTTTTGGTTGATGGGATGATTCATGAAATGGGGAAATATAAAGATGCCAAGGTATATTTACCTCAGGTGAAGGAGCAATTGCGGTCGATGCAAAGGATGGTGGAAGAAATGCTGTATCTGAGCCGTAATGTTGCTGGGGCAAAAGAGGAACCAGTGGCAGTTGGCGACTTAGTGGAGGAAGTTTTGGAGGGGTATCGGATTCAAGTAGAGGCGAAGGAGCTTTGTGTTACCTGTACGGGTGTTGGGGAGTCATTGCTGACTAAGAGAGAGGTTTTGGAAAAAGTAGTGGAAAATTTGATTTCTAATGCTATTTCTTATACTCGTGAGGGAGGGAGAATAGAGATTCTGCTTGCGCCCAAGCGGTTGGTAATCAGAAATTATGGGGTTAAGATTGATGAAGAGATACAAGGTAATATATTTGAACCTTTTGTTGGGAGTTTGAAAAAAGGCAGCCACGGGCTGGGACTTTATATCAGTGGGTATTGTGCGAACTTGCTTGGCTATGGCTTAAGTGTGGAAAATATGGAAGATGGGGTTGAGGCGATTCTCACATTTTAAGATCTTTCTGCTTTGAGGGGATTGTTTCGTGTTGTGGAAAGCTGCAAAGGATATGCACTTTATCTTCATACGAAATTCATATGCAGTTGGTAGAATGGCAGTAGGCAAACAAAGGAGAAGCTATTGTTGCTGGTACGGAGTGAACAGTAACAATCTATTTAATATCTATGGGAGTGTGTAGCAAAGCAAGTGCAGAATGGAGGCAAACATGTTATTGGCGATTAATCATCTTCAGGTGCAGTATGGTAAACAGACCGCACTGGATATTGAGGAAAATATTACGATTGAATCAGGTGACCGGATTGGTATCATTGGGTCTAATGGAGCGGGAAAGACCACATTGGTGAAGTCAATCCTGGGGTTGACTAATTATAAAGGGAGTATTCAGACGGAATTGAAAAAGGAAGAAATTGGAGTGCACATGCAGTATAACAATTATGCGAATACCATGCCGGTGAAAAATATTATGGAAACACTTTTGAATACCAGTATAAAGAAGAATGGAAAGTTACAGGAGTTGATTTACTTTTTTGAATTTGAACCGTGTTTGAAGAAACGTTATTCATCCCTTTCCGGCGGACAGAAGCAACGGTTTACGATTATTATGGTAATGATGCAGAATGCTCCTTTGACATTTTATGATGAAGTGACATCGGGGCTGGACTTTGAGACTCGGCAGAAGCTGATGGAGAAGCTGCTTGAATGGTATCAGGGGAAAGAGAATGCTCTTTGTATTGTTTCTCACTACTATGATGAGCTGGAACTGCTGGCGGATAAGGTGTTGATATTGGATCAGGGGAAGGTGATTGCTTTTGGGAATAAGGAAATACTGTTTGAAAAGTATTGTGGGCATGCAGTTATTACAATTGATAATAGTGAGAAAAATGATATGCTTACGAAACAATTTAGTCATTTGCTTTCTCCGGGGCATTTGATAGCGCTGTCGTGCCGGGATGTAGCGGAAGAGGAAAAAATTATCCGGGTATTACTGGAGCAGGATGTGAATTTTAAACGGAGCAATCATGATATTGAAATTATGTATATTAATGCCAAGGCGTTGTATTACGGTGGGGAATGTGTGGATTCACACTTTGTGCAAGACACGGTGAAGGAGGGGCGAAATGAAGAAAAATATAAATATAAAGCAGTGTAATGCAAAGTTGATCAAGTATGAAATGTTGAATATTCTTGGAAATCCATTTGCTGATTTCTTTGGGGTAGTGTTCCCGATTATGATGCTTTTTATCATTACAGAGGCGATGAAGTCGGAGATTCCGGCAGGGGGATATGCCGAAGCGTGTACAGCGGTATTTATATCGCTGAGTATGATCATTCCGATGGCGATACTTTTGCTGGGGTATGCGGCGACCTATGCGCAGGAGTTGGAGAAGGAGATTCCGCTTAGGATGATTCTGTTTGGATATCCGGAAAGTGCGGCTATGTTGGCAAAGGTTATTGCCCAGGCGATTGTTGTGACCGCGGCACTTCTGGTATATGGTGTTATAGGGGGAATTGGGCTTGAATTGTCAACGCCGACCGTTGGAGCGGTGATTGGTTTGATGTTATGTCAGTATTTGCTGGGGGTTATTTTCTTTGGGATTGCTCATGGGGTTTCTAGTTTGTTTCGGAAATTTGGGCCTACTTATGCGGTTATGATGACGCTTTATTTTGGGATGATGATATTGTGTGGAATGATGGGGATTAAAGCGGAGGATTTGCCGAAGTTCTTGCAGGTGATTTCTAACCTGTTGCCGATGTCTCATATTGGGAATGATTACATTGATGTTTGGATGGGACGGAGTTATAATTTTGTGCCGATGCTGCAGGCGTTTTTATTCTTGGGGGCAGTAGCGGGGATTGTAATGGTGATGGCAGGATATAAGAATCGAAGGACGAGAGGATAGGGTTAATAATTGCTGTGCACGAAGCGTGTTACTGTTCGCAGCCCTATGGGCTGTGAACAGTAACAACAATTAGTTTGTTATCCGTGCATCTATATTTCCATCGTCGGGCAGTTGTTTTAGAATCATTATTATAGCATCCCGGACAGCGCCGTCGCCGCCCTTGTGTTCAACGATGATATCGATGTAAGGCTTTAACTCAGCCGCGCAGTCGCTGGGAGCGAAGCTGATTCCGGCAATCCGGATAGCAGAAAGATCGTTTAGGTCATCACCCATAAATGCGATTTCATCCATTGACAGATTATACTTATGGGCTAACTCTTTTAATACGATATCTTTGTCGGAAATGCCCTGGTGAACTTCTTTGATGCTTAGTTCTTTTGCTCTTCGCTCAACGATGCGGGAGGTCCGGCCGGTAATGATGGCCGGAATGATTCCTCTTTGGTGGAGTAGTTTGATTCCTAAGCCGTCTTTTACGTTAAAGGCTTTCATTTCGTCACCATTTTCAGAGAGATAGATGCAACCATTGGTTAAGGTTCCGTCAACATCTAAGGCCAGTAGTTTTATATTTTTTAAATTCATAATGGTTATCCTATTCAAAAACTTTGCTGAAGCGGGAGGGAGTGATAAAGTTAATGGGGCAATTGGTGCTGCGACTGGACTTGTAGTCACTGAGCATGCTTAAGATGTCTGCGTTAGCCTGTTTTGCATCCAGATCGGACTCCTTTTTTTCCAGTGCTTTTTTCGCATAGTTACTGTCATTGCCATCGAATCCATCGAAACCGGCCAGGGAAATCTTAGATACGTCCAGTTGATCCAAAAGGCGCAGCAAAAGGATTCCGGAGTTATCCAGATAGTTCCAGCCGCATTTGATCAGTTTGGTGAAGTCGACGATGGAGGTCATATTATCGCTGTCTTGTTTTACGTTTGAGGCAATGATCTTCTTAAGGGCAGGATAGCGCTTATCGTTTGCCCAGTAATCGTGACGGCTGCGGTTGCTGAAATAGATATAGTCCATTTGGAAAATATCGCGTATCAGGTTGACACCAATCACGATGGGGTGATTTTGATTGATATAGTCAGCGATTTTCTGTTCCTGAGCCATTACGCTTTTTCCAGGAAGAATCAGGAGTACTTCTTTTCCGCTGATTGCTTTTTTCAGATTTTCGATAGCAGCAGCATCATCGATAGAGGAATTCATATACTCAAGGTATGTTTCTTCCAGAAGATCGTATTCATAGCGTTTGCATTTGACCGGTCCGATTTTGTTCAGGATGTAGCGGACATCCTTGCTGATGATGCCGGCCTTCTTGGAAAGATAGGAAATATTGTTTACATGAGCGCTGTACATTCCGGCGATATAGTATGGAATGGAATAACCCCATTCATGTTCCGTACGGATGCTGTCAATATAATTGTCGATGACATCCAGTGCCATGTCAATGTTATAAGTGCCTTCGTATTTTTTATTCATGTAGTTCATCATAAGCTCGGTGTTGGTATTGCCCGCACCACGTCCCATACCGCATACGGTAGCATCAACCACTACTTTACGCAGGCCCTGACTCATGGTGATGAATTCTTGAGAGAGGGCGTATGACATCTGCATATTATTGTGGGAATGAAATCCCATGTTAATACCATCGGCCAGATTGTGATGAACCAGATGGAAGATTCTTTGCAGGTCTTCTTTGAACATGGAACCAAAGGTATCGACAATGGAAAATGCATATGGTTCCAGGGGGTTGATGGATTCAATCAGCTCGATGATCTCGGCATCGGTATAGCCCAGGATGTCTACCGGCTGAACGTACAGTTTGTAGCCCTTTTCTTTAATCTGGCGGCAGAATTCAATCACGTCATAGCGTTCTTTTTTGAAGAAGCAGGCGCGTACGCCGTCGATGGAGGAACCGTCGTATGGTTCCAGTTTAGAGATATCATAGCGGCTATAGTCGGCAAGACACACATAGGATGCATTTCCCCGGTTCTCAGGAAGATAAGGTGTTACCTGTGAAACATAATTGAACGCGGTATATCCTGGCTCAAATGGATCGGTATCATCTAAAAAACCACATTCTATAACATCCAGGTTAGCATCCAAAAGCCCTTTGATGATTCCCCGGATTTCGGTTTCGCCAAAGTATTTATCAACCACGTATCCACCATCTCTTAATGTACAATCAAGTAATTTTGCATGTGACATGTATTAAACCATCCCTTCTTTTTTTAAGACTTCCTCCACCATGGCGATGTGCTTTGGTTCGTCCACACCGATGGAGTCAAATTCGGTTTCTTTTACCCGCATCCGGTAACCATTTTCCAGGGCACGAAGCGGTTCAACGGCTTCGCCCAGTTCCAGTTCGGTCTGGGGTAAATTAACAAACTTTAGTAAAAAATCCTTCTTATAAGCATAAATGCCAACATGACGGAAAACACGTGCCTGATTGCCGTCCTTTAAGTTGGAAGGAATTACCGAGCGGGAAAAATACATGGCATCCCCTTTTGCATCGGTGACTACTTTGACAGTGCTGGTGCTTTTGATCTCTTCCTCATCCGTGATTTCCTTTTTCAGTGTTCCAAAGTAGACTTCTTCATCTTCGAAAATGGAGATAACCTGACGAATCATCTCGGGTTGAATTACCGGTTCATCGCCCTGGATATTGATGAACAGATCGCCTTCGACCTTGGTGGCAACCTCACCGACACGGTCGGAACCGGTCTGATGGGTATCTTTGGTCATAATTACATTCATGTCCAACTGCATGCAAGCGTGGCGGATTCGTTCATCATCAGTAGCAATATATATGATGTCCAATTCTTTTACCTTTAATGCCTGCTGATAGACCCACCAGATCATTGGTTTGCCACAGATTTCACATAATGGCTTGCCGGGAAAACGGCTGGATTTGTAACGGGCAGGAATTACACCTATTATTTTCATATCATACCTCATGATTCATGTTTTTTCAGTTCTTTGTAATTATTAGATATCATAACAGAAACTGGACTTGCCGTCCAGTTCCGTTATTACAGCGGATTGCGGAGCGGCTCAGATGTATTATGTCAGGCAAGCTTAAGCGCCGCTCGCAGCAAGAACGCCAAGGCGTTCTTAATCAAATCTCCTCACACTAGGATCTTAATACTTCATCCAAATCCCTCCGCTCAAAGACTTCCAAATCACCGCCCCTGGTGGCATTATATATTGTAAATGTTTTTTTCTTGTCCATATAGTGTTTGATTTTTTCATATACGGCTATGGTACGGTTTACGATATGCTGGCCAGCAGTGTCCACGGTTATATTGTTTATTTTCAGGCGATTCGAAATCCGTTTCAATTCCATATTTACAATGCTTTTATCCACATAGTTTGCAGTAAAATGGCCATTGCTGGCGTGGGGATTCGTACAATCTACCCCAATTAAATACATTTCTTCGAATCCCATGAATGCGGCAACCTCGATTATCAGTGTTAAGACGGTGGCTTTCACCATACAGTATGCCATTGGATTTCCCCGCATTTTATAATGTTCTTCTCTGAAAATGTCATTTACATAGATGAGGTTTTTGGGTTTTTGCTTCATTTTTTTGTAGGCGTCCCGGAGGATAAACACTTGCTCATGAACATTATCTGCCAGGTCTTGACCTGCATTTTTGGCATAATTACTGTCGGAGACACAATAAAAAGATGGGCGCCAATCGGTCTGGTCAAAGAGCCGAAACAACATATTACAGCCAAAGGTATACTCATCCTTCAGCAGCTCAAGGTCGGATACCGTCAGACTTGGTCCGTTACCGATAATAAAGCATCTCTTTTTCGGGTATTTATTCTTATATGAATATAGTTTTTTACTGTTTTTTGAAAGACAAAGGCCATAGAATTTAAAGAAACCTGTAAAGTTATAATAAATAAACCGAAGTCCCTTAACAGATAAGCGCTTTGCTGTTTGATATAATTTAGCACAGCCCAGATAAACTTTCTTCAGCAGGAGGTTAACTGCGTGTCCAGGAATATATATGAATTTCAATAAAGCATTCTTGTTCATTCGCTGGGGGAAGGTCAGGTTAGTATCACCAGTGGATGGCATACATAGCTGAAGAAGATTTTTTGCTGCGTTTTCATCCCCATATTGGTTGAACTTGGCATTAAATTTTTTGTATTTTTCATCATAGGAAAAATGGTTAAACAAGTTCAAAACTTCTGATGCCAGGAGCGCTTCGCTCTGAACAATTGGTCCGGGCAGTTCTTCTAAGTCAAAATAAATACCCGTTTGCTCGTTTACATAAGTATTACGGTCATACATATAAAAGAGCATGGGGCGTTTTAAAATGGCATAATCAAACATCGTGCTGGAGTAGTCGGTAATCAGCATGTCGCTGATGAGATACAGGTCGTTAATATCATGTACATTTGATACATCAAATACCCTGCTGTCAGTCAGCTCATCAGGATTTATCTGTTGAAGGTAATGAAGCCGGAATAAAATGATATAGTCATCTCCCATTTGTCTTAAAAAAGCGGATATATCAAACGACTTTTGATATACGAAGCCCAGGGAATCTACATATTCTGTATTTCGCCAGGTTGGTGCATACAAGATGATCTTTTTATCTGTTGGAATATTTAAGGTGGCTTTGATGGCAGGGATATCTTCCTGTTGGCTGCTGTATAATCTGGAGTTTCTGGGATAACCGGTTTTTATAAAAACGTTTTCCTTCCCTACCTCGTCTAATAGGAAGGCAGATGTGATTTTTTCTTCATAAAAGTCAGATAGGGAAGGCATATAAGCAATCTTTTTGGATATGGAGCGGTACCTTTTGTGCATTGACTTTAAATCACGTAAGGGATAATTATCATATATAATATCGCAGCATATTCTTTTTAGCGGAGTGCCATGCCATGTTTCGATGTAAGACTGCCCTTTTCGGGGGTGCAGTACACCTGCAATGCCGGCATTGTATACCCAGTACTTGGCGCTTGCATATGCCTGATAATATTTTGAGGTGTTCTTTTTGACGAGTGTAACCCGTTCATTTCCTTCAAATAGGTCTTGGAAATTCTGTGGGTTCTTAAAAATCCAGATAAATTTGAAGTCATTGTAAGCAGGATCCTGTAACATTTCCTCATAAATAGCCCGGGGACTGTCAGAGAAGCTACGGCCATTGAAAACTTCAAAGACAACCAGTTTCTCGTCAACAGGATATAACCAGCAATTTTTCAAAAAACGAATTTTTCTACGACAATAGGAAAGGTGGTCTTTCAATGCTTTAATTAGCTTTTTAGCCATTGTAATATATACCTCCATACAGTAGTAACTGTTAAAATGCAAAAATTGTTATTATAGTATAAAATATATCATAAGAATTTGGTCAGTTCAACCATGCAATTTTAAAAGTGATAATGCAAAAAAGATAAATGGGGTTGTTATTATATTCTTTACTTAATTGTTTCTTTTGATAAAATAAACGGATTATGGTAATATATAATAATTATAAAATGTTAGGAAGGGTATAAGATGGATAACTGGAGTGGCAAATTTGACAAGGAATACTGTGAGGTGGTTTATTTATCCAGGACTCCTGAGATTTCCACCACTCAGATAAAGAAGGATCTAAAGGAGTAAAGCAATGGATAATCAATTTTCATCATTTCAGGAGGAAGGTACGTTTAAACAGAGGTTTCTCTATTGGGCATATAAACACACCCATTCGACAAACAGCAGGCTGGTAGTTTTTGAATCATGTCCGGAGGAGCAGGGTATAAATAACCAGTTATATGCAATCTATCAAGAAATGCTGAATGATGAACGGTATCGTGATTTTGAATTTATATGGGTGCTGCAGTCCGATTCAGAATATCCCCAGATGTTGGAAGAATCAAGAACTACTGTTGTTAAGCCGGGATACAGGAAATACTGCCGGGCATATACTACTGCAAAATACTGGGTTAATGATAATTCCATACCGGAATATGTTAAACCTCGAAAGAATCAGATTGATATGGGGGGGAAAGCTATTCTGCCAGAGGCAAATGATGATGCCTCGGTGCAGCAAATATTCAAAAACTATATTTCTGCGGAGGTAGAAAAGCCAAGTGCCATTGATTCTGTTGTAAGAGTTTTTAAGTGGTTTGTTCTTAAAGTGATCAGACAGCTTATAAAATTGCTTGGGTTTACTAAAAGATATTTTCGAAAAGGGAAAAAGGCGTTTTCTCTGTTATGGCAAATAATTCTTCACCAAGGGCGGAAACATGGTATTTGCTTTTCGAAGAATACTAAGAAACTTTATGCATATCGCGATAAGTTTAAGGG
>Ga0153944_1001224_pt1 | contig 10653 bp, 8 predicted proteins | sample TSNJ028MetaG_FD_104703 | JGI IMG/M metagenome (GOLD analysis project Ga0153944, IMG submission 104703) | Attine ant fungus gardens microbial communities from New Jersey, USA - TSNJ028 MetaG | ecosystem: Host-associated > Fungi > Mycelium > Unclassified | place: USA: New Jersey, Wharton State... | reverse complement strand
TTTCCGTTTGATCCGCCGGTTCCACAAGCGGTCATCAGCGAGATAACCATGAGCGCGACAAGCAGCAAGGACAATCGTTTGCGGTTTGCTTTCATTGTAAGCTCCTACCTTTCTTGTAAATCAAAGTGGATGTTGTGACTGGCAGTATCCTAAATTATAACTTGATCAAGATACTGGCTTATTGATTTATCCGTATAATTATGATAGCAGTTCATATTAAGTAATACTGCCATAAATCTGTCCCACTCTAATACTTTGCCGTCATTTATGAGTGCTAGTAATAAAAAAAGAGCAGAATCCTGCTCTTTCTTATTACTATTCTGTCATCTCATACTAATCTTCAATTAAAGTATAAATAAAATTTCTTAAAACCGCACGGATTAGGCTGCAACAGAAATTTTATTTATTGCGGATTTATACGAAGATGAGTATCAGACAACTGCTATAGCTCTTCGCCTTTTCGTTCGGCGGTGGGGGAATGGCCAAAGGCGCGTTTGTACGTTTTAGAAAAATACGAAAAATTGGAATATCCCACCTTGGCCGCTACAACACTAATAGGCAGGGGGGTCGTCCGCAACAGTGCTTGCGCCACTTTCATTTTTTCTCCCATAACAAATTCAGAAAAGGAAAGCCCCAGATGCTTTCGAAACAGGTGGGACACATAATCCGGGCTTAAAAAGAAGTCGGCAGCCAGTTCTGAGCGGCGGATATCCCGCTCAATATTGTCATGGATATAGCGAATCATCTCATCCATCTGATCCGCTGTCCGGCGCTGCTCTCCCGAAGACTCCCGAAATACCTCCATCACGGTATCGATTATCAAGCGCATATCACTGATGGAACGGTATCCAAGCAAAAATTGCTCATGATTTTCAAATTTATTGAAAATATCATCCATTATAAGGCCGGTGCTGTCCAGCACTTTATATGTCAAGCGCAAAAACTCTTGATAGAACCGTTGGAGGGCTTCAGCATTCAAGGGTTTACGCAGGATCAGAAAATCCAGATACTTATGAATTTCCACCGCTGCCGTATCGATGTTTCCTTGAAGAACCAATTCCTGCCAGCGGAGCTGGTGGAAATGCAGCCATTGGGAGGAGGAGGGCGCCTCCGTTTCCATGGCATGGTAAATTTTCGGTTCCAACGCCACATTATCATCCCGCAAGGAGCGCAGAGTGGCGCAATGTTGGGCAAGATTATCAAAATCCATCACAGGCCCAGTGTAAATCGCCAGCAGGCAGCCATAATAACGTTGGCAAACATCGGAATACTGCCGGATCAGCGCTAAAAACGCTTCATCTTCCAATACCTTCCCGCAACCATAGACAATAAGCCAGTATGTGTCGTGATCTTGCCGGATTAGAATGACATTCTGTCCATAACCTGCGGCCAACTCACAAAAAATGTTATTAATTCCGTAACGGAACAGATCGTCGTTACAGCCTGTACTCCCTTGACCCCACCCCAAAATATGCAACTGAGAGCAATAGAAGAAGCTGTCCAGCGCAAGTCCTGTGTTCAGCTTGTGCAGATCGCTGTCCAACTGCTTTTTATCTCCACCATCTCCCCAAAGCCAGCGGCCAAGCACGGCATCCAGCAACAGGTTCATGTCCTTAATCACCATGCGGCCATACGTATAGTATTGCCGCTCCTCTTCCTTGCCCCGAATCTTAACGATTGCTTTTTTAATGGCGGTTTCCACATCTTCATACCGAGCAGGCTGCAAAATATAATCGAAACTCCCCAGGCGCAGCGCTTCCTTCGCATAGTGAAAATCAGCGTGGGAGGTCAGAAAAATACACTCCGTTTCGTATCCGTTTTCCCGCACCCAACGGAACAGGTTTAACCCGTCCTGCCCCGGCATTTCAATGTCGCACAACATGATATTCACTGGGCGGGTACGTAAAATTTCTTTGGCGTCATAAGCATTGTAAGCTTTAAGCACGGTTTGAACGCCGATTTCTTCCCAGTGTATGCCGGATATCATGGCGCTTACCACACTCACCTGGTCATCTACAATAAGTGTCACCACGGCTACCTGTCCACCCCTTTTATATTCTTGTACTCCTGTATGGTTAGAGGAATAAATATGTCTATACAGGAACCCTCACCCAGATTGGCAAACGCGAGGCTGCTCCTATTCCCATAGATCAATTCAAAACGGCTTTTGACATTGACAATGCCAATATGGCCCGATTCCAAATAGGCGGACCGTTGGTTCAGGTTTTTGAGAATTTGGGGAGAAAATCCCCCTCCATTGTCGGTGATGGTCAAATTGAGGTAATAGCCATCTTCGCTCTGCAACAGAACCGCTTTTATGCGTATGTTTAAAGTCCGATCCGGCAGAGCCGCATGCTTTACGGCATTTTCCACAAACGTGAGTACCGACAATGGGGGAATGGGTATGCCCGTCAAATTGTCGGCTACCTGGATGTGGCATTGAGTCGGCCGCAGGGAATTGATGGATTGCAGCGCTATATAATTTTCAACACTTTTCAGCTCGTCGGCCAGCGTTACCATTGAAATGCCGTCCTGAAACAGATATCGCAGATAATGCGATAGGCCCAGCACCATGGACTGGATGCTATCGAACTGGCGTTGCTGGGCCAGAGCTTGTATGTTCTTCAAGCAATTTAGATAGAAATGAGGGCGGATTTGCGATTGCAGCAGCAATAGCCTGGTTTTCTGTTCAGCCAATTCTTTTTCGTAAGCTTCAATTTTCAGGCATTGTATTTCGCCCATCAGTTCATTAAAGGTGGTGCTGAGCCTGCTATATTCGGCAATACTGTAATCAGCATTCATCTTCGCATCCAGCCGACCCGCCCGAATCTGTTCCATTGTAGAGATCAGGTGGAGCATGGGCCGGAAGCTTTTGCGTTGCATGGTCATCAGCACAACTGGAAGTAGGAAGCTAAGCAAGACTGAAAAAATAAGCAGTAGCAGTTGAATACTGTCCAAATTGTTCAATACACCGCCGCTTACCTGCAGGTAATATAGTTTGGTGGAGGCATATTCTGAATAATCGGTTGAAACGGCGTATTGTATTCCCGCTTGTGTGCGGAAAAAGCCGCTCTCCCCCGGTTCATTCACTATGCTTTGTGTACCAAAGAAATCTTTCATAATAACTGGTGTGCCCTGCGCGGAGGCGTAAACAAGGAGGCCGCCTTCGTACACGTGTCCGTCTGCGCTCCCCAGACTCTGTGGTACGGGCACTTTCTCGGGATCGACTATGCATACGGTAAATAAACCATCTTTACCGATAGCCCTCATTAAAAATTCACGATCCTCAATTGTCCGGTAGAACCAACCAAGCTGCGTAGGATTTTCGGGGCCTTCTAGCAGATCCTCAATCACGGCGGCAAGTTGCTGCTTATAGGAATAGTTATACGCGCCTCGATATTCTGTGCGGTAAATGCCGTTTACCTCCGAGTAAAGATGCATTGCGCCGATTACAGAATAAGTGGTCATGTAATTCTGATATTTCCCCATAATGTCATAAACATTGGAATACACGCGGTACGGATCCAGATTATACCGCAGCTGGGTATAGCTGGGATCGGACGCCACCAGCGATATCATCAGGCTTTCCACGTTACGCAATTCGCTTTCCAGTGAATTTTTGTAGAGGCTGATGGTATTCATGGCGCTTTCTTGCACGCGCTGGTTGGAACGGCGAACCGTATAAATATTAAACGCCAGAATAATGATCATGAGTGGAATGGCAATCAGCAGCACCAACAGAATAGTCTGTGTTTTGAAGGAATAATTTCGTTTACGCAAAGCTTTATGCCCCCTTGAGCCATTTTGGAGGAATCCATACAATCCAGCTTCCTGCGGGTTAAAAGCAAGGCGATTATTATCCCCGCAATAGAGATATTCCACTATGCTGTAGATTTTCAAAAAGTCGATTTCCTGCTCAAATTTACGCAGCAAGTGACCTACTGTAGCCAGCATATCCAAACAAGTCATTTTCACATTGTAATGTAGGGCATTCGCTTTTTCCAACATTGCTAGACATTTTTTAAATTATACCTTTTTGCGATGGCTACATACAATCCCTGCTTGCTTTCACAAACAGTGTGGCCTTTTTTGACAGCCTGGGAGCTCCATTTTGTTGTTGTGATTTTATGTAAACTTACCTTTATGAAATAGATATTGTGATATAATATTTAATTATCGGAAACAAAATCTCGTTGTCACGCCACATCATTGGCCGATGCTGAGGAAGTATCGCTTTGAAAGCTTTTGCTACGGCCCTAAATCCAGCAAATTTTATAAGATGGGCAAGCCCCGCTTCGTGCCGCACCTATTTTTAGCTCTCATATTTTTGTGACGAAAGAGAGGAAAAATATTTTCATTCTCGATATACTGACAATTGGAAGGATGGTTGCTATGGACTGGACAGCACGAATGAACAGAGCGCTTGATTACATTGAGGAAAACCTTGCCGCTGATATTGACCTAAAACAAGCAGCACAGCTGGCGTTTTGCTCACCCAACAATTTTTCAAACATGTTCCTTATTACCACAGGCATACAGTTGAGTGAATACATCCGCCGCAGACGCTTGTCCCTTGCCGCGCTGGAGCTTCAGAATAGCAATACGAAAATTATTGATATTTCAATGAAATATGGTTATTCGTCGCCTACGGCATTCAACAGGGCATTTCAAAATCAGCACAAGGTATCTCCTCAATACGCAAGGAGCCGGAAAATTCCGCTTGTTACCTATCCCCGCATATCCCTCCAAATAAATCTAAAAGGAGATGCTGAGATGAAAGTCAGAATTGAAAAGAAATCCGCTTTTACAGTCATCGGAATCAAAAGAACTTTCAGGAACGACACTGAAAATATGATTCCAGGTTTTTGGGAGGAAACCCCAAAGGAAATCTATGACAAACTTCGGTCTTTGGCGAACACAGAGCCAAAATGGTTTGTGGGATTGTGCGCTGATTTTGACGGTAGCCACGAATTTAATTATTACATCGCTGTTGCGTCAAGCCTTAGTGTACCAGAAGGATATCGTAAATATGAAGTACCGGCAGCGACATGGGCGGTCCTTGAGAAAGATGGAGATTTGATAGATCTTGCCAACAGATTTTGGAGGGAATGGCTGCCATCGTCCGGTTACAGGCGGGCAGGGGTAAATATTCCCGATTTGGAGGTATATCCCGACAGTGATATGCCAAAAGATAATTTCGATTACGAACTTTGGTATCCTATAGTGAAGGAATGACATGAATTGATCGGGATCTCTACCTCATTAAGATGGATCTATTTGAAAAAATACCACATTCGTTCGTCGGGATAAATATCCATTTCAAGATGATTATATCACATTTCCCTATACTATTATTTTTGTCGGGGTCAAATGAAAAAATCAGGCCTAAGCCGGCCTGATACAGACTAATTGGCCTGTTCACAACTTCTACATATCCCTTCAAACATAATGCTATGGCGATTGATAGTATGCGGGGATATCTCGTTAGCCAATGTATCTATTACGTCCTGATAACCTAGCTCCAGATCAAATAGTTCACCACAGGCCGCGCAACGAAAATGGTAGTGGAGCATTGCATTTCCATCAAAACGGACACTGGGAAAATTACCTTCCACCCTAATAATTTCCCCTTGCTCATAAAGAACATTTAAATTGCGGTATACCGTGCCCAAACTAATCTCAGGGTGATCATCTTTCAGGGACATATATATTTCCTCGGCCGTCGGGTGGGCGCGGGTACTCCGCAATGCATCTAAAACCAATTCTCTTTGTTTAGTATATCTCCGATTTACAGCCATATGAGTTTCCTTCCCATATTAACAAGAAGCGTTTTTAATAAGTTACAGCAAAATTCTATCACAATGATATTATTTTTACAAGAGCTGTGTTTATGAAATATATGTAAAAAAATCTCACTGTTGAATAAGTCCAACAAATACCTTTAAATGAAGAAATTCATCTTGCATGTAGATAAAAAAATTGAAAGTTTTTATCACATGCCCTGCTATTTATCATATAATATTGATAAAATATGAAAAAAATATTGATACATAGGAGTAATGTATGTGTAGAAATTTTTGCTGTCGCTGTTCTTGCGAAGGAATTGATGACATACAGGAAGGGATAAGAAATCTCAATATTGGGTTAGATGAAATATTGCAATTCAATATTCGCAGAGGGGTTCGGGAAATTAATGAGGGGATTTGTGATTGCAGAGAGGGTTTGCGTGATATTTTTGCCAGGGTAAGGCGAGAACGTTGCAATATGAATCGCAGAAGGTTAAATGATATTCGCAGAGGGATATGCAGTATAGAAGAAGGAATTCGGGATATTTGTGAGGGCTGCAATGATATGCGCAGGGGCTTTGGGAATGAAGGAATCCGAGATATCAGGGAAGGAATTACTGATATTGAAGAAGGTTTGCAGGATATTATTGATGGGCTGAATGATAATATATCTCAAAACGCAGGGCGCATTAGTTGTAGCAATTTTTAGTAGTCGTCACTATCCTTCCATCTATGTATCCAACTCTTCCCTTTTTCCAAACAGCTAAGAGACTTTTCGGCTAGAAATGAACACAAGCGGAGGAATTCAAAAATGAAGGCAATGAGAAAAAAGGCCAGCTATATAAAAGTCAAGCGGAAAATAATCGGAGCCAAAGGTGATTAGACAGACTCGTTATTCCATCCGATCTCATCATATGGAATGTTCATTAAATAATTGTGTATGGCAATTGCTCTATCGGGAATTAAGTCTGAAGGAAGATTATGGATATTAAACCATGTCAAGTCATCACATTTATGCGGTTCCATAATAGAAGGCAGACCTCTGTAATCCGAAACACAAAAGTATGCATTGTAATAGATTTTGCCAGTGGAAGGAGTAAAAACATGAGTGATCGTAGAAAATCGTACTTGGCTTAAAGGAATCTCAATACCTAATTCTTCTTTTGCTTCTCTAACGACGGCCATTTTCATTGATTCACCTGCATCAACATGTCCAGTAGCAGCACAATCCCACATACCGTCAGCATAGCCGGTGTTTTGCCTTTTTTGAAGCAGAATTTCCGTTTCCCCATTGGTTTCTCGGGTTAACAGTAACATCACAGCTGATCTGGACAGAAACCTTTCACTCATAACTAAAACCTCCTCGTATAATGTATTTACGGTGTTTTGGGCACACATTAAATGGTGGGCTTCATTTTGAAATAAGGTCCGCACCAGGGCGGCTGTTGTGCGGCACTTATTTTTTATTACCGCTTTCACTGATAACCTTTACGGAGGTTCTCTCCACAAGTATGCTGTGAACATAGTGCTTTCCCAAAGGGGACTGATCCCCTCCCATCCTCCGCAGTATAACCTCAAGAGCGGTATTGGCCATCTCGTGCCGGCCTATGTCAAAAGTAGTCAGATCCAGCATAGCGGTGTGGCCAATGTCTGTGTTATCAAACGCTACAACCGAAACATCATCGGGGATCGTCAAACTGTATTTTTCCAGGGTCATTTTAAGATAATAAGCCGCCATTTCACAATGGCACACAAAGCCTGTCGGCATCTCCTCGGGCAAGAAAATATCTACATAATATTCGCCCGTAGAGGCATTGTTGTTGACCAAAAAGAAATCTTCCCGTATGGGCAGGTTATTTACGGCCAGCGCTTTGAGATAGCCAAAAAAACGGTCCGCGATACTGGATGTCGCGAAAATATTTCCAACAAACCCAATTTTTTTGTGTCCACTTTCAATCATCTTCATAGCCGCCTGATACCCTAGACTATAATTGTCAGCCAGAACATAATCAACCTCCATGTGGTCACGGTAAAAATCCAGGGCGACCATAGGTACGCGATTGGCGGCCATTACGCTGTCAATATATTTGTCGTTGATCTGGCCCACAAAAAAGATGCCGTCCAGCGTATCCTTACACAAGGTCGCAAGAGGAATGTTCCCTCTCTCTTCCGCTTCATTGAGGACGATTAAAACTAGTTTGTGCCCTAAGCCAATACATTTTTTATTAAGATGATAATAGATGATATTGTAAAACCGGTCGGTTTCCAGAAAAAAGCGCTTGGTAACAATAAAACCGAAGGTATAGGCTTTTTGATTGGATAAAGCTTTCGGGCCTACATATCCCATTTGCGCGGCGGTTTCTAAGATTTTTTTTCGCAGGCTATCACTGATACCCGTCTGATGATTGAGCGCCTTTGATACGGAAACCTTTGTTATGCCTAAAGCATCGGCGATGTTTTGCATAGTTACGCGCTTTCCCATATTGAAACTATAACACCCTTCCCACGTACAAATCTTTATATATCAAAATAGTATCATACTAAACGTACAATTTCAATGGCACCGGCATATAGATGGCTAGGTGGACAATGCCCACTGCTCTATTTATGGCTGGCGCATCACATAGCCGTTCCCCAACATATGCAAATCTCCTTATATCTCGCGAATCATGGCTAAAAATAGCAATGGGAGGCAACAGATTTAATCGTTGCCTCCCACTATGGCGCTATTAATGAAATGACATTTTAACAACGATGCGAAGAAAATCAATCGGCAGCGGGATTGTCAAACGGCGCACAGCCAAGGTGATATTTGTTTTCTTTACTATAAAACCGCTTTAGGAAATGCTCTCCTCATATTGACGGATAAACTCATCAACCAAATCGTTAACGCCAGCCTTCACCAATAAATCGAGAGCCTCATCAATATGTGAATCGTAATCCGCAACGCCGGTGATGATCGGAACAATCACGGCTGAAATCTGAGTCTGCACATCAGCCATTTGGGTTTGCACATTGGTGGCGTCAAAGGTGAATTGAGCCGCAATGCCTTCAACTGCGTTTTCATTTCTCTCATACAACGCCTCATTTACAGCAGCGGGCGCTGTGGTGCCTGTCCGCAGATATTCTACATTTCCAATCATCCAGTCGGAGAAGTTGTATAAGGGCCTTTGCGTAGCTGGATTAATAATCTCCTCCCTCATATTGTCTCCCACTTTGGTGTAGTCAATACCCTCGCGGCCGTAGATGAACAAATCGTAATTTTCCTGGCTGGCGTACAGCCAGTTGACAAACTTAACCGCAGCCTCTGGATGCTGGCTGGATAATGGAACCGCATTCATATTCCGGGTGCCATAAGGGCGTACTTTGGACTTTTCGGGCGCAAACTCAACCCAAATAAAGTCATCGACCGTCAAATCGGGATAATTGGTCTTTAAGGGCTCAATATTGCCGATGGTACCAAAAAATACAAACCAATCGCCGGAGTTGAGCTGATTCTCAAGCTGGTCGGAGGTGAATACCAGCACGTCCGGATTAATCAAGCCACGTTCATACCAGGTACGGGCATTATAAGCATCCTGCTTAAATTCCTCAGTGGCAAAATAGTTCATAATCGTACCGTCTTGATTGACGTAGAAAATTTTGTCGTAAACATGGTAGGGCCATGTGTCATAATTCTTCGCATCCACCATGAAACTGGCGGCATTGGACCCCAGCAAAGGCAGGTAAGGCTTCTGGACGCCGTCCCAATTTTCCATAACGGTCACGTAAGCCTCTGTCAATTCCTCAAAATTCGTGGGAACAGACTCTATCCCATGTTTCTCCATTAAATCCTTGCGAATGGTAATTTCAGGATTTAAGGCAGATTCCACCCAGTAAGCAGGCAACGCATACTGCACACCGCCCACCTGGCCGGACTTCATCATAATCTCGGGATTGACCGCCAAAATATTCTCGCCGTACTCCTGTATCAACCCAGTCAGGTCCGCCAACGCATCGCGGGAGGCGTAATTGGAAATGGATACCCGGTCGTTCATAACGGTGAACATGTCAAACTCCTCACCGGTGGAGAGCATGATGTTGATTTTCTGATCCCAGGCGTCCCAAGGGATGTATTGCAGAGTAAGCTCTACGCCTACACCGTCAGCCGCCATTTTCGCGTTGATCTCACTCAGGGCTTCCGTCAGTTCTTTAGGCTCGTCACCGGGAACTAAATACCGCAGGGAAACCGTTTCTTCGGGAGCGGCCGGCTCACTGCCGCTTTCACTACTGGCCTCGCTGCTGTCAGCAGCCGGTGTGCTGCTGGCGCCGGAATCGTTGCCACATCCAATTAGGATGCCACACAGCAGCATTGTGCACAACAATACAGATAAAATCTTCTTCATCTCATAAGTCTCCTTTTTATAGTAATTCATTGGTTATTCTTACACCCGCAGCTGGGGCCGTTCTTGAAAAGGAAGGGGGTTACTATGATGGACGTCCCCTGTCTGGAAGCCACTCCACCACTTAATTTCTCCCTGCTTGAATGGATCACCTCAACGGCGGGTTTTGGGGGCAAGTTAAAATTTCGTCTCACAAAGCATGGAACAAACCGCGGCTTGTAAGGGACAGGCCAGGACCGTTATTCGGGGATGTCCTGTGGCTCACACAGACACTGATAGGGATCACCCTTTGACGGAGCCGATGACCAAGCCCTTCACATAATATTTTTGCAGGAAGGGATATAGGGCAATAATAGGTCCTACCGTTATGACCGCCGTTGCCATCTTTAAGGATTCCGACGGCGGGGTCACGCCGGAGGCTCCGCTTAAAAATTGCAGATCCTTGAGCATGGAAATCTGGGATTTAAGCTGCAGCAGTAAATACT
>Ga0153944_1001218_pt1 | contig 10673 bp, 8 predicted proteins | sample TSNJ028MetaG_FD_104703 | JGI IMG/M metagenome (GOLD analysis project Ga0153944, IMG submission 104703) | Attine ant fungus gardens microbial communities from New Jersey, USA - TSNJ028 MetaG | ecosystem: Host-associated > Fungi > Mycelium > Unclassified | place: USA: New Jersey, Wharton State... | reverse complement strand
CAATTGCATTACGATTAAGGGGATCCGTCTCATGAAAGGAGAAAAGGGACCTTTTATTTCCATGCCAAGATATAAAACAAAAGAAGATGGGAAAGAAGTATGGAAAGATATTGTATATTTAAGCACGGAGGAAGAGCGAAACGTATTGCTTGAAGAGATTGCTGAGAAATACCGGTCAGCTGCCTTTGACCGGCTTGAATCAGGAAACGATGTCAACGTCAGGGTAACGGTATTAAATGGACGAGAGGATAATCTGCGTGGACTTGCCACTGTTACGGTTGAAGGGCTTGTGATTCGGAACATAAAGGTCATGGATGGGGAAAATGGACTGTTTGTATCAATGCCCCAGTACCGAACCACTGATGAAGACGGGAGAGAGCAATGGAAATCTTTAGTATACCCACATAATAAAAATATGTATGAGCGACTGACGAGGCAGGTATTGGAAGAGTATAATCGGAGCAGCAAAGAAAGAGACCAGCAAGGCAAAGATATCCCAAAGAACAGGGGTAAGACAACCCGATAAAATCAGAGAGCGGTTGCTATAAATTATCATGCTTACAGAATTTTCCACATCTAAAAAAAATTATCATAGGGTACATCTTCCGAAAGGTAAAAATTTCCGCACTAAAAATCCCACCAGGGTAGACTTTTTTTAGTGCGAAAATTTTTCACCTTATGGAGCTTCTTGATTAAAAACAGTCAGACAACAATTTAACTGCTGTTTTGAATCCCGTCTTAAAAAAGTATTCTTCCCTGATTCTCATAATAGAATTTATTGTATCATAGAAAACCATTTTTTCTTTTTCTGAAAAGTTATATTTCATGTAATCAAATAATTGCCTATCGGATTCTTTCAAAGCATCTTCGGTCTGTTTAAGCTCCGAAGATATAATGTATAACTCACGCAATGCGTCCATGGACGTCCTTTCCGTTGCGGATAATGGCAACTCGTTTTTTTGATCTGAATTCTTCCAAAATCTCAATGTTTCTCTTACCATAACATTATCGCTGTCATAGATTCCGGCCAGATAGCTATAAGTGTTTTCTTCCATGTTCATTTCATCCGTTGCGGATAACAGTTTATCTACCATATTTCTTTGCTTTTTTGATAGCTTTAATTTCATATATGCTTTTTCAACTTTGCCTTGTTCCGTTGAAATCTTATTATAATTCTTATCTTTCTTAAGTAGTCTTAAGATATATATGAGATTTTGTAGATAAATATTGCATAATGGAATATTATGGTATATCATGATATGAAATATCCAATAAAAATTATTGCTATAATACGAATTTGGTAACAAGCAACAAAATGTTCAATTATAGCAATTAGAGGAAGTTGAATAAATAATAAACGAGGTGAAAAAATTGAATGAATTATCTTTTATTCATCTTTCAGATATTCATTTTGTGAAATCAAGTAATGATCCATCTGATATAGATAAAGACTTGCGTGATGCAATAATAAATGATTTAGAAATAAACGGAAGAGAAAACTTGAAAAATGTCGCAGGAATATTGGTTACTGGAGATATTGCTTTCTCGGGTAATAGGAAAGAATATGAAATGGCAAAAGAATACCTTAACAGAGTTTGTAATGTTTTTAATATTAATCCAAGTGATGTATATTGTGTTCCAGGCAATCATGATGTTAACCAGAACGTAGTAAATGGTTCTGATTTGATTTTTGCAGCGCAGAATGCTGTTGATGAAGAAAAAACTATTGATGATGCTGATAAAACTTTTAGCAAATATATCAGTGACAATAATTTTAATGCTCTTTTTAAACCTATAGACGAGTATAATGAGTTTGCTAAAAGATTTGAATGCGATATTTCTTCCGATAATATATTTTGGCAAAAGGATTTTGTGCTTGAGGAGAACCTAAAGCTTAAACTTGTTGGGATAAACTCATCTTTTTTATCTAACAGAACGGATCACCAAAAAGATAAGCCGGATCGTTTGATGTATATTGGACAAGCCCAAATTCCTTCCTATGAAACAGATGTAGCTACTTTGTTGATGTGTCATCATCCGCCTCAATGTTGGAAGTTTCAGGATGATATATTGCAACGTATAAGTAAAAGAGCTGATATACAGTTGTATGGGCATATGCATTCACAATCTATATCAATTATGGATGAAAATGCAATACTTTATTCTGGTGCTGTACATCCCACTAGAACTGTTGACTGGTTACCACGGTATAACTGGATTACGATAAGTGGCAAAGTAGAAAATGATGAACGAATATTGAAAGTTGAAATCTACCCTAGGTGTTTAACGGCTGACAGGGACTCTTTCACCATGGATAGTACTTGTCCTCCAGGTGAAAATCATATATCTCATGAAATAAATATAGACCGCAAACGTAAAGCTGCATTGCAAGATCATAAAAAGGAAGCACCCGTTAAAGATGAGATTGAATCATGCACACAGTGCATGTCAGTGACCGAAACTTCTGAGCCAATAGATGAACGTAAAATTATTTACGATTTTTATGAGATATCCTGGATTGATCAAATAGATATTCTTACACAGCTATCGTTAATCACAAAGCAAACTTCGTCCACATTGGACTCGAAAATGATAGGTAAAGCAATAAATCGTGCAAGAGAACAAGACAAGCTTCTTGAGCTACACAAAAAAACATTAAATAAAATGGAGGAAAACTTATGAGAAAGCAATTTGCTGAATTATATTTGAGAGTATGTGCGGAACCAAAACCTGAGCAGTTAGAAAAAAGATGGCAAGGAATTGAGGAATATTGTAATCAAGATGAAGTTGACATCTATAATCTTGTGAAAATGGCATATTCATTAAGTCCTACTGACGAATTTAAAGATGAGTTTACTACAATATTTCAAAATATTGATATATCATTTCAGGTTGGTTTTGTAATAGAACAGGAACTTCTAGCATCTATTTGTTTAATGAAGCTTATGGAGGACTCAGATCTAAGTTTACATATTGCACTTGCGGTAATGTGCGTGTCCAAGTATGGTGCTGAAATTTTAGTTCCAGAATTAGGAGCAGCAGCCTATAATATTTTTGGTGAAGCATCTGCTGAAATCAGAGAAAAGTCAGTAAAATACAAAAAATGTTCCCCTGTAGATTCAAACGAATTTATTGAGTCACTAGAAGAATTAACTGCGTTAGAGGAAACTCACATAGCTGAGCTTTCAAATACCTTAATGGAAATAGCTAAAAATATTAATATTATCGTTCAAAACCAAGATCAAACTCTTAATATTATCAATATTTTACAGGAAGATTCAGATATTCTATCTTGGATAACAGGAAATTGGAGCAATGAAATGGAGAAACCACTTACAAAGGGAATCTTACCAAAAGATATTGCTTTGCTTCTTGCAAAAGAGTTAGCTGATTTTGTACAAGTTATTCCAGGTCCGTATGCTTTCGAAGCATTTCTGAAAAAGATGTTGGATAGCTGTAAGAAAGATACAAAAGCATATTCGCTTGTTACAATGGTGGATTCAATTGATGATGCACATAAATCATCGATTCTTTCCTGTTATCAAATGGATGGTAGTAAACAAGAAAATACTCCTATACTATTTTCAATGAAATGTGCATTGGATGCAAAGCAGCCGGAGGTATGGAAAAGTATGGCTAGCAATAAGCTTTCTATTAGTGTTGAATCAACAGAACATGAAGCATTAGAGTGGGCGAAATTGTTATATTTTGAGTGCTTGCTTGTTAAATCAGGAGGTTGTGAATAACTTATGGAAAATAACAATACGGAAGCTAAAGTGCCAACGCTAGAAGTTGAGCAATCCTCGGATATTGATAAACTTATAAATGATGATATTGAAACATCGGATTCAGACGTAATTGTTGAAGAAGATGGAAGAAGTGGATTCGTAAAGTTACCACACGGACTTGCATTAACAGTAGCAGAAACATACCCCATTACGGCCTCAGAAGTTAGCAAAACAATTATTCTTATAGGGCCCTTCGACAGTGGTAAAACTACAATTGAGACAACCATATATCAATTGTTTCAACGTAAACCTTTTGCAGGGTTATATTTTGCGGGTTCTCAAAGCTTATTCGGCTATGAAGAAAGATCATTTTATACTCGATTAGAGTCTAAAAAAGAAACAGCAACAACACCACGAACAAGTAGATTCGCTGACGAGATATTTTTGCATCTCAAGTTATATGATAATACAACAAAAACAAAAACGAATTATTTATTTGGAGACATCTCGGGTGAGGAGATTTATTCACATTTAGGTAATGTAGAAACAATTTGTGAAAAAATGCCCTATTTAAAGTCGGTTGATAGTTATGTTTTTATCCTTGATGGGAAACAGCTTGCTGACAAAAATAAAAGTAATGGCGCAATAGATCAAGCTTATAATATGGCACGGACGATATTTGATGCCAAGCTATATTCGTCATCTACAAGGGTGCAAGTTCTGATTAGTAAATACGATATTTTAAAAAAGAATGATGATGCTAATCTAGAAGCCACGATTGACAAGCGGCTTCAATGTATTGTTGATTTGTTAAAGAAATATGTGAGTGAAGTAACTGTTCATAAAGTAGCTGCTATGCCAGAACTAGGTGATTTTGAAGTTGGTTATGGCCTTGAGGAGCTGCTTAGCACATGGAATAAAGCACATTCTGATAATCAAGTTGTTGAATCATATACGATTGACTGTAAATTAAATTCAGAGTTTAATAAGCTTATTTATAAAATGTAGGGAGGTTGAAGCTATGTATAAAAAATGTTTTATAGCAGGTTTACCCAGTGCGGGTAAAACTACTTTTCTTGCAGCTTTATGGAATCTTATAAATCATGACTCTGATGCCAAATTAAAGTTGAATAAAATTGAAAATGGACAATATCTTGCGAGTCTTAGCAATAAATGGGCTAATATGGAGCCTTTGGAGAGGACAGTACCATCTGGCGAGCAAGCAAATATAAGCATTAAATTAGAACTGCCTAATAAGACTACTTTTGATTTGCAACTTCCAGATTTGTCTGGAGAAACATTTCAAAGCCAATATGAAATGCGCGAAATTTCGGAAGAAGTTATGAAATATATAGAAGATGCGAATGCAGTACTTTTCTTCATAAATGTAAATAGTATTAAACTTTTGGGATTGATTTCAGAGCAAACCCTTCTTAGATCAAGTACTCCGACAACTAATAATGATATTGTAAATCGTAATCCTAAAGAAGATGATCCTATTCAAATACAGGTGATTGAATTACTACAGTTTATTTTATTTATACGAAAAAACAAAATGCTAAAGATAGGATTCATGTTTTCTGCATGGGATTTAATAAAATCTAATTTGAATGATATCAAGCCAGAGCAATTTCTTGAGAAACAAATGAATATGTTGTGGCAATTTTGCCAATCAAATGATGATATTATCAAATATCAAACTTGGGGAATTAGCGCCCAAGGCTGCAGCTTTAACGAGAAAGATTTGCTGTTAGATAAGGAATATCCTTATGAAAGAATTTTTGTTGAAGGGAATGGTGGCTATCAAGGCTGTGATTTAACACTTCCTTTATATCTATTAATGGGTGATATGAAATGAACGAAAACATTATAATTATTCATCAAACATTACATGGCTACTCCAATGGTCACCATTTATTGGAAGCGTCTGTTTTATTATCGGATGATTCAAAAAGAAAAATGGACATTTTGAGCGATCTTTCGGGGACGGATGCTGCAGATGGATTTGATTTTTACTATTCTGGATACCTTCTTGAAAACGAAGAGCTGGTAGTATTATCAAAAACATGGTATGCACCTGAAATGTCCAGACCCGGCTGTGTATGGACACATTCGCTATTAATACCTATTCAGGTCGAGGCATTTTGTGCAGCTAATATCGATGTGTTATTAACTAAATTCAAACGGCCTAGTATTAATGAGAGTCAAACAAAATATTCTGAGTCATTAGTCATAAATACACATGAAGCAATATTAAAGAAATATGATGATAAAAAAATTCAGTATCTAATTTGGGTCATGATCGGGCAAACCCCGCCCAATTATATTGTAGCAAAAGACTCGGAAGCGTTTATCAAGGAGCTTTTATTTATTTGGTTCACGTGCTACAGCGAGTTAAGTTATGACTATTCCTTTATTACAGGGACAAGTTTTATTAAAAGTGATAACAGCAATTTAATTAGCTTACAATTCTGCTCAAAGCAAGTTCGAAATAAATTAAGCCATACATCAAATAATATTACATTAATGAAAAGCATAGATGATGTGCAGAAGTTTCCGCAATGGGTAATAAGTACATATGAAATCTTAGTAAATGGAGAGTGGAGTAAATTTTTAGCGTTTAAAGAACTATTATGTGATGGGAGTTTAGGTGAAGTAAGCCTTACATCCTTCATAAAATTGTATTCTTGTTTTTACAATGGAAAAAATTCTATTGATATCTATGCTTCGCTAGAGTTGATAGACAAACTTTTTGAAGAAGAACGGTCAATAATAGGAAACAGACTACTTGAACTATATTTTCAAGGTGCTTTTCAAGAATGGGGTGCATATACTGCGTATTCAAATATAGTTATTGCAACAATAAAGTTTCACTGGATCAATATGCTACCAGAAACATTAGAGTTATTAATTCAAAAAGGATTTTCTACGGATTTTATTGGTTCAAAAAAAATTGTGCGATATCTTGTGAAAATTGATGATTCACTACTACAAGAGAAATACTTGCCTATATACGCCGGTTTATTGTCTCCAAGTTCTTTTGAAAATTTCTCAGATATGGATTACAGCGTTTGTAATGTATTAATCGCCATTAATTCGACATTAGCTGAGTGTGATGCCGTTTGGAAGCAATCTAGAGGCTTTCAATATGGAATATTAAACTCGTTGCAAATTTGCAAAAATGAAAATAGGCTAGATAATAAATTGCTTCGAATCATTTTAGATGCTAGTGAGTTCGATTTTTCTAATGAGATATATACTATATGGGGTGAAGCATCAATATCAATTTTTCTTGAATATTTATTGGGCATAGAACAGCTACGGCATAATGACACTTCCAAAATGGTTGAATTATGCAAGCAGTATTCCTATATTGCAGCAGGTTTGTTTGAAAAGGATTTAGAACGATTTACCAGAAAACAAATATTTGAATTAATGAAGATAGTTAACCCGTTTACAGATAAACTTACATCAAAAAGGTTGATTTCAGTATATTCATTATTTGATATAAATAGTCTAAGTGAATATCAAAAAAATGAAATAGCAGATTTTTACCTACCATTTATAATAAACAGCAAGGATATATTCCCGTATGAAATTGTATCATTTGCTGTGACCAATGTTCATGAACGTTTAGCAAAACTTGCTTATCCTGAGGAAAAATGGGGTGAACTTCAAAAATCCTTACCATCAGTAACTGTGTTCAATCAATGGGATAGATGCAAAAGGTTAAGAAAGGCAATTAAGAAGAAGGGATATAATATTAAACAATTAAATAAGTACAACGATAATGTGTTGGATATTCACTTACTATAGAATGGTGGTTATTATATAAGAATCCTTATATATAATTGTAAATTATCTTTTTCCGACTTCCTGTTCTCACCCTTTAAATAAACTTCCCATTATGTTTAAACCAAGAATGAAGCAGTATGGCGATAATGTATAAATTTACAATGCAAAAGGGTGAGCCAAAAAAGGCATAGCGATTGAGGTTTGTGTTGCTAGGTGAAAGATATTACTTCTATGATAAATAAATCGGTTGAAATCGCTGTAAAGGTACATGGCATACAGGTTGATAAAAGTAGAAACCTATATGTCCTGCTATTTATTGAACTATTTGAAATTGATTGGAGCTCACGCATTTTCGCAAAAAAGCGGTATGGAACATATAGGGCATCAATTCTCGTAGAAAGGAGAAATCTCATAATGGTGCTATCAGAAAAACTGAAAAATCTTATTCAGAGCATTATCTCCACACAGGAGTTCTGGAAAATCAACTATTACTTACGTTCGATGAAGAAAGCACCACACGGCGGTGTTTTTCATATTGGATATCCTAACATATTCTTGAAATATTACACGGTACCAACATATTTATTCTTTTCGCCCAATCCTGAAATCCCAGTGCCGGTGCTGGAAACTGCTGATAAATTTCGTATGATGATTAGCGCCGAGAATGTTGATACTGAAGAATTATTGCGGTACTGCCTTGGTATTGATCCGGACGACCGCGACAACCCACATAATGGTAGTAGAATGTATATAGCCACTTGTGGCAAGATAATTGCTTCCGCCGAACGCAGTGAGATGGAGCATATGGTTGCTGTTTCCGATGCTATCAATGGGAAAATAAGTTTTTCCGGTAACTTCGATATTGATGAGGAACGCCTTGTTTTCCTCTTTATTTTCACACTTATGGAACACTTCGCTCACAGGATTAATGATCTGAACGAGATCGTCAGCCATGAAAATCTGACCTTTCCTATTGATAAATATGGCCTTAGTGACGTGACAGACGCAGATTATGAGCGGCAAGGGTTCAGGTTGAACGATAAATACTATCTCTATAATATTTTTTTCGATACATCAATTGGGAGCCCCGTAGCCGACGTGCCGAAAACGATTGAGATAATCCGGAGTGTAAAACCGCCTGTGCAGATACTCATGCGGTGCGATGAAAACCTCGCCGTACCCTATTCCCGAATGGTCAGCACGGCAACCGTGGACTTCCAAAAATGGCGTGGGATTACTCTCAACTTCGACAATATCGCCGAGCAGATGAAAAGCGGTAAAGAAACTATAGTACATTTCGATCCTCAAACGCTGCATAAAATCCTTGTTTACGTCAAACGTGGAGCCGATGAAACCGGGGTGGAGTTCTATCATTTGAATGTCGAACAGCTCTGGAACCCCGATATCTTTGCAGATGCCGAGGACGTAATCATAACGAATTATGTTCACGGAACCTACTATCCAGCGTGCGACACGTTTGAACATATCGACTTCTCAGTAAACCAGTACAGCAGAGAAATATTTGAAGCAAAATACCGCGACGCAGAAAAGCTGACCGGAGTTCCGATTGGCGTGTACGGAAATCTGCATTACAAGATATGGTGTGCCAGAGGTGACAACCTCATACCCGCGGTGTGGGCTGACCTTGTATGTGCATCGCTTGACGCACCGTTCCGAAACATTTTCATGGAGACGATTGGCGGCATGTATATTGAGAACGATGACTAGTTAGCGTGTTTTCGCTAATGTCAGTATGCCATCCTTCGACGCATTATCATAATATAGTGATGTTGGACTAACTTCGTATAATCTTCTATTCATAATGTGCAATCTGAACATCAGAATAATGATTCCATTAGGCTAAGAAAGCGAAATGGGTTACCCATGTAGGTTATTGCTATAACAACAATCATAAGAGGTATAAAAATAATGAATAATAAAAAATATAATGAATGGCTATCTATCTTAAAGTCATGTATCTCTCCGATCATTAGTGGAATTTTTTTGTTGATATCTAAGTTAATAGATAATCCTAATATCCAAGTAAATGATATCGTTTATATAGTTGCACTTGCAATTTTGATTATAATAACACTTGTATCAATTTTTATTTCAATAAACAATAATAGTGAAATTGTAGATAGGATTAATAATATTCAACCTAAAGTAGAGTCAATATTAAGAAAACATCTTAAAAAAAGTAGAAATGTGTCTATAACGATTATAGGGCTTGGTTTTCAAACAGGCTGGCCTAGCTTTCAAGAAAGCTTGGAAAAAGAAAAAAAATGGATAAAAGATTTATCCATTAAAATATACATCCTAGACCCAGATTATATTGCTAATAACAACGACATATTTATTGATCCGTTGCTTAAATCTGCAACCGAATCAATAGTTCAAATGCAAAAATTTATAAAAGATCATCCTAATATTGATATGGAGATAAATACATATAAAGATTTCCCGGCAATGCATGGTTATAAAATAAATGATGACTATATTATTTCATATTCGCAATGGAATGTGCCTGAATATATATCTATATCAAAACCTAATGGATTTTATGAAATATTTGATAGTAAAAACAATTCAAAGAGAGCAGCATATTACCGCGATTATTTTGAGAACATTTTGTCGCATTACAGAAAGAAGCATGCCTGTATTACAAAAACGAAAAATGACAGCTAAATTAATAATTTGCATTATCCATATTAGGTATGAAGTTTTAATAGGATCCCAATTGCCCATTATGTTTATGGCAGATAGCCTGATTCTAGTAATAATAGGAAATTCGAAAATAATAACAGGTATAAATCTTTTGCTACTTAAAGATTTTATTAAGTTAAAGTATTAGTTTCCAAAATATAATTTGAGGTGAATGTATGAATCTCTATTCGCAATATGTACAAATATTATCTGATCGGAAATTATGGAATTATAATTCAAACGGAACGGTAGAGGCTGATATTAAAACATTATTTAACAGTCCATATGCATTTAATTTTATCAAGCAATATATGTTTTATAGTGGAAAAATAAGAACTCTTACATGGAGCGAAATATACAAAAGCGAATCATTTGAAGATAGAGCATCACATACAGTATCACTGTTTTTGCTTGGTATTTCCGCTACACTAAATTTGGGAATTG
>Ga0153944_1001216_pt1 | contig 10676 bp, 9 predicted proteins | sample TSNJ028MetaG_FD_104703 | JGI IMG/M metagenome (GOLD analysis project Ga0153944, IMG submission 104703) | Attine ant fungus gardens microbial communities from New Jersey, USA - TSNJ028 MetaG | ecosystem: Host-associated > Fungi > Mycelium > Unclassified | place: USA: New Jersey, Wharton State... | reverse complement strand
TTTTAAATATTTGAATACCTGTTAATGCCATAGTTTTTTATCCTCCTGTTCTATCGTTACACAACTAATTCTTTAATCATTTTTGAAATGGTTGCAACGGACTGAGGATGACTTAAAATTACTGCGTTAGATCCGGAAACCAGATCAGCTGCTGCTGTCATAATTTCCATAGAGATTCCTCTTTCCTCTCTTCCACCCCATTCCGGCATATCCTCTTCGGAAGCCATAGATTCTTTTACGTTCCATGTTTCGGAAGCCACTGGTGTAATAATAGGCATTTGGAGCATCGCATCATCCTGTGACAATGCTGCTGCTTTGATTCTGTCCATGGTAGAAGCAACGTATTCATAACCATATCCAACTGTTGCGGTACCTATGTTCATGATAATACTTTCAGCTTTTACACCAAGCTGAGTTGTTACTACGTTCAACTGTTTTGCCAGGTTGATATCTACGGAAGACTCGGCACCTAACTTCTGATTATAAGCAAGTCCTGCTGCAGCACCAACTGCTTTGTAGTTATCCTCTGTTGCCGGCATGATCACAACATTTTTACCCTGTAATGCTTCTGCAACCTTAGGTAATAATTCTGAATCTTTTTCCACATTGTTGCATCCGCCTACAACAAGTGGTGCATCAATGGCATCGCCAACTGCCCGAACCGCAGCGATCAGATCTTCAATGGACTTATTTTCACCATTTGGATCTCCGCCTTCCAGACTTAAATAGACGAAATCAGCACCCTCCATAGCAGCAGCTTTTACAGCCATATCCGCTACGGATGCACCTTCACCATAATAAGCTTTCATCTCTGTGGTTGCGTTTGCAAGTCCCATATCAGAGATTCCAACACCTACTTTTGGTGCATTATCGATAGGTCCGTCAAATGTGTAGAAAGGAAATACACTTTCTCCTCCCAACTTGATGGCTTTGTCGCCACATCCGATCTCAACTTCTTTGATAGATGCATTAAATTTTTGTGGTTTAAAATTAAACGGCATTCCTCTTTTGCCTCCTTTTAAAATTTGTTTCATGCATGCGTGCAAAGAGAGTTTCGAAAGCGAAACTCTCCGCCTGCAAAATGCGTGCATGCACATTTTCCATAATTATACTACATCATTGGGTCCATTGACAAGGCTGGATGACCTTTTTCTGTCAAGAATGCTACTAATGTTTCCGGATCATCAGCGATGGTTTCGTCACCGACCATATCTGCGAAGTTGTCGATTCCGTACAGCTCTTTTGCGGTAGCGTTTAATCTTTCTCCAACCTGATCTTTCAGATCCTTCGGCATCCATACGATTCTCTCAATTCCGCCTTCTGCCTTCATGAACTTCTTGGAAGCAATAAAATGTTTACCATGTCCCATAAATCCTGGTGTCTGAACTCCACCACCGGTCATCGAAGCAAGTTCCGGGAATGTCATTCCAAGGGGAGTCATTCCTGCATATTCACGGTTGGCAATACATACACCATTAGAGAATGGCTCAATACCACAGATACACTCAAAGCATCCACAAGATGTCATCGGTTTTTCCATGATAGAGTACAATGATACGTCCTCAAGAGCACCCTGTGAGAATTTGCGAACTGCTTCATTAACGTCTTCATATTCACCAATTCTATCATCAATTAATTTTTCTTTTGTAATTACCTGGCAAGGTCCTGCCGGATCCAGCTCGTTAGTTGCTTTTGCATCCAACCATGAAACAGCACCGCAAAGACCGAGTCTTTCAGGGGTAACCACACATACGTGAGATGGTGAGAATGCCTGGCAAAGAATACAGCTATAGAATACCGGTACAGATTCATCTGTCAGAGAGACCAGTCTTTCATCACGTTTATCAAATGCCGGGATTGCTACTTCACGGCGGAGTTTTGTACACTCTTCGGCCTCCGTATAAATCTTAACCGCACATTTATCAACTACTGCATCGTAGTCACTCTTAACTTTTGCATAAAGAACTTCACCAAGATCTTTTGCTCTGAAGCCTGCTGCTAAAGCATCTTTACTTACACGAACACGGATCATATCACGCTGTCCGGTATGCATTACGCCTTCTATACAGTTGATGTAGCTATGGAACTGACGCTCGAATACCGGTTCGAAGTCTGTCTGCATGTTTTTGCCGGCTACTTCTACGATATAAGCAATGCTCTGCTTGCTGCCAACTTCAAACTCATCAAAATCTTTACCAAACAATTCAATCTTATGGTCTTCGATTTCAGCCATTTCTTTTGATTGAACTAATTCACAGCAGTCCACTCTGGAACCATCGAATTCAACATGCATATCACCTTTACGGATGATTTCACCTTCGAATGCACTTGCGAATGCAACCGGGATATCGATTTTCGTGATTTTAATTTTAATGTTACGGGCTTCCAGAGAGGTAGCATTGAATTTGCTAACGTCTTCCTGAACGATCAAGCTCATTGGTACACGGAAGATATTCTCTGTTTCATTGGTGATAACCGGGAATCCCAGTGCAATAGCTCCGGCTCCGCAAGCTACAACAACATCATCAAGCGGTCCGAATGCATTAACAAATGCCGGAACACGTTCAAATGTGTATTTCATCAGTCCGGCAGCATCGCCTGGCTCAATGTTACCAAAGATCAGAGCTGCTCTTACTGCTACCGATACAACATGGATAACCGATGTGATATCTTTTCCAAGCGGAATCACACGTACATTGGCACCGGTTTTATAACCTTTTTCTGCTAACTGGTCAATGATGTCACCAACTAATGTCACCAACTGGCCTTGTGCCTGATAGCTCTTAACCAATTCTACCGCTTCATCAGCAGATGGAGCTGCACCGATGATTACCGGTACACCTGGGATATCGCCGGTTACCAGCGGCACACCAAGTTCACGGATAGTTGCATCACCAAGATGTCCATAGCAAGGTTCTGCATATGGTTCTGCACCGTCGATATATTTTAATACTTCAATAAACTCTGCGCAGAGAGCTGTTGCAACACCAGACATGAAAGCATCATTGAGACGTTTTTCTCTGGTCATCAAAGTCTTAACTACACCTAATGCCTCTTTTAATTCTTTTAAGTTAGTAACCTTAATTCCGGTTACTCCATAGTAACATGGTAAACTGTAAGCTGTATTCGGGAAGCTTACTGCTTTATCTTCACCGTGCTGTGCGATAGCAGCATCAATAGCGCCTTCTGTCAGGCCATATACGGCGTCATTTCCGCTAAATACTCGATCAAATAATGTCACTGTTTTTTCCTCCTTATTGGCCGAATGGCCATAATGGTATGCCGAAAGGTGTTTCCTCCTTATTGACCGAATGGCCATAATGGTATACCGGAGGTGTTTCCTCCTTATTGGCCGAATGACCATAATGGTATACCGGAGGTGTTTCCTCCTTTAGGCAATCGTCGAATCAATTGTCTCTTTAATTTTTCTAATTTCATTGGTCACAGACTTACTGAAATCATAAGGGGAACGCCCTTTTCTGTCTGCGTCGATCACTTCAATATTATAGTGAATGATTCCTAAAAGGTCTTCGGCAGGAATCTGATCACGGATAAACTCCGCATCTTCTTCATCTCTTACTTTGTTAGCTACAACACGTACTTGCTTTACGCCCAGGTCTTCGGCAAGTCTTTTCACATTCTTGTAAGTCTGTACACTTCTGGCACCAGGTTCAATCACAACGATAAACTGGTCAACACCTTCTGTGGTTCCTCTTCCCAAATGCTCCAAACCTGCTTCCATATCCAGGATTACCACATCATCCCGGCGCAGCACCATATTATTGACGACTCGTTTTAACATAACGTGTTCCGGACATACACAGCCGCCGCCGCCGGTTTCTACCGTTCCCAAGACCAAAAGATTCACACCGTTACATACTTTGCCGTATGTGTCGGGAATATCATCTACTTTCGGATTAATACGATAAAACTTGTTATCTGCGGAGGCACCCGTTCTTTCCTCTACCAGCTTACGCATCTTACTGATGGGTACGATCGCATCCAGTTCTTCTTCTGAAAAACCAAGCGCCAGTCCCAGATTCGCATCCGGGTCTACGTCTGCTGCCAATACCTTTCTTCCTTCGTCTGCATATAATCTGGCCAGGGTTGCAGAAAATGTTGTCTTGCCAACGCCGCCTTTTCCTGTCACTGCAATTTTCATGCTATTTCATCCACCTTTTTCGATTCAATCTTAGATACCAATTGCCGCACGTTTCTCTTCAATTCTTTCAATCATCAGATCAACCAGCTTTTCGATATCAGTTTCTACCGTATAAGCAGCTTCTACCCAGTCTCTTACACCGCCGGTAAGCAGTTCAACAACCTCGGAAGAGCCGGATACATATGGATCAACACCAAGGAAGGTATCAATACCTGTAGAAACTACATAGTTACCGATAGATACGGCTTTTTCAGACATCCATTCCGGAGCACATCCAACAACCGGAAGCTGGGAAATGTTCAGTCCTGAATCTTTTGCAAGTTCAGATACCAGAATCATCATACGGCTGATATCAACACAAGACCCCATATGAATTACCGGAGGAATATTGGCCAGTTCACAAACTCTTTTAAGGCCTGCGCCGCAGAGATCTTTTGCTCTCTTATCCATTAATCCGGCTTTAGCAGCCGCTTGTGCAGCACAGCCGGAAGCAACGATCACGATATCATTTGCAAGACATTTTTTCATCAGCTCAATGTGTGCCTGATCAGGACGGATCTTTGGATTATTACATCCAACCATCGCAACCGCACCACGGAGAACACCAGATGTAATACACTCAATGAGCGGCTTGGTTGTGCCAGTTTCATCTACCTGTGTATTCGTAACACCATCTAATACTTTTACCAGAGCTTCCAAAGAATATCCAACAGTTGCTTTTTGTTTCATATCCGGAATGTGTATCAGTTCCGGATTTCTATTTTTAAAGTTATCAATTGCAGCTTTTACAATTGCTTTTGCATTTTCTCCGGCAGTTTTTGCATTAAAACGATAGAAATCAGATTCCGGCATCTGTGCAATCGGAGAAGTTGTGATGAATTTGGTGTGGAAACATTTGCTTAATGGGCCTAAAGCCGGGAAAATACACTGAACGTCTACAACGATCGCTTCACAAGCACCTGTCAGGACAACGTTTTCCTGCTGCAGGAAGTTACCTGCCATCGGAATCCCACGGCGCATAGTAACTTCGTTAGAAGTACAGCAAACACCGGATACAGTGATTCCTTTTGCCCCCTGCTCTTTTGCGTAAGCGATCATTTCCGGATCATCCGCATACTCACAGATCATCTCAGAAAGTGAAGGATCATGGCCATGAACAACGATATTAACGTTTTCTTTTACCATAACACCTAAGTTGGCTTCCGTATCAACCGGCTTCGGTGTTCCGAACAATACATCAGAGAACTCTGTTCCCATCATGGAACCACCCCATCCATCGGACAAACCAGCTCTTAAAGACTGACGGATCAATGCCTCCGGCTTGGATGAACATCCCATATGAGACATATGTAAGGAAGTAGATACCTCGCGGTCAATAGCTCTTGGCGCAATTTCTTCTCTTTCCCAGATTGCCTGGGTGTGTTTTGGTGCTCTCTTTAAGAATCTCTGGGTTCCAAAAGGTTTACCATATTCCATCAGACCCTCAACAGCCATTTCATGAGCCAGGTCATAGATGTCTTTTCCTTCTGTTTCAACACCCCATTCTTTTGCAATACGAATCAGTTTTTCCGGATCTTTTACCTTATAGTTTCCATCCGGAGCTGTTGCATGCAGAGTATGACAGATTTCACGTCCGTGATCGGAGTGAGTAGCTGCACCAGCTGCAGTAAATCGAAGGTAGTTTCTGCCTACAATACCATGTGCATCACAGCCGCAGATTCCGCGCGGTGCTTTTGGCGTAATACGGCAAGGACCCATCGAACAGATCTTACAGCAAACTCCAGTCTCACCAAACTTACAGTGCGGTGTCTGGTTCTTTACACGAAGCTGCCAGGAATCAGCACCTACTTTAGCACCTGTTTCCAATAAACGATTCGTTCCTGCTTCGAATTCTTCCACTGTTGTTAATTTGAATTCACTCATTATAAGCCTCCTTATAGTTTTTTGCCTTCCCATGGGTGGCTGTATCCCATCCGCCCCCAGGGGTTAGAAATGATTTATTTTTTCCTCTCCCGCCGAAACGGAAGAGGTAAAATACATTAAAGGTTTAATTTTGCAATAATTTCTTTCATTGCCTGCCTTACCGGAGAGTCTTCCGGCAACTGGACGGTTGGTTTGCCATCACAATCATACTCATAAATCATATCATCCTGGGGCACCACCCCAAGCAGCGTCAATCCCTGTTTTTCAATCTCTTCCAGAGTACCTTCGCTTAATTTACCTGCCGGTGCACGATTTACGATCAGACCTATCTGCTTTGGCTTCAAGCCACATTCCTTAATCAATTCAGCGATTCGGCCAACTGCCTGTACTCCTCTGCGGGAGCAATCGCTTACTAATATGGCTGTCTGCATATTGGGAAGGACTCCTCTGCTGATGTGTTCCATTCCTGCTTCATTATCCACGATAATAAATGGATAATTGTTCTGCAGCCTTGCCAGTTGTGCTTGAAGCAACCCATTTACATAACAATAGCATCCTTTGCCCTGGGTTCTGCCCATTACCAGAAGGTCATAATCATCTTCTTCGATAACAGCTTGCCTGAATTTGATTTCTGCGTAATCTGCCTTGCTCATGCTTGGTGGTATCGGATTGTCTTTGGCCATCTCGGACTGCGCAATCTCTTCCCGGATATCCCCCAATGTGGATTCCACTTCTACTCCAAGTACTTCATTTAAGTTTGCATTTGCATCTGCGTCTACTGCTAATACCGGTCCTTTTTTCTCATCGCATAAACTTTGAATCAACAGGCCGGTCAATGTTGTTTGGCCCACGCCGCCTTTACCTGCAACTGCAATTACATGTGCTGCCATATTTCCTCCATTCTATGCGTGCTTTACAGCACATAATAGTGGGTGCGAACAGTAATGTATATATTATTTGATGATATTGCGGATACCTGCCATTTTAACAATTTCTGATACTGGTTCCCATTTGTTAAGGGCATAGATATGTAATCCGTCAATACCGGCATTCATATATTCATAAATCTGATTAACCGTAAATTCCATACCTGCTTTTGTAAATCCTTCCGGATCGTTGTAATACGTACTGATCACTCGGGCAAGTTCTTTTGGAATTGAGCATCCGTTCATCGACAGTGCCATACGGATAGTTGCGTCTTTATTCAACACCGGCATTAACCCGATATCAATCGGAAGGGTAATTCCGGCTTTTCTGATTTTTTCTTTCCAAACTACAAATTCTTTTACGTCAAAGCACAGCTGTGTCATGATAAAGTCAGCACCTGCATCCTGTTTGGTTTTCAGATGAGCGATGTCTTCTTCTTCGGTTGGGCACTGAATGTGTTTCTCCGGATCGCCTGCCATAGCTATGGTAAACTTGTCCCCGAATTCCTTACGGATATATGCAACAAGATCACTTGCATAATTAAAATCGCCGCGGGTTCCTTCCCAGCCGGCCGGTAAATCACCGCGCAGTGCCAGAATGTGATCCACTCCCATATCAAGGTAATTCTGAAGCTGTTCTTTTACGCCTTCTTTTGTATTTCCAATACAGGTAAAATGAGTCACTGCGGTGGATTTTCCTGAATCCTGAATTGCTTTACATACTTCTACATTACGGCCTACATTGGTTCCGCCTGCTCCATAAGTACAGCTGATGAAATCAGGTTCAAAATCATACAAATGTTCCATTGTATCCAAAAGCGGCTCTATCGGCTGCTCCGGCTTTGGTGGAAACACCTCAAAAGAAAAACTCATTCTGTCCTTCATAATATCAGAAACTCTCATAATTAAAATACCTTCCTTTCCTTATCCTACCCGCACGGGTCAAGGTAATACCCGAGGGTGGTCCCTCTTTTTTAGTCAAAACGGAAACTTGTGATCCGCTTCGCTGCTTACTCGCAAACACCTGGCAGCTTTGCTGTCATTTCTGCAGATTCCTGCAGTTTGTCTGCATACTTTCGTTACCGGGCAGCCCGTAGGACTGAACGGTTAAATAAACACAGGAAATACGTTTCCCTGATTTATTCACAACTTAATTTCACGATACTATTGGCCAGATCCACCATTAATATGGTTCCCTGTACTATTCGCTGCTCGCCCATAATATCGCTTAAAATTACTTTGCCGCCATCAACATCAATCCGGCTGACATTTTTAAAGATGACACTGTCATCACCTTGTTTGTATACAGTAGCAAGACACATGGATTATGCCTCCTTTAATTGTTCTTTTACTAATGTGAGCGCTACACTAAGACGCATATTTCCTTTTTGAAAATCGGAAACTCCCTCAGATATCTGCTTCGCTGCATCATCCATACCCAGTTTTTTCAGATTATCGGCCATCTGTTCTAACTCCTGTGCATGATGTTCATTGTGCTGAAGCATGTAGGTAAGAAGTGCTGCTGTCTCTTTTCTATGATCCTTTTCCTCGCAGGAATCACAGTTATGACCGCACTCCTGAGAATGCTCGTGGGAATGCTCATGGCAATGACCGTGGTCGTGAGTGTGCTCGTGACCGTGGCTAACCATATTGCCATTTTCATCTTGAATTAAATGCATAGTTGTTGTCCTCCTTAAACTAACAAAACACCCCCGCAGATCAGATATGATATTATTTTGTCAATTACAAGTCATTATATCCCATATTCACATATTATTCAAGAGATTGACCACAGTTTTATGTTCGAAAATAATGTATTTTTTTTGATTCAATTGTAATAGTTGTAAATATTGACGGCATAACATTGTTTTCCAATTATTCTTTTTATTACTTTCGTAATAGTTTTTTCACATCTTTATGGTATACTGACACTCTAAAGATCAAACAGAAGGAGGTTTGTCTATATGACTTTAATACCAACTCTGACATTGAACAATGATGTGGAAATGCCACTCTTAGGACTTGGCGTATATAAAGTAACTGGCGAAAACGAGGTGGCGCGTGCAATTCTTTGCGCTATTGAACAGGGGTATCGTCTTATCGATACCGCATCTGTCTATAAGAATGAAGCTGATGTTGGATTGGCGATAAAAGCAGCTCCTGTTCCCCGGGAAGAAATCTTTGTCACTACCAAGGTATGGAACAATGCCCAGCGGGTTGGTGATATTGAAGGCGCTTTTACCCGCAGCCTGGAACGTCTGCAATTGGATTATGTGGACTTATATCTGATACACTGGCCGGTTCCGGCGTGTTTTCTGGACACATGGCAGCAATTAGAACGTATTTATCACGAGAAGAAGGCCCGGGCTATTGGGGTAAGTAACTTTGAGATACATCACCTGGAGGAGTTGTTTCAGGTTTCCGGGATTGTCCCGGCGGTGAATCAGATAGAATATCATCCGTTATGGAATCAATCGGATTTACTTGCTTATTGTAAGGAAAAAGGGATTGCGGTACAGGCTTATGCTCCTCTTGCCCGAGGAGCATATTTGAACAGGGAGATTCTGTTGGATATTGCCCTGTTGCATGGTAAGACAACAGCGCAGGTTGGACTGCGTTGGCTGCTCCAGAAAGGGATATCGGTTATTCCGAAATCCACCCGGGCTGAAAGGATTATCAGTAATGCACAGATTTTTGATTTTGTGCTGACGGATGATGAGATGAGGGCTATAGATGGTATGGATGAAAAATTCCGCAGTGCTCGGATTCCGGAGGATATGCTTTAAATCATGGATTTATTACATTAATAGGGGCACCTTCAATAAAAGCTTTTAGATTCTCTGTTGCAATATCCATCAGACGCTGGCGGCTTTCTTTTGGCGCCCAGGAAATATGCGGTGTGATAATACAGTTCCTGGCATCTAAAAGCGGATTATTTCCTTGGATTGGTTCAGAGGACACAACGTCCAGCCCTGCAGCAAATACCTTTCCGTTATTTAACGCATCTCTTAAATCCTCCTCCACAATCAGCTGCCCCCGACTGTTATTCAGGATGATAACGCCGTCTTTCATCTTTGCGATTGAATTTCGATTAATAATGCCTTCCGTTTCCGGAAACAGAGGACAGTGCAAAGCAATAACATCTGAATTCACATATAATTCATCCAACTCTACATAATAACAAGTATCACTGACAAGAGCCGGATTCTGATATGAATCATATGCAAGTACCGTCATCCCAAGGGCCTGGGCAATCCTTCCGGTAGTCTGTCCAATGCGGCCAAACCCAATGATTCCCAACGTCTTATCTGCCAGTTCAATCAACGGATAATCCCAGAAGCACCAGTCTGCATTGTTCTCCCAGCGTCCTTCATGTACCGCCTGATTATGATGTCCAATATGATGACATATCTCCAACAGCATCGCGATTACGAATTGTCCTACTGCTGCTGTTCCGTAAGCAGGGATATTACATACCGGAATTCCTTTTTCTTTTGCCGTTATATAATCCACAACATTGTATCCGGTTGCAAGTACGCCAATGTATCGAATGCCCGGACAGGCATCTAACACTTCTTTCGTAATCGGTGTCTTATTTGTGAGTACTGCTTGGGCATTACCAATTCGTTCAACAGCCTCCGCCGTATCAGTAAGAGAAGTTCTAT
>Ga0153944_1001215_pt1 | contig 10687 bp, 10 predicted proteins | sample TSNJ028MetaG_FD_104703 | JGI IMG/M metagenome (GOLD analysis project Ga0153944, IMG submission 104703) | Attine ant fungus gardens microbial communities from New Jersey, USA - TSNJ028 MetaG | ecosystem: Host-associated > Fungi > Mycelium > Unclassified | place: USA: New Jersey, Wharton State... | reverse complement strand
GCGAGCTCGAGAAAATTTAGTCAGACCAGATTACGACGGAGGTAGAATTAAAATTGGAAGTTGATTGCCCGAGTGAGGATGTCAGCAACTTTGACAAAACCCCATCCGTCCATCCGTTTCGCGGTGTCTCCCGAGCTGGTCCGAGTCGCACTTAAAAATTTATGACGAAATGGGATCAGCATTTGATAATCAACATGAGTTAAAAATCTGTCATTAGTCAGAATTTTTTCAATTCATGCTCTCCCTACAGTTGTTTCACGTGTAATCTGGGCGCTCTATTAGATTCTGCCACGAGCACAATTGTCCAAGTGCTGCAGTAGTTCTGCCCAGATGGGAAGTTCATTAGTGATTTCAGATGACATAGTTCCAAGGAAGTGGGAACTTACCTCATGTTATTGAGTGAACCCGCACCGCCCGCCCAGAGGAGGATCAAAAAAGGTATCATTGAACTTTTAGTCAGTTCAGCAGTTGAATGATTCAGATGTTCTTCTCAAACAAGAAGACAGCTGTGATATGTTTGATTTGGTACAGCTTACAATTAAGGGCAGGCTCATAAATTAAGGTCGGTCGCTTTGAGTTTCCGTTGAACTCATTTGATCATAAGAATCTATTATTGGAACCTGTTCCTCACTCCATATTTTGTTGTGAGTTCCCGAAAACAGAATGACAAGGACACTGATTTGGCTCCCGAAATCTGAAATTTTCTTAGGAAGCTTTTCAGTGAAACGTCTTTTTTGATATCTTAACAGGGCATCCCAGACCTGATTATCATCAAAATATTACATCGAGCCCAGAGACCTCAACCCTCCGGCGAGATTCTGTCATCAAAATTAGACACCTGCATGAATATCGGGCCTTCCTCTCAAATTCCAGCACTCCATTTAGTCCCAGCTGATACAGATACGTCTAAGTTCATCATAGCTAATAGAACCTCGGACTGGCTTCTTATGAGATTTGTAAGAGCGCTTTTGCCAGTCATTTCTTGCTCACAATCTTGTAAACTGTGATTCTGCCACTACATCCTCTCTGAATCACTTGAGTAACCCTATCTAATGTCTTCAACAGCAAATCTACGATAAATATATTTAATTTTTCAGTAGTCGGTCTCACTTTCAAGTCACTATTTTGAGTCCAAGTCTGCAAAGGTAACCCTCAGAACATCAGGATCATTCTGAATGGTAGTGCCGAGGGTTGGTTCGCAGCAAACTCACTGTACGGGCCCAACAGCTCTGTTTCCTGCTTCACTAACCCATCCAATGTATGAAGGGGAAGCCTAGACTCGCTAAACAATCTGTATTAATCTATGACGAGTGATCACATGTCTAGCAGAAGCAGTCGATCATCACTTTAATTCAATCCCTGGACGTAACTGGACACCATTTCTCCCCTTCCCTCGTTTTTATTTGGCTAAAAACGGCCTCGAGTGACGACAGCTTCGGGTTCTGGTGTTTATTTTCGGCATTGCTGTGATTTCAAATGCCCACATCAATCGTTGTATTAGGGACAACAACCTCGAATCTTCTGATGTTCTGACGCACCCTTAGGCCATGTACCTATAATGGCCTAATAACTATCCAGTGTCTTGTCCTTGGGTGGAGCTTAGGGCCCAGTTAATCTTAGCTATGAGCATGTATTGGCTTGAGCAACAGGGTGTGACGTTGCATAGGTAAATTCAGGGAAAGAGTACTCTGTTGATCCAGTCTGCGCTGCGAGAAGCAGATTTTCTGATAAAATTTTTTTCGGTGGTGGGCGCCAAAACAGGATATGTAATTGCTCTGTTTTTCACAGGCCGGACACGAAGCCATGACTCCAAAACATTGAAGTGGGTTTTGAGAGGTGGTCTTTCGTGGCTATAATTATTGAGGTACTCACGTTGGAGTGCCGAACGTTATATGTTGCGACGGGGTGGAGTTGCAAGGGCCATCATTTCAGTTTACCATGATCGATGACCGTCAATGAGTTGTTGCCTAGAAGTAATTCCAAGACGATCGATTGTTTGATAAGATTAATAAGTAGCAAAGACCCTGTGAATCGCGACAAAGTAGGCCTTCGGAACCTAGGATAGAGTCCCTACTTCATTTTGATTGAGACGCTTTACATGCTGCTAGTTCGCTTCTGCTTCTGCCTCATGCGTGGTCCAAGCATCTTCTCCTGTAGGTAGTACTCAAGGTTGCGCACTGACCGTTGAGGATTGTGGTGACAATTGGATACCAAAACCAAAGTGAACGTAGGTTATTCGAGTCATAGAAGAGATTGTCACTACCGCTGCCGGCGCCAATCATACTAGTCACACTAGGAGGATCCGTGCCTGCCGATCGCTCTGTCTTTTTGAACCTACGAACCAACCCAGGGTTTCATAAACCGTTTACGCGGCCTGATTTCAGTACTTGTGGTGCCAATTCCGAGGAGTACCGGAATCCAAGGAGTTCTTGGTCATCTGAATCTCAGCCAGAACCATCAGACCTGGGTGATGCAACTTGTCGAAGTTGTCTCGTATGATCAAGTCAGCTGCAAGTTGACATGCACATGGCCTGCTTCCAGTGTTTCGGCAGCGGTCGGAAGTTATTCATAATTGCAAGCTATCATCATTTCGGCATTTGATATGAGGTAGTACGGCCTCGGTCCTCTTTCACCTTATAGAGAGTGCGATCTAAGCGTAGGTACTGAAGATGAAAAAGAACCTACCGAATATGCGAATACATCGAATGATGTCTGGTACTAGTCATAAACGTCCAGATAGCAAACAGCATTGGGAGTATCAGAGTTCTCGGTTGATTCCGATGTTGGTTCAACCATTCGTAATTCGTAAATTAAATTTGATTCTTACTCCTCCCATATCTCCCAAGAGATTCCTTGATTGCACCAAGGGTGCCTGACATCAACTCAACTGTAGTCGACAGGACGGATTATTTCCTGGGGTTTCCTATGGATGTCGTGGTACGATTGTTAAAAAAATTGATTAAGTTGCGGAGTCGAGAATAAGCCATCATCCGTGGATTGGAAGAGTTCGATTCATTGTTCACAACCACCAATTCACACGATTCTAGATGTTTTGAAACAATCAGGATGTGATCGATCACTCTGATTCCCCTATTAGCTGCAACATGACAGATCACAATACATTCATAACTGTCGATGAAAACTCAGACGGCCTAGCTGTATAACGAAGATGGGTTGACAATGAACGTGGTGAGTGCGTGTTCTCATGATTACGGGAAGAGTCCTTGAAGTAATCTCTCACGAGAGATAGGATTATTAATTTATTATCAATTTGTCTCATGTGCCTTGGGGCGTTTTTCGATTCATTGTGGGTAGATGAAGCATTTTATAGAAATCCTTTAGATCGGTGTTAGTAGGTTCTCTGCGAACATAAAAGAGCGAACTGCGGTTGCGACGCTAAATGAGACTTCATTGATAAGTACGATTGAGCTGGTTCATGAAGAGTAATATCGAAGCGGCAGATATGGAACTTTGCTGTTGATCGTCGAAAGACTGCGGTAATACGACATTGGTTCCTGTTCAAGTATCGGCTGATAAGGAAAAAATATACAGTTGATACCATCATGTGGTGCTGTGGTCTCACAACGCCACCCCATGATGACAGATGAACACGAGGCGCTTCCTGATGAGAATACTTTTGGCACCAGATAGGCGTTTAAAACTGGATGCTGTTACAGACGGTCAAAAAGAAGCTTCGATGAACGACCGGGCGTTCGACGCGCAGCTCTTTGGGTCAGTTTGTGTGCAGCGAGATAAATCATATTGGTGATACGTCTTGAGTTTCGACTTTAGTGTGAAAAACATGCACGTTAGAAAAAAGTCGCCACTACGATATCTGAAACAGAAAGGATATATAGCTCAGCCAGAATTCCCGTCCTTATGGCCATCAGTAATCATAGACTGTTGTTGTAATCGATCAATGTTTTCCGGTCTCTTGTTGTGGATATTTCGGAGCGCTAGGAGAAGAATTGACTGCTTAAGTAGTCATGGGAGAATGAAAGCCAGAATAATCGGAAAATGTTTCTAGTCCATCAGGTGTTAGATGCTTGGACAGTGGGCAAGTGGAGGTAGAAATTATGAGCTTAGATGGCTCGGATTGCCTTTTTGACAGAGAACGACAAAACGCTGACGCTCTCATCACGCAGCGGTATGACCAAACAAAGTGTCACAGAGTGACACAGTAATTGGCTGAAAACCTTAGGTTCGCGCTCATGGCGACATCGTTTGCAGCATATGCCTCGCAGTATCTCAATAGGAATGTACAGGCTGAGTCTGCCCTCTCCTCGTCTCAGCCCATGTTTTTCTCGTTTACCACCGACAACGAGTCTCATGTTGGGCATGACACAGATCTCGATGACTTCGACGACCCCCACATACGAGAAAGCGAGGTCGGTAGTGCTGCCCAGTATCATAATGGCGAGGATGAGGACCCGTATCTCCGGCTAGACGAAGACGAAGATACTGGTTTCACTTCCCAACGTCGTCGCCTCATGCGGCCCAACGATACATATTCTGCATCGAGTTCACGCCATGGTGGATGGCTTGCCCACTTAGCGGCATCTCACTTTCGATGGTCGCGGTCGCGGTCGCGGTCCCCCTCGCAGTCTTCAGCTTCATCAGATTCTGGACCGCCTCCAGATATGTTTGCTCAGGCTAGTGTACAACGTCTGCCTCCACCTCCTTTGGCCACCAGAAAAACCGCAACACTTTCTCTGACGGAGTCTCTTCTTCCGAGGGATGGACTCACAAGACCAATCGATGTATTTAATCTTCCAGATCCGCGGCATACGCCTCGAAGTCGACGGAAATACAATGATTCTACCTGGACTGCATTGTGGCTGACAGGCATATCACTATGTATTTTCTTTTCGATCCTTCTCCTCTTCTTGCCCCACAATCATCGATATTTGAACAAGCACCTTCCTTACACTACCCTTCTTCACACCGTTCCGCTTTTGACTATTCTAACAGTTCTAAGTGCCGTCGTTGCATATGTACACATCTTTCTGTTGCGTATTTTCGTGAAGCCAGTCATGATCGGGACTTCTGTTTTTGTCCCAGCGACTCTTTTCATATCCGCAGTATGGGCTTTTGCGGGGAGCTTCATGTGGGACACAGAAGCAGAAGAGCCTCCAACCTGGGGCGAAACTGTTGGGTGAGTTCCTTGTAATTGAATACAAAATATCAAGAACCAAATCAATGCTACTTGAATTTATTTCCTCTGAAGCGTTGCAATATTCTATCTATCGCTATTACTAGATTGACGACTGACCATTGATTGATTAGTCTTCGCATATTTGCATTAATTCCCCTTGCGCTATCAATCTTCACTGCTCGACGACTCATATATCTTCCCCGCGATATACATGTAACCTCATCGACTCTGACACTCACCACACACCTTCTCATTGCAAATCCTTTCCTTCTGGCACTGTCTCCAGCAATTCTTCTCGTCTCTCTCATTGGCTCAGTCCCTTTCCTAACTTTGGTTTTCCGGCTCCTCTTGTATGGTTATGCTGGCCAAATCTTATCGGGAAGCTCTCGTATTGAAGGCCATCTTCATGCATGGGCTAATTGGGCCATATTCGGTGTTGTTATCATCTGGCTATGGAGTTGGGGTGTTGCAAGAGGGATTTTGAGAATGAGTTGCGCAAGTGTTATTGGAGCGTGGTACTTCGCTAAGTGAGTCCATCAACTGACATTCCCTGTAATCTAAGCTGATTATTTACAGTCAGGACGCCATGCCTCCGTCCCCAATGTCAACACACACTATCCACGCTGCTGTAGTCCGTTCAACTGGTCCATCCCTAGGGACGATCTGCTTGTCTGCTTCGATTCTCACTATCATTCGTGGTTTAACCCTTATAGCACTCTTTCTCGGTCGGCTGCCTGCGTATATACCACCGAGAGCATTTTTCCTTATCAACGGAATTCGGTTGGCTGTTGGATATCTAAATGGTGTCACTATGGCATTGAGCAAATATGCTCTTGTGTATTCGGGATTAACTGGTGATGCTTTCATGCCAAGTGCTCGTCGTGCAAAGGCTTTGACTGCAAGCGTGGAGGCTAAGGTAACGCAAAGCAGAAAGAAATATAGTGTTGAAGGTGAGCTATAGGTTCTGCTGTGTTCATATGATTCATTCTCATAGGGCCTTCATGCAGCACCTCTTACATTGTTGACTGTTGCACCGCTCACATTATCATTTCCATTCGCACTCCTTACGTATCTTTTCGTCGCACATACTTTGGGCTCACCAGATTCAGCCTTAGGGGCATCAGTATTAGCTGGTACTGTGACTGCCCTTGTCGGATTATTCTGTGTTGGATTGGTGAAGGACGCAGCTGACACACTGTACGTGTGTTACTGTATCGACAAGGACATTGGCGAGATGAAAAGAGAAGAAGTCTTCATCGTGGTAGGTCGATTGATATCTCCTTATTTGAGCCTGATCTCCATGATTCTTTCCAGTTTGATTCCGATGTTTGGAACAAGGCTTCTTCGCCTGCGCGTCAGCCTGGTTGCTCTACACAAGCTCTCTCATCGCAACCTGAAGAGATTATACCGCTATCACCACATTCTCCATCACATATGACAACGCAGCTGCCTTCACAGCGACAGCATCGAGAGACACCTCGGCTGGTTTTAGAACGAGCTCCGAAACAACAATTACTTCCTTCCCAGCCTGTTCCCTCAACTCAACAACATTCAACACTCTCTTCACAACCTGCACCACCTCTACCTATGCTTGCAGATGCAGAAGACCTTGACCCATTTAAACTCAGTTATGTTGAGGAGCCTGGGCAGGTAGCATCGACTACTAAATCGTCTTCACCTACACTGTCGCTACAACTCGAACTACAGCCCGAGTCAGAACAACTGTATACAGTACCATATCAAGAGCAAGAAGTTGAGCCTCAACTAAGAATGAAGTCGAGTGCAGAGTTAAACATGAAGAGTAAAGTCTGGGGTCATCATGATGAGTCTTCAGATGAGGAAGAGGTCGGGCTATATAAGAAGTACATGGTAGATTCATTCACTAAGAAGACGAAATCCAAAGGCAAGGAGACTGTGAGTGAATCACATGAGCGAAGTAATAGAAGGAGTAATAGCTTGAGGGAAGAGCAGGGATTTGGGGTCGCTAGTGGAAGCAAGAGCGGGAGTGAGAGAGGACAAGCATCCTCACAATTTTTCCCTGGTTCTGGGTTCTTCTAGAGGTGTACGATCGGCACATATGGAGTCACGGATCTTGTATAGGGGGCACTGCAGCTTACTTTCAAGGCAGAGTATGTTCAACCGACAGGCGGTTTCAGAATTCGAGAAATGTTGGTCTTCTCGACTTTCTTTGGATGCCAACAGCTTGCCGTGTCAAGTGTTCATCGAAATGATTCCATGTCTGTATGTGGTTCACTGTTCAGCTGCATAAATCCTGCACCAACCTGCAATGACCCCTTTCTTGTTCTATCTAGAGACATTCTTGCATGTAGTACAATGCATATGGCAATCAATGTATTTTGGTCTACTGAACAACACAGCAAATGTAGCTTTGAAATTGTTTTTTGATGTGTAACAAATGTAAGATTGGATAAAAACATCAGGTTATAAGAAATCAGTGATATTCACAAGTAGGACCCACCAGGGATAGGTATACACTGAGGGTATTGATAAGAGCAAGGGTGGGATATGTAATGGGAATGACCTCAGAAACCACCCTGAACACATCTAAGCCATTCTGTAAGGGTAACTGGGCAAAGCTCCAGGAAAATCCTCGGCTTAATACTTAGTTCTACATTATTAGAACTGAGTTAACACATTGACAGGTGAGTCCCAGGCGACGCGGTGCGGTGGGATGAACGAAAAAACTTTGTAGTCTGGAGGTCTGGGATCGACGAGGGGAATCGAAGTGTTTATCACGTCTAGGCCCGAGACCGAGCTCCCGGGAGACCTTTTTAGGTCCCGGCGATGCAGAGAGGGTTCGATTCCCTACTCAAAGGTACGTGCGACTGGGCCGGTGTTCAGGAAGGCCTTCGGGCAGAAAAAATACCATACCCCCACCTGTTCCGCCCACTGCTGCGGACCGCAGTGAGAGCCCTTACCAATAGTATGACACCGTCTGGGGCTGAGACCTCAGTCCTGGGCTAGGAGTTGTGGGAGGATTTGTCATTGGAATCAGGATGGCAGGACCCGACTTCGGGGTACTGGCCAGGAAAGCTTTCGTTATTTCTTTCGTTACTTCTGGGTAAAAGGTTACAACTGTCTGTTTTATTTCTACTACCACCGCCACACTGCAAACACACTGCTACTCTACCTCTGTACTATCAAACTTCGCCCACACCTTACACCTTTGGTCATATGCCTCCTATAGACACACCTCTGACATTGGGCTCTCCGCGTCTTAGCACTAGATGTTGATTCTAAAAATAAAAGAGGTATCTATCACGTGCATGGTTGATACCCGTGGTGTACCCGTGACCTGTATTGCCCACCCGTAAGGATAACCCCTATTTTGATAAAGGCTGGGGGTACGGGTATGAGTGGCAATCAACCCACCCGAGAGTCACCCCTGGTAGGCCCTGATTGTATTACAGCATCAAAATGACAGGTCTAGCAAGTGAAAATGGATATGATAAACAAACAGAGAGGATCAATCAAGGATTTGAAAGACGCTCAATCTCAAGACTCGCTAACAAGAAGGCTGCCAATCCTTTCAAATCATTCACATCAACCGATTGACTGACATAATACTACCGTTACTTGATCAGAACTACATCAATCATGACACGACCAGTAACTCACATCAAAATCTCCCGTCGTATCCAGGCTGCCAACCTGTAAATAGGTGAAATAAATGAAGCAAAAGTTTGTAAACCCAAGCAGAACTCACGTTGACAGTATTCAGCCAGTTCATTGTTCCATCAGAATTTGGCACCACCCAGTTTTGTATCATATAATCATAAGCCTTCCTTGCAGCTCCCAATATACTTCCATCCGCAGTATCTTGTACATAGCCTAGCCTTAGGGCCTTCAACATGGCATACACGAACATCGCACTTCCGCTACTCTCGAAATAGTTCTTCGCTCTGTCTGGTTGCGTGATCACAAGCCACCATACTCCACTCGTTGGTTCTGCAGCATCCCTGATTCGAGGAACGAGGGTTCTTAAAATCGTCAGAATACTCTGGTACCCAGGATTTTCTTGTGGAAATATCTCGAGGACATCGACTAGGGCCATAGAATACCAGCCGAGAGCGCGATCCCATACTTCAGGAGAGTGCCCACGATCAGGGGAGGCCCATAAAGCTTGATGCGAAAAATCATAACCATGATAAAGAAGGCCGGTATAATTTGGGGCATTCACATTTTGTATAGTGTTCTGGAACATCAATATGAATTGCTGCGTGATATCAGCTAGAGCAGCCAGAAAATCAGCTTTAAAAGACTAGAAGGCCAATTCAAACCACATACCCCACGCAGTCGTGTTGCCTGGTTGGAGTTGTTTTGTGTAATCAGCATAAAAGACTTCACCCATGTAAATACCATCGAGCCACCCTGCATCAGTATATTGTCATCGACTGAGGATGAATCCCTGAGCAGAGTGGACCTGACCTTGATTAGGATATCTGAGTTTATGCCAGAATTGGCCTTGGGCAGTGCGTGGATGAGAATTCAATTGACCCCGGAATATGTCTGCAGCAGCCTTGTACTTGTTCTCCCCGGTCTTTTCGAGCCTTAGAAGGTATAAATGAGCTCAGCAAATCATGGGTTGCGCCCCCTACATATAGAGGATGCTTGGACCCGTCCTTGGAAGATGATATAAGTATCAACTAGTAACAAGTTATAGATAGAGTGTGCACCTCAAAGGGTCCAGAGAGAAGTCGGAAACTCTGAGGTTGAACATCAACGAAGAAATGCCACCTAAATTGAGTAACATACTGATAACTCCCATGAACCGTTCCATTTGGAAACACGATGTTGTCTACTCCCTCCTTGATATAGTTAAAATACGTCATGTTTCCAGTCTTATCGAAGAGCTGGCGAAGGCCCCATTGAAACTCTCCGTGATCATACGAAACAACCGCATTCCCACCAGAGTCAAGACCATTTCCTTGATTGCGAGAAATAGCCGAGTCTGCAGCCCAAACTGCATATGATTCCGGCTGTGCAGCTGCAAGCCCCGCATAGACAATGAAGAAGAGGATATACGTCTTCATTTTCCAAGTTGTGGGGATCAGAATGCAAAAGCCAGGAAAACATAGACAAGTCAAACTCGTATATTAGAGAATCTCTGATAGACATTTGCGGGCCGTTGGTTGAATGTGGCTAGGAGATAAGCGAATCTGAAGACTTGAGAAAGTAGAGCACCGGAATCACGAGCAGCAGGGTGCGGGCCGGTCATTTCTTCCGAGTCAATAGACAAGTGTTAGACTCTCTGGACCGATGAATAAAGAGTAGAGAAGACGGGCAAAACAGCGCACATTACGAACGCCAATCAATGAGATCTGAAAGAACAACAAACAAAACTTGCAACATCTGGACTTTTGCAACTTGTCATATTTGTCAACACCTATTCAATATCACGATATTTATCCAATTTCACCTGACCTTAGGAAATGTCCTGACATGACTTGTACACATGGCCCTCCTCTCCATGCGGTGCTGAAGCTATCTCTGGACTCACGCCTATAAATT
>Ga0153944_1001206_pt1 | contig 10714 bp, 10 predicted proteins | sample TSNJ028MetaG_FD_104703 | JGI IMG/M metagenome (GOLD analysis project Ga0153944, IMG submission 104703) | Attine ant fungus gardens microbial communities from New Jersey, USA - TSNJ028 MetaG | ecosystem: Host-associated > Fungi > Mycelium > Unclassified | place: USA: New Jersey, Wharton State... | reverse complement strand
CTTCCTTATGTAGTAAGTCCAAATAAGAAAAGAAAAGAAAAGAAAAAGAAAGTAAAATAAAATAATGACTTAGCCATTTTGCCAAGTTATGACAGAGAGGGTGTTGTTTATATTTGTCTCTGAGTTGTTCTGTTATTTGGTAACTTTGTACAGATAGTACTGCAGATAGGCCAGAGCATTGGCTACAGTCTAGGATGTATCCACATGTAACATTTGTATGGAGTGGAATGTTTTGGAGGGTTGGCTGAGAGCAAAGGAAGACATCCTGAGAGAGGCTGTCCACTGCATTCTACCAAGGCTCCATTTAGGAGATCCTAATCTGCTGTAAGAGCAACTGGAGTAGAGTAGACTCCAGGAGAATCCTTAGTAATATTACACTCCTAAGTACATTACAATTCACCTCTAGGAGAATTCTTAGAGATTAGGATAAGGCTCCTGGGGTATACTCTACAATATATATACTCCTACAGCTGAGATATCCCTGATCCTATAGTCCTGTTAGTCAGGGTTAGAAGCCTCTGAGTTGAGCTAAGGGGAATTAAATATTACATAATAATATTTAATTAGGTGCAGGATCACTCTGGGATGTGAGTCTGGTATTTTAGAGGTGGTGTTAGTAGGGTCCCCTTATATAAGTTGTAAAGACTCAAGGTTCACCCTAGGTGGATGTTGTAAGAGGACCCTACCAACACTGCCCCTGGAATACTAGACTCATATCCTAGTGTTACACCACAAGCAAATTTTGCATGAAAAGTAACATTTGATACACTTTATAACAACAGATTCTTGAGAAGAATTCACTCTAGAACCCATTATACATATATTCTCAGGTAGAAGTAGAGTCAATAACCAATCTAGAGCAACACCAAAGGTAGACAAAGCTCACTACTAAGACTCAAGAGAGAAGTGCAATAAACTGGTATCAAGCTATAAGGATATTTCTAATAAAATAGCAATCTAGAACCACTTATGGGTAACTATAGTTTGATATTGTTACAGGATCCCTGTTCTGTCTTGACCAGTCAAAGGGAGCATACTTAGAACTAGGAACAACACTTACAAATAAGCATTGATCTCATCAGTACCACTTTATTTTCAGAGAAGATGTATTGGTCACCACTCAGAAGGGCATAGACTCTTATATAGAAATAGTTACCAATCATGATACTAATTGCTGCTGCTATATTTGGCAATAGATAAGAAACAGATGGCAATTTAATTAATTGCAATTGTCCATAGAACAGTAGAGCAATGAACAAAAGAGAATTTTACTAGAACAAAGACAACAATGCTTTCTCAAAACTCAGCTTGATGCTAATCTCTAACACAACCAGTACCATCTGCCTGTTTTCTACAACAGATCCATATAAAACCTTCAGGAGAAAGGCATTTGTCAAGGTCTATTGGTATGCTTTCACTGTGATTCATAAGTTCTTTGCTCATATCCAGTTTACCTTCAACAGAAGTATGATATTTAGATTCTTTTATTCTTTAATACAAAATAGTACCACTTGCACACCTGAATGGAACCAGCATTCACCAAATTCTCTCTCTGTGTTCCTATCATAACAGTTCCAGCAATTGGAACAAATCTTCTATCTTGAAACAATGGTGTGAGTTTTATAATAAATCATAATAAGCTCTTTAGAAAGGGCAATCCCAACAGCTGGCTCTGTGGATATTATTTTTACCAACACCTCTTGAAGTTACATAGCTGGAATGGTATTGACAACATTCTTCAATTTAGTCCTTATCTCCTCATTGAAATGGATATTGACTTCAGAGATTTCAAAGTCAGAGTTGCATAGAGAGCCACTTGTTGTACTGTCTCCATCTGCACCTAAAGAGTCTGAAAGAGTGGTAAGGTCAATGACTTCAGGTTTATTATCTCCATGGGATGACATGGCCTAACAAATAATCTATCCAGTTTTGTAATTAAGTTAGATATGCAATCTCACCTTTTATGAGATGAGGGTAATATTGAGTTCAGAATAATAATAGAAGGATTCTACTAGGTCTATTTATTTCTGCCCAGAACAATAGATAAAATAATAAATATGAGATCTGACCTATTTTTAGTGTAGCACTGGATAATCCACTATCAGCAGCATTGTGTGCTGGTTTTGGATATTGAATGACTATCTCTAACTCAATACTACATATGATTTTACATTCTTTGATGATTGATGATTTTTATTTGGCAACTAGTATCAAGGTATAGATGGCCTTATCTATAAGATGGGCAAAGTTGACATATGATATACCACTCTGATATCACCCAACAGTGTTATTGACAAGTACAACAACCTTGCTGATCCCAAGGCTACAGCCCAGGTCCACAACATTGTGATGGACATCTTCAACAATCCATACAAAGCATGCAAGCAAGGTGACAAACTAGGTTATTTAATACAGGGGTAAAGTGCCTGTGCAAAGCATATTGTTACTTCACTGAGCTTTTTTTTCATATATTTTGGCAAAGAGCCCTTGCATTGATGATGCCAAGAGATGCCTGTATCAGTTACTTTACCAAGTGTCACATTCATGGCAATGAACCTCCTGAGCATTATCAATGTAAGTTTCAATATCATAATAAAAAAGAATGCACAAGCTTACATATAGTATTCTAGGACATGTATTTCTAACCTGTTAAACTATCTCAAGGAATTGCATTCTACAGCATCATCACATCAATCATTCACAAGCACAAGGTAGACATTCCTGCTACAATGAAGTAGCTCAAAGTATTTGGCAAAGACACAGTGGCCACTTTCCTAACCAGTATAAATGCATCACTGTCACAGGGGCCTGAGACTGGCAATAAAGTCCAGCAATATATTAATGATATTAGTTACATCATTTGAGGGACAGACATCTGGTGTTACAGATCAGAGAGATACTGGAGAGAAAAAGGAAAGAAAATTAGGAGGACCCAAATAGTAATGCTCTTCTTGGAATTAACAAGGCCCATTAACCAAGGAAGAGCTTGAAGCTGCCATGGTACTTTATTTATAATTTTTATTCATTTAAATAGCATAGTCTAATTGTGGTGATATTACAATATACCAAAATAAGACAATATTTATTTATTACAATTTGAATATGGGTATTTACTTGAATATAATTGTATCTCAGTGAATCTCAGAGAAGAGTGAGAAATAACCATTCAAAATTTGGTCTAAAATATTTAGAACATATATAACAGATACCCTAAAATATGTTAACAAGATTAGTTTTCCCATATCCCTAAGACCATACATGGAACCTAGATATGCTTCTGGTAACTTTCATGAATCCCAATACAAAATACTCAATCAATAGTCATATCTTCTCCTGTCAATGCAGCAAGTGCATCATTGCCATACTCTCTAGGTATTATGTACCACAAATGCCATTTGTCTACACTTCTATTATAGCTACTGATGAGTCCCATTCAAGAAATGATCTGTGTAGTTTGGTTAGAAGGAAGTATAGACTGGTCATTAAACCAAACCTTTTTTTACTGGCTAAAGCACTTCTTGTGTGATATCTTGGAATATTGCAGGCTTTAATTTTTTTGGAGGGGGGGAACACATTGAGATGAGATGAAATGAGCAAAAAAAAAAAGAAGCCAAACCTGAATGAAATTCCACAACTGCTCAAGTATTCATATTGTTTTTCTTAGTATAGGATACCACCTCTCTCTATCCCTCAACCACAGCCTCAAACTGTTCTTGTACAATCTACCACTCTTGTCAGGCCTTATTCTGCTTTCAATACCATTCAATTTTTTCACCATTGTTGTTAGTGAGATCAAACAATATCTTGCTTCCTTGATCTGTCTCTAATCATAATCATGAGAATTCAAAAGTCACTTTTGTTAACATTCATGAACATACCTATCATGTCTCAGACTACCTCAAATCCTCTAATTGAGGTATGTAATATTGAACTTCACTCTGAATTATCACTTGAGCCTCAAAAAACAGCCATGTCTGGGTATCTCGCAACACTATCTACAACAGTCTACTAATATGCAGTTTGTTCCCTTTTCCTCTCCTTTTTTTTCTCAATGGAAGAGGATGTCATACAGAGTCCAAGTCAACTGTAAGCTCATCATCATTATTATCACTTACATTATTGTTGTTGTCAGGCATTTCGAGACTAGACAAGCTGCTGATGAATACAGTTGACAAGTTGAAGGCCATAAAGGCTTGAAGGACAGTGCAGACTTAGCAGAGGGCTGTTAGGCATAGCTCATGGAGGATGTGAGGACAGAGAGATCATCTAGATAGGTGGATGCTTGTTGTTCAAGTTCCCATAAAAGAGAGTAGATCTTGGGGGCAATAGATTGGAAATATATATATAAAAGGTGGTGTTAAGCTGTTTGGGAAATGTCCTATATGTTCTTTGAGTTTTGGAAACACTGTGCTAGAGAGATATACCTAATTATATATTCTCTTGGAGATGTTGGCAGTGAGGGCTTGAAGAGAGCCTACAAAGGACATTTTGATCAATGTCATGGTACAAGCTATAGATTGTTGGAATTGAAGCAGAAACAAGTCAACTTCATAACAATCTCTCTAGAATACAACAAGTGAGGTTGCCATCAGTATCCAAACAAGAGAGAGGTGTATGTGATTTCTCATAAAGGCAATGCAGATATTAATACACTCAACTATGTACAAAAAGTTGGGCTCAAAAATAAGGAATTTGCTGGGATGATTGAGCATATGAGTTGCACAATTAAGCTCTTGTCTGTGAGCAACTGATCTATCTAGTAACATTAACCAGTTGTATAGAGAATGAGAGACTATATCCTGAGCACTAAACTGACAATGAATTAAGACAAAAGTGATATTAGTCAGTCAAGAAACATACCAGCTGTCACAAAAAAGTGATTACTAAATAGTGATATAGAGGTATAACAAAATACCTGTTCAAAGAACTACATAAATAGCTAGACCCTCATTAGCAAGTAGTCTTGCTAATGTTGCCCTTTTGGTGTAGTGGTAAACCATACAGTATGTGACTACTGGTCCATAGTACAACTGTGACACCAGCCCTGAGAGCATTGATGCTTGCAAGCTCAAGATCATTTAGAAGAGCCTTTGCCTTGTGTAAGCTGTCCACTTAAAGATATGTGGGACATTTAATCGACATTTAATCTTGGATCATGGGAAAGTAGATACTACCTTGAACTGGATAAGGATAGGTTAGGAGTATAGGTTCTTATGTGTATCAACCATCTTCCTTGGCCATAGGTGCTTTACCAATAGGATGTGAGGTCATGCTTATGAAGTAATTGGCTAATATATTGATGTAAGGTTCAGATGCTTTTCAGAAAAGCATAAATTGTTTGTCACATGCATGGGAAATCAAATGTTCATGGAACAACCATTCAGAATATTGTTACAAGAAAAATGAATGAATGTTGTATAGAAAATAATCAAAATATCAGACTACAGAGAGCTGATACTAAGCACTTTTTGCATGCCTCAATATGTTGTCAGAATAACCTAACTCTTTGGATTTCTTCACATCATTCTTGAAAAAAATAACTATTGACAATATATAATCAATCAGATGCCTCAAATGTACTCAGCTCATCTATGATGTTCTTTATATCAACAGAAAAAGACCCTTGAATTATGTTGGGATCAAGTCCAATGTAGATGATGGTATTTATGTTGGCCTCAAAGTAGCATTGATGAATTATATAGTGGTCTACCTTCATACATGTGAATATGATGTACAATATAATTTATTTGATCCTCCAATGCCTTAAAATAGTATCTCATCTAGATGGAGGACAGGTTCCCCCTACTTTTCCTAATGGAGGCTGGGGATCCTACTGGTTCAGTCATTGTTGATCTTGACCTGAAAAACTCCACCACAAATCAGAGTGCTACAATTGCTGCATATGGAGTTTACACTGATGCAGGTAGAAGAAGAGATTGCCTTGTCATTCTCAATTATGCCAATCCTACCTCTGCCAATGAGGATGCAATTCAGCAGTTCCACATTCCCACAAAAAGTTTTCTATCAGACCCTGACTGTACCTGACATGACCAAGATAACTAACATTACATGGGCTGGGCAGACTATATGTCAAAATGGTGACCTTGAGGAAGAACAAGAAATGAGCACTATAGATTGTAAGGCTGGGTGTTTGATCAATGTTCCCAGACTGGGCACCACACTCATTTGGCTGGATTCAGAAGGAAAGCTCTTCATGGACAATTTGACAATTGCTTCATACCAGTATTTGTCAAATGAGATGAAAGGTTTAATGTTATCTGATATGACTACTTAGATAATATTAGCTCCTGTAGTATTTGGAACTTTGGCTTTTGTCTTTTGGCATATCTATTTATTGTGAATACCCTAGTTTGTCTCAATTCAGATTTTGCTGTAAGATGCTCTGAAATTGGAGAGTGGTGTTATAAAGACTAATATCTCACAGCTTCAAGCATAATGGAATATGAGTGAGATCATTTGATGCATTGGCTACATTGTAGTACCTTTTCACATAAACAAATAACCAGTTGTGTGAATTTTGCAAGTAAGTTAACAAATTCAACCTTTGAGTTGGTAGGACACTTGCTTCAGGTACTAGACTCAGGAGAAAGAAAAGTTCTGACATGTAGCTCATCCAAAGGTGATATAGAGGGAGGAAAGAGCTGACATCTATGACAAGATAAGCACAATATGTTTCAAAACTGAAATTTCTGTAATAGAACATCCAACAAAGTCATGAACCATGCCATCTACCTGGCCATGGTCCATTTAACATGCTGTCTACAATACCCTAGCCCAGTCAACTAACACATCTTGTACTACAAAACAGTGCTTCTTTCCTCGTCTTTCACACATGCAGGTTTTAGTTTGGTGGCCTAATTGATATACTAGGTGCTGTGAATGCCATCTGTCCATCTTTTCCCTTTTTAGTGTGTGAATAACAAATCAATGTTGTGAATTAGATATGTATGTACACATCCCCCCCATTGGGAAAGCGTGATTAAATGGCATAGATCAATTATTGCCCCAGGCAGGTGCATGGTGGCTTGAAGAGTCTGCAAAAGCTCCCCCAGGATTGTTCTGTGGCTTTGCATTGGGAGGTGTGAAGAACTTGTATGCTTTGTGACTAGAAGGGCTCTGGCCTCTCATCAGTAAAACAGAAGCAGCAGCAGACGCAATCACAGTCTATCAAGATAGAGATCAGCAGCTATCGAGATGAGATGAGAGTAACTTACCGACTTCTGAGTTCATCAATGATTGTCTCCTCAGAACCAATGAATAATCAAGCATCCGATGACAATCAAGCATATTCTGATGTCAATTCAAAACAAAAAAGATAACGCCACCCAATTGACAGGGCATGTGAGTGAGGAAGAGATCAATCAGGCCTTCAGTGTACATACGTGTATGCGATACAGAGAGAGAGAGAGAAAAAAAGAGAGGTCATCAGAGCACACGTGCGTGTATGTGGGGTGGGGTGGGAGTGAGTTATATATATATATATATACACGTTCTCTTGAAAAGGCAATTGCCAAAGCAGGAAAATACTATATGGAGTGTTGAGGAGTTCCGGGAGATTCCAAGAGCACATGAAGGAGGTCCAGGGACAAAGGTTATATATAGACATGAGCCAATGTCATGCCTTCTTGGAAAGGGATATTTCCAGAGCAGGAAACTACCATGTGGAGGAAATTCGCAAATGGGGCAAAAATTCCCAAAAGCAGCCCGGAGCATGGCCGACCTCCAGGGAAATATATAATTATGTACTACCTAGTAGAGAGGTAAATTCATGAACATCGCATTGCAAAATATGCGTGCGTGAGAAACCCGAGCTCACACTGCAAATGATTGCAGTCGATTCATCTACAAAAGTGGTGATCACATGGTGATCAAACACTTTTTCCTAACCCTGGAGCGCTTGATCAAACATCTTTCTGAGTATACATAGAGCAAAGTAGTAGTTCGAACCTTAGTTCTCTGATCACTTTGTAACACAACGTGACCTCCTGAAGATGGTCGACTTTAATTTATCAACTCCCTTTTTCCCATGGTAGAAGGCGATACAATGATCATCAAGAGACAGGGTAGCAGTTAAACAGTTTGCCCGATGTGATGATTGATCTACCCCTAAGATACCACCGCCTTGTCCTGCCACTATGACTCCCATCAGTCATCATGTTGTACTCCACTGAGCTCGGGACTGAGATAAGTCCATTGTGACTCAGTAGCACTCATATATGTAACAGCTTCAGTGACTGACTGCAGATAGACACAGACATGATCACAGTGCCCCAATGTACAATCAACATTCACTCCGGCACTTGTAGAGTGTGATCTGAGACAGCAGAGTATGGTTTCAATCAGAACGAGATAACTGCTCAAAGCTCAAAACTACCGCAATCTGTCATACTGCAAGGGCTTTATATACGGGAAGTCATTCATTTTCTCAAACTGGAATTTCACGCATATAGTACATCCTCAGAATTTCCCAGATCCTTGTGGGAGGTCATCCGATCACTAACCGTTACATCCAGAATCCTTTCCATGTGAGGTTGCATTCCTCATTCCTAATTTTCTTATATAAGAATATCCATTGAAGTAGCTATCCGATCTTCCTCCGCTTGTTGACCCTCCCCCTCCCCTGCGAAACGAGAAATCCATGACGGTCTTTCCTTTCACCGAAGTTGCTTGTCTTATAAAGGTTCTTGTTTCCTTCACCTACGCTGATCTTGCAACGATTCTTATTCCCGTAGTATGCATCATTTCTGTAACGATCTCTCACACCTTGCTGATTCTCCTCCCAGTCCGCAATTTCATCCGTTGTCGCTCCAATTTCATCCCTAAGAAATGGTTTCATTGCCGTTCTATGGATATGGGTGCATCTCCTGTATTGCAATGTTTCCAATCAATGCAATTCTGTTGCCGAGGATCTTAAAAATCGACCGTGGCGACCCATCCCAGGGGGCCTCATATCGCAGGCAAATGCTCGGATTCTCCGTTGGGCATTGATCATCCCATGCTTATGTTTCTCAACTACTTTCGGGCTGCCAACTGTTTTGGCTAGCACATTCATGGCGATGACTACGATTTTTTACGATGATTTCAAGTTTTCGGGACACTGGGCTGCAAAAAATATGTGCACCCTTTTTGCCTACATTTGTTTCGAAGTAGGGGCAATGATGATAATGGGCATGTTTTCTTGTTTCTGCCTATTACCATACCGCAACTGAAATCCCTAGCAGGATCTTCTCATAATATAGATGCCATCGCCTTTCGGGCTTTGAGAAGTAGTAGCCTGATAATCTTATCAACCATTCACGTTCAGGATTTTCCTGACGTAGAAGGTGACATCGTGCTAAACAGGAAAACGGTACCTATCATCGCTCCTGTCATATCTCGTGCATTGACTAGCATTATGATTACTTTCTGGTCTATCTACACCGCAATTATCTGGAGGATTGGTAATTGGTGTTCTGGAGTATTGCTTTTTGTGGGCCTGATTGTAGCGTGGAGGTTGTATTTTCTTCGTACTACATCTGAAGACAAAAAATCGCGTGTTGTGTATAATGTGAGTAGCTCATGAATTCTATGATCTGAATAACTGACGTTCTTTGTAGGGATGGCTAGTGATGCTTCACCTCCTTCCTGCAAATGCTCGTTGGGGAACTTTCAGTTATTAATCAAACTGATGGAATACTCGGGCTGTTCCGATTGAGAGTTTTTGACAGTGCCTCAAAGCTACCTGTGATAAAACAATTATGTAATTATTGTTTTAGATAACTCACATCATTCCTATCCCTTAGATACAGCCGCCTGTATATATAAAGACTAGGTACTAGAATGCAGGTGTCGCTTTTCTCCTCCCATATCTTACACAACCACTGGATGCTATCTAGGTGAGTTAGTTGGTATCTAACACCGAGCAATGCTTGCTGTTATCATCTGAACAGGCTATAGGCCCTGTAGGGCAAGTACTGTGTGGACAATGCAGCCACAGGCACAACAAATCATTAGCATGAGTACTTTACACCCTATGCCCACCTGGTGGTCATAATACAGTAACTGACACCATATTCTTGCTATCTAGGACATGTCATCTCAAACCATCAATCTCCTCTGCACTTTTGATGACTATACTACAGCCTGTCATGTAATCAATGCTATGGGCTGCTATATGGTGCTGAACAGCAGACCACTTCTGATTCTTGTCAACAACATTGAGACAGATGAATCTATTAGGGCCCAGAACAATTAGGATGACTAGGATACCAAGGCATATGGTAATTTAATGTTATACATCTCCCCTGACATTAGAATCCTTGCTGTAAAGGCACAAATGCAGGACACAAAGAAGCTCCTTGACTGGCTGAAAATTCAGTACAGCACCATGAGTACCTCAGCTGCCTACACTGATGTTATTACTGTCAACAAGCTTTCTGTGTTATAGAATTACATTGGGATTATGACTATTATCAGTCCTGGACTAATAACAAGTAGATGGTAGAAGAGATAATAGCAATAAGAGATGAGGGAGACAAAGATGATGTAATGGATGATATATCAGCATACCAAGGTTAGGACTTCAGACTTGATTGGACTAATTATAGATATTGGACTAAAGGAGAAACATTGGATAAACCTTGGGGTAATTATGGACAAATCTTATAATAGTTATGAACTTTAGGATAAATGGGGAAACCTTGGACTAACCCAT
>Ga0153944_1001202_pt1 | contig 10735 bp, 11 predicted proteins | sample TSNJ028MetaG_FD_104703 | JGI IMG/M metagenome (GOLD analysis project Ga0153944, IMG submission 104703) | Attine ant fungus gardens microbial communities from New Jersey, USA - TSNJ028 MetaG | ecosystem: Host-associated > Fungi > Mycelium > Unclassified | place: USA: New Jersey, Wharton State... | reverse complement strand
GGCTGACAAGGTGAGGGAGGGGTAGGATTCGTCCGAGAAGAAAACGAGAGAGATGTATCGATGTGATAAGGAGAACTTTGTGGGACTGGCGTAAGGGGTATGAATGCTCCGGGAGGAAATGTTGGTGATCGTAGACGTATGTACCAACCCCGGAAAGGTCGGTGAATCGTCCAACATACTCGAGATGTCTGGTTGTGCTTGATCATAGAAATAAGACTTCCTGTTTTTATTCGAGTAGAGGAAAACCGAGAAGAGTCACAACGAGCTGTTCAATTATCTCATTATCACCAAGAAATCGTTCCTACATAGTTGTGTAAGGAGTGAACTAGCTTAAACTATCTGTGACTCACCTTGTACCATACAGGCATGTCTGTAAAGCCTTCTTCATATACATTGGTGCGCATGTCCTGTAATACGTCGGTGCTAACATCAGATTAATGGGCCAATACATTCAGCACGCAGGGATTGCTCACGTCCTAATGATGAACCGGCGAGGACTGGATGCTGACTGTTGCTGCATAGTATATATTACGACGTTTGTGATAACCTGTAAAGAAGTATGAGTAGAGTTTGAGTAGAGTCGGTAACTGTTCTCTTTGAAAATTATCTCAAGGTACCGTGTGACTCTCTTATATACATCAAAACTACTGATCTATTAGAGGCCTCCATCTTCACATTCACAATCTCTTGGGATGAGAATGAGTAGGCCTAGCTAGATGGATGTAATTATGCAGTATGCAGTATGATAGATCTCAAAACAAAACAAATACTAGTGTCCACCACCACACCGTAACACAGACCTACAGACACCCACTAAAATCGTTAATGAACGATCATCCTTATAATCTCTTCAAGGCCTTCTTCCTCTTTTCGGCATTTGTAGAAGTGTTTCCTGTCGCAGCTCTCTTGACAGCTTTCGTGGTCCCGATTGGCACCGCACTATTTGTAATACTGAGCCCCATTTTAGTCGTCGGATCCACGTTTCCACCGACATTCGCATCTGCTGTAGCGAGAGGCAAGGGTGAAGGAAGGCATTCCTTCTCCTTCCCAGTACCTTCCTTTTCCACAGCAAGGGGAGCCTTGCGTGGATATGGCCGAGCTGATGAAGTGGATTTGTGTATGATGCCAGGAGTGGATATCAGAGAGGACGAGGAACGAAAGGTCGACGATGAAGAGGTATTTGCGCCCGAGGTAGCACTGCGAGCTGAGATAGCAGTAGTAGAGGGGACCGACTTGGAGGATGAGGCAGCCACGGAGGAAGATGATTCAGCAGGAGCAGGATCATCGAATTCGACAGGTTTGACCCGCGGCGTCGCATGCACACTCGTAATCAACTTGGCACGACTGCAGTAGCTCTCGTAATCTTCAAGGAGAAGTTTCCCAGCCTCTTCGTCTAGAGCAGATTCGGGATTGGGATATATGAGGAGGCATTTAATTGTCACCAGAATATGACCAACGCCGTATTGTGATTTCCAGTCCTTCTTCAACGTGTTGACACAGATTTCGCCGGCGCTTGAAACATTTGGGTGAAATATCTTGGTTGCAAACCAACCTGCTCACAGATATTAAACGAACAGAACAGGACGACTCTGCAGTAACGTACATTTTGGTGGTGCTGCCGGAAATTCTTCTGTGAACTTAAACTTGACCCTGAAATAGCCTCCAGCATAAGGAGTGCCCTCTATAATATCAAATTCAATGGTGGTTCGAGAGAGAGTAGGTGTCACAGTGAGCATACCTGGGCCTTCAATTATAGCTGTTAGGTCTAGCATATCTTGTTCATTTGCTTGAAGACGAATGCCCTCAGGCGGGTTCTTCTTGAGGTCAGCGAGCTCTCGCATTAGACGGCGGGCAGCAGTTGGAGGAATCTGTGACATTCTGTTAACAATCATGAAAGAAACCTAATTTGAACCGGTACCATGATATTAATGAGGACTGAGAGCGCTCGCAAAGAGCAGACAACTTTACAACATATTTCACGTGATCAGGGACCAATTTGTCATCGATTCTCTTTTACAGCCTGTTGTCTCCTGTCTCCCATCGCTGGATAATTTATAGATAATTTATAGCCAGCCCTACAAGAATACATATACATATACATGAAGCACATGCAAAATCAACATGACAAGCAATACCTCGAGTCGCCAGGACGGTTACAAATCCCAAAAGTATATACAAATACAGATTATAGGGTCGAAATGATCTCAGCTCCAAAGTTAGCAAAGTAAACATCTTGATCTGTCGGCGTTGCCCAATCTACCGTGGATCCTGTAGTCGACGTCAGTACACTGCTCTCAATGGATCTTGCCTGCTCACCTCCAAAGAAAGTCTGGATCTGCATTCCTTGAACGCGGCCGACATCGGCATCACGCATGATGATGCCGGAAACGTTGATGACACTATTTCCATCAACGAAAAGCTCGATCTCTCCGTTTGCCTGACCAGCGTCGTTGAGCTTCACACGCTTCGCAAGGGTTGTCCATCCCCCCGTGGCAAATGTGAAGGATCCTCTGTTCACAGAGATGCCATACGTAGCGTCACAGACCGAGTTCGGTAAACTACAGAGATTCTCGTTCACAGCAAACCTTGAATCATCGTACGGGGGCAAGTAGAGATAGAGTTCTCCAGCACCGTCGGTTCTCCACATCAGGCGAGCAGACCAACATGTGGTATCGTGGCGACCACCAGAGCAGGATACGGCTGTAGAAGCATCATCGCCTCCGTCTGACGACCAATGAACAATTTGGATCTGATTTGCATAAAAAAGGATCACTCACAGAGACCAGGCAACTTGCCCCCTTTCACGAAATTGAAGCCTTCGGGAAAGTAAACGGAATAGCTGAAGAGTGCCTCTTTTGCTGTGGTGAGATCAACACTCGCGGGACCAGGAGCATAGAACGATACGCCTCCGCAAGGATCGACGCTTGGCTTGTACGAGCCTTTGGGATAATGTGCCTTGAGGGAATTAACCCCATCAGGTGAATTCTCGTACGTGAAGGGGCATCTGTTGGTGACCTTCTGTGGACGAAGGGTCGAATTGCTCAAGCTGAGTGCGCCTTGGGCTCCAGCGAGTGTCGTCCAACGCGGACTCCCCGAAACAGGGAAGAGATTAGATAAAGTGCCGGCGGCGCGACGAGTGATGTTATAAGGAACGGCAGAGACTGACTCTGTCGCCGCGATGAGGAAGAACAAGGATAGGGAAGCAGTAAACAGCATCGTGGAAGGACTTGGGGATTGCAATAGAACAACGTCCAGACAATGAGGGGAGACCATTCAGAGGTTTTTATAGAAAAAAATTCCGAGGTGCAATATTTTGCTACCTGGTGAAGCGGATGCGACCTAGCCTCTTGGTTTCGGGATCCTCGCATGGTCATGCGAATGGTTTTTCCGTAGCGATCCTTGTGGATGTGACAAAAACTTCCGATGACTACTTCTTGAGCACAGATTGCTGGTTCCAGTGTTAGGCTTATCTACGGAGTATTGAGATGCTGACAACTCGGAGGCTACTGCGTATGTCCTCCTTTGATTCAGTAACCAGCATGGTTTTCAGGCATTTTTCGCAAGACATGAACAGATATAAAAAATGTTAGCAATCGAAGGGTTCCTTTGGCCAGTTCCGGTGTCCGATGGTTTTCTGCCGACTGGCTAAATGAATGTGAAACCAACTTGAATGTAAATTTTCTTGAGTAATTCGCCATCTATCCCGAGCCGAGCTTCGGCATGGATGAGCTTTCTAAAAATACTGTATGATTAATTTGTGTCAATTGATCCATTTTTATCCCATTTTTATCTTCTCTATTTTTTACGCTACCTTCATATAATGATTCATTTTCCTTTACTAGTTAGTAGAGGAGAACTCGACAATTCTTTAGGCCTGTGATCTACCAGTGATGCCATGCCCATCTATCTATTCGGAGACCTTGTCCACGCTTTCCTCTAGTCACGCGCCTTCCGTTAATGCACCTCCAACAGTGTGCCTTACAGACTAGGCCCTGCGTATGAGCATTAGTTCACTTGTTGCAGAATAGGAATACTGAACAAGTAAGGTTATATTACCATCCCTTCCATTGCCTTAGAAAGTACACCGGGAGATCACCTGATAGTGCAAAGATTTCAGTAACTTGATCAAGGATAAATGGATCCGAATACCCGTTCGGATCTTCAAATCTTATGAATTTGAACTTCCAGACCAGATCGTCCGCTTAAAACCTGCTTTCAAACTACGACCCGCACAATACTATACCTGATGAGAAGAACACTGGGCTCTTGCAGCCACACTATTTTGTTGTGTGGCAATGTCATGAATGGGTGAAGTTTGCACGGACGGATTGAGGGATACGAGATCGAATGCCTTTGAGCTCGTTTGCGTCAATTTCTTCGCACATGATGACGCAGCCAGAAATAGTTGTTTTATCTCTCACCATCACTATCCAGCTAAAGCTATGATGTAGACGAGACCTAGACGTTAACACAAGAATTTTTTCTTCCGTATTGTAAGTCATGTGACAGTGATTAAGTTAAATATCCTCATGGGGAGAGAAGGGATCCAATTCCACTAATAACTTGTTCCTTCACTAGTTCCCAAAGATTCATCATCCACCAATTGTTCCTGTCTCTTCACAACGCTTTTGGTATATTTGGTGGTTCTTCTTTCGATTTGGATGTCTTGCCATCGAACCCTCTGAGTGTGTGCCGAGAGTAGGGCAGAGGGTTTCTTCAGGGAAGAGAGTTAGTCTTCTTCGAGACTCACGAAGATACAATCAAACGATATTCTCCATGCTGGTTGAACAAAGTATGTGAGAGGAGATTTACCCGAAGGATCTGATCAAGTAGGTTTAATGGCAGCCTATGTCATAAATGGGTAAATTCCACCTCAGTTCTACACCATCAAGCAATTAAGAGCTTAAAATAACAGAGATAGAAGCGCATTCTGGCATAGGAAACTACTGTTATTGCAATCCAAAAGGGTGTACCATGGAGGAAATAAAGCCCAAGACACATCGAGACGATCTAAGCAGACTCTGATCAGTGAGTTCAGTTCGCATGCGCTCTTGCCATGAGATTTACAATTTTACCGATATTGGCACAAGTCCAGTCATCGGGTTCAGTGGCGTCGTTATTTTATTCTCGTTCTTGACCTTCGCCGAAAGCAACTACTTAATCATCGCTTCATGTACACGACACACTCTGGGGATGTACGACATCTTCTCTTTCTCATACATGAGCTTTGATTGGGTCCGAGTTTATACACAACGAGCGGACCATGGATGTTATACATCATCCCGTAACTGGAGAAGTATTCGGAGTATCGTTCTATGCAGTAAATGCAAAAGGCCTGACTATGTGACAGTACAGAAAAAAATTAGAAGAGCATATAATCAAGCTTTTCTCCTACTTGCGGAAGATAATCCTCACTGTGAAGCATGCGCCTTGGTATTACGAACAATGCATCTCAGCTCAAAGGCAACCAAAACAGTCTGTAGGAAGAATGAATCCATGCACTTGAATCCGACGTTGACAAGAGTCGAGATTAGCTGAGGACATGTCTAGCAGGACCATCTGTAAACAGATTACGATTATAAACTCTATACTGGGAAAAATGCTTGCATTGGATTCGTACAAGTGAAAACGCACACCAAGAGAGTCCAATAAACATTTCTCTCTAATCAAACTGTAGCTGTCCTCTCAGAGGGATGTCCTCTTCACAAGAATGAGCAACATTATTTTGAAATAACATGAGCGACATGGGCGGCCCGCCGCTGTGCCTCAAAAAAACCAACGGGTTTGACAGGTCTTGAACCACCGTCAGCCCACCAATCATTAGGTAACTGTTCCCGCCCAAGCCATTCCTGGAGAGTTTCTTCAGTGATAACCTCCTCTTTCTCTGAGTTGGTACTTTCTCCAGATCCTCTACGGTTCATCGGAACCCGTCGATTCCTCATGACAGCCCAAGCAAGCCCGCACTCTCCTAGGGCAATTCGTTCATGAAAATTATTAAGAGGATTAGAAAGCTCTCTTTCTCTTTTCGCGTGATATTGAGCCATATCAACAAGGGAAAGTCCAGGCTTCTGGGATTTATGGCGACATGAAGATGTGAACGATAGGAGATTCGTCAAGAGCCACCCATCAGGTTTATCAGAAGGAATACTATTAGGATGAACAAAAGAAGCATCGTGTGCGATCTCTTTTGGTCCACGCGCCGACAGCGAGTCGAGTTGTATCCTCCACCGAGGCATTGGTACAAGCTTGGCGATCCACGTATCTGACCTTGAACGATCTCTTGAACGAGAAGAGAAAGTAAACTTTGCTGAAATTAAGAATCCGACGAACGTCAGAAATAGAGCTAGAAACCACGAGACGTTATAAACATATTGGAGGGCGTTAACAAGCTCAAAGAAGCTGATATCTTTCCCAGTCCGTTGGCTAGAGATAGGAGGTCGGATCCTAGGTTAGCAGTTGAGAAAAAGGAACTAACATATAACCGTAGTTTGCGAGCGTATTCAAAGCCGGGCAAGGTGACCGACTGTCAGATGAACCTGGCTGGATGAACGGATGGTTCTCCGGGGCTTTTTGCGCCGATGATGAGTAGGGGGTGGCGTTGGACGGTAAGTCGGACATCGATGTAAGTGGGCGAGACATTCTAAGATGTAGTTTTGCCTAGGGGTCGCATTTTAAACCAATATCTGGACAGCCGGACATAGAACTTGATCCGCATGATCAATGTGATTATATATAAATGTTCAGATTCGGAGCAGAGATGTGGCGACTGGAAACTGACTTGCACAATCGCATTCATCTCGTATATCGGAATCGGGCACTTTTACAGATCGTCAGCTCTGCGATTCCTGTTGCAGTGTTCGTAGAGTAGTTGAGGGCTCATCGGAGTTGATACAATCAGATTTGAACCTGTCTAATAGAGAAAATTGCATCAGGACTCATGCGTTGTGTCATTCTCCACTCCTGATAAGAATGGGGAAAAAGAAAACAGGGATTCTTTCCAACTATAGTCACCAAAGTCTACAGAAACTGGTCGACGACTCAAAGTGGTAACGAATCTCTGGCTTCACTGTCTCAAAATTTCTCCTATTAGTTATTCTCCTATTGAAGAAGAAGTTCTGTGTTCCAGATCGCCACACACCTTTGTCCCAAGCCATCACGACAACCTAGTATGGCACCTGGAAAGGTCAGACCACGACGAGATTCATGTGGTCTGGAGGTCAGGCCAGATGGCACACTCGTTATGGGCCCCCCTGCAGACATTTCGCATAGAGGGTCTGAGGTTGTCAGGATCACGAGTCGTGAGAGGACTAGCGGCGGGAGAAACAGCTCCTCGTTATCACGTCAGGAATTCTTCGGATCGCGACAAGTACTCAGCTCCTTGATGATGAAAAAAAAGAAGAACCGAAGAAGGAGAGATTCGTTCGGGTTGGTCGTCAGGGAAGATGGGACCATTTCATTGGAACAACTTTCGAGAATGAACAGTTCACATTCACCTAGCCCCTCCCTCTCCAATAGCAGCATAGGCGGTCCGGCAGACGACAGCGAAGGGAGGGAGTTGTCGAGCCAGGCGAGTCGTAATTTCAGAGATTCTGGGCACCATAACTGGAGAAATAGTCTCCAACGAACCGCAAGAGGGCGAAGAGATTCATTCGGACTCGAAGTGACAGAGGATGGTACCCTCTCCCTGGAACGACTAATCGTCAATACAAGAGATGAGGAAGAGATCGAACGTCGCCGTCAAAGCCGACGACTCCAAACACCCCCTACAAGACTCGACGCACCCACAGGTTTGCCCCCTGATCCTGGAAGCCGTCGCTGTCACAGTGGGCCCAGCCACAGCATTGCCTCAGAAAATGCGACAAGCATCAATGGCCCACGCTCATCCTCAACCAGGGGAGTAGGCAGCCGACAACAAAGACGGGCGCTGAATCCCACATCCAGTAATCGCACTGAAGTGGAGCTACTGCGGGAACAAGTGCAAAGGTTAGAAGCTGAGTTGGCTTCAAGGAGCCGGTTGCCTGCCCACAGTAGCGTGGAAGCGCCACCTGCGTATGAGCCTCGTAGAGGTTCACCGCAGAGGCAAGCAGGAAATACAGCACGAACAGGTCGATAGAGCATTATCATTGTTCAACTGATGTCAGGGATCACTAATAATAATATGCTGTACAACAAATACTCACAACATTTTGCGTGTGTGGAGCTTAACCAAAATCAGTATATTTGGAGGACTGGATATTTGCTGATGTTTGAGGTAATGGTTCTAAATATGGACTAATGGTTTACCTAAAATCACTATCACTATCACCTCAACGTGCGTAAAAATGACTTTTGCGTCGGATTTCATCAAGTGGTTATGAGATGAAAAACACCGCCGAAAGCTAGTCATAAACTTAAACTTGAATCTCTGGATCATAGTGACAATTTGTATAAGCATTCATTGTGACTTTAGAGAGAGAGAGAGATTGACCCAGTCCTTTTTTAGCATAAAATTTGCTCACTTAGTCGGGAGTATGGTGGTTCAAAATTGGCTCTCAACAAATTGAGGGCCGTCATCTGGTAGTCCTTTCGACATAAGAATGTACTATTTGCACAATCATTGCCAAAGTGTCAGGCTCAACCAAGACGCCTTTTATGAATCACACGTAAACATGACGCTCGCTAGCAACTATCGTACGTATATCTTGGACCAATAAACACCTCTAAAAAAATTTCAAACAACTTGGGTGGCGCTTCAGCAACTTCTGTCTTTCTACGGATGCTCGTCGATGAGTTGGCCAGATAGCCATGGCATCCCCATGTCGATCCATCAAAAATGAAAACTTGAGGTCCTTTTTAATAATACGGCGCTCATCAGAATCGGAGGTGCCACATCAGGTCTTCCCCCTTGGTCACATCTCGTAAATGTGTAAATGTTTCATCTTTTACTTTGTCCTTAATGACACCGATGAGAATTTTCCTTTCCTTTCCTCTAGTTTCATTCGTTGCCTAACAGACCTTGTATTTCGCCTTTAATCTTTTTCTACTCCTTACTACCTATTCATGGTGTCCGTTATCCAACTACTAGTCAACGATGGTGAACAGAGGAGAGCTACTCCAAGAGACAGCTTTTTACAGACAACCAACTCGAATGCTGTAGCTCAGACCGCAATAGGCGTCTTATCCGCCCAATTTCCTACTCCTTCAACACAGTCCTTGTTTTCTACATCGAGCTTTTTATCACCAACTCCTTCATCCAGTACCTCCCAACAATCGTCGTATTCCAACTCGGACCAAGCTTTGCCACCGTACAGGGACACGAAAATAATTATCGTTTTCAGTGTCGTCGGTGGTATCCTGGGGCTCTTGCTGCTGGGATTCATTGCCTTCCGACTCGTGGTGCGCCGATATCAACAGCATAATAGGCCCCAGAATTACACGCTTTACAACTCCTTCTGGGGGAAATGGGACTGGAGAACCTATTCACCCGTAGATCAAGTCACCACCACCGTGTTTCCCACCGATAACCAGGAAAAAAAGGTCATGCACAACAGCGTAATACCATCTTATTACACCTCGTTCGTTTTGCGTTTTTTCCCAGTGCAGAAAGGGGAGGGGAAGAAAGAGAAAAAGAAGTCGAGAGTGTTGTCCAAAGTCAAAAGATGCAAACCTGGTGAAGATTTTGACATCGATTCATGCACTCCTCTCTCCAGTCAAAAGTCTCAAGTAGGATTGTTGAAGGGGACTGGCGCACTCCGGTACGACATAGCAGCCCTAGTGAAATGATGCATTTCTTTTTTGTTATTCATCTGAGACACTGTCGTTCTAGGTATATTAGTAGGGTAGAACCTTGTAAGCTTACCCTCAGTTGTCTACCATACTGTGTGATGCCTGAGATAAGCATAGCTGTATCATTATCCCCACTGGAGGCTCATCACACTAGGAAATAAATATCTCAGACATCTCGCAATTTGGCAAACGGCTCGTTTGTATTACCTAGGAAATAAACACGCCGCCGAGGTAATGAGAGCAGGAAGTACCACATAAATCTCGAACCAACACAGGTTCTGCGAGGTTGTGAATGGCCGAATTAATCCAACGACGTTACTGAGAAAGAAGAATACGAAAGATTAGTTCTGCGAACCGCTTGAGGGCAGAACACATTCTTACGTATAGGGAATGAGAGTAGTGACTGAGGGTGTCCTACTGTGAGAGTTTCCCGCTGCTGTATGCATAGAAAAAAACAATCAAGTGAACCTGAGTGAAACTTTCCGCAGATGTACTTGACGGCATCACGTCCACTCGGGTATTCCCCTCCTGATCAAATTGAGCGACATGGCTGCGATAAACCACTGACAATGGCCAGGGTCGATGTACTCGTAATCCAGACGAGCTCAATTCTTCTTGCGGCTGACTTTAGAGACATCGGAGAGCTCTGGGTTTTCCAGATCGCCTGCAGAAGGGAGATGGGCCTGATAAGCGGAGGGCATGTCACGCTGTCTGGTTGGGAATTGCGGTCACCAAGCTCAATATTCTAGAAGGAAACATTTGTGCAGCTGTCTGTACTTACGAGAGAAGGGCGAGAGAGTTTGGCAAAGGCTGGGGCTGGAAATCGTGGGCTCTGCTGAAGGGAGTGTGGTCAGGTAATTGTTCCCACGCTTTTGGCTGTGATAAGGGTTTGATGCGCACCGAGCTACAGATAGCACACTAAAATGTACACGTCATCTTTTAACAAATGAGCAAATGGTAGATGCAATCT
>Ga0153944_1001200_pt1 | contig 10754 bp, 10 predicted proteins | sample TSNJ028MetaG_FD_104703 | JGI IMG/M metagenome (GOLD analysis project Ga0153944, IMG submission 104703) | Attine ant fungus gardens microbial communities from New Jersey, USA - TSNJ028 MetaG | ecosystem: Host-associated > Fungi > Mycelium > Unclassified | place: USA: New Jersey, Wharton State... | reverse complement strand
AGTTGTTGAATAATCAGCTTTACAAAGAGCCGAATGCGGGAAAGCCGCACGTTCGGTTCTGGGAGGGGTATGCCCTGTAAGGGGTGTGCCTACTCGACCGCAGCGGCTGGGTTTTGGCAGTATATAAGTTTTGTGTGGATACTGAGTTCCAACAAAGGTAGAAGAGAGGATATCCTGAGTATAAGGAAACCTTGTTATGGCAGGGACACTCTTTTCGTAAATCGCGTCCGTCCGCCAACTACTCTTCACCCAATCACCTCTATATATCTCATTTGCATATATCATTAAATTGCATGGCTGAACTGTAACATACTGACAGCATTATCATTATGTTTACTTGATTTCTATCTTTTCCAACTATCTATGCCATGCTAATCCCTCTATATATCAGTATCTAATAGATTGTTATATTTATCTGTATATTTTAAATAATCAACAAAATAAATGGAATTCAATTAATATATAGTTGAATTTTGTGTAATTATGTGATACATTAATATTGTCGACAGTCGACCATATCAAAAGTGATAACATGAAAGGGTTTGGAACTGTAACAAATGAAATACTTGTTTATTATAAACGGGTAACTCCAAAAAGGAAAATAGGAAAGAAGGTGCGGCGATGGGAAAAAAATAAAAATTGTTGAGGTTGGTCCAAGAGATGGGTTTCAAAGTGTGAAAACCTTTATTCCGCTGGAGGTTAAACAAAATATTATTGCCGGTTTGGTAAAGTCCGGGTGTCAGAAAATTCAGGTTGGATCATTCGTCAGTTCAAAAGCAATTCCACAGATGCGGGATACCGCTGAAATTACGGAAAAGTTGTTGGCATGTTATCCGGATACGGTATTTTTTGCTTTGGTACCAAATTTACATGGCGCAAAGGCAGCCCAAGAAGCTGGTTTAAGGGAAGTTTCGCCGGTTATTTCATTAAGTGAACGACATAATATGGTAAATGTAAAAAAGACACGTGCCGAATCACTGGCCGAAATCCGTAAGATTAGAGAAATATTACCGGAATTAAAAATCAGCCAGGATATTGCCACAGTGTTTGGTTGTCCATTTGAGGGTACAATGTCGGTTAACTGTCTGGTTGATTTGATAGGGAAGCTTTATGATCTGGACATTCGGTCCTTTACGCTATGTGACACGGTGGGGCTTGCTTATCCGGAACTGGTGAAAAAAACGTTTGGCACTGTTAAAAAGGTATTTCCGGATGCGGAATTTGGCGTGCACATTCATGATACGAGAAATATGGGGATTTTGAACAGTTATACCGCAATGAAGTCCGGTGCCGACAGTATCCAAACGGCAGTGGGCGGGATGGGTGGCTGTCCATTTGCACCGGGTGCCAGCGGAAATACTGCTAGTGAGGATTTTATCTATTTATTGGACAAGGACGGTTATGATACCGGAATAGACTTCACAACACTGTTAGAAACTGCAAAATATGCTAAAAAAACAATACCGGATGGTACATTTAGCGGACATCATGTCTGTATACCGGAAAGTCGTACTGTCTGCGTGGAAAATTAAAACATGCAAAAGGAGCAGGATAATGAACAAGGATATCATGATTTTAAAAGAACTTGCTAAAAGGCTTGCGGAAATTGCGGCGCTTCCTCAGCAGGATGAAACCAGGCGGCTCTGGAAGAAGCTGAATTCCCTGCGGCCGGAACGTCCAATGTTTACAATTGACCAGATTTGCTGGCACGAGATGAATGTTGACAATGCCTTGACACTGCAATGTGAGAATCCCTTTTACCGGGAGCTTGAGACCAATCTTCGGCGGCTGCTGTTCCGGGATAAATATTTGAAAGACGATTATGTATTTGAAGCGGCTGTCTATCTTCCGACCACGGTGCATGGACTAAACCATGGACTTGAGATTAAGGAGGATACCATCCTTCAGTATAATGATGCCGAGGCTATCAGTGCCCATCATTTCCACGACCAGTTAAAGACAAAAGAGGATTTGGAGAAAATTAAGGTGCCGGAGTTTTGGATTGATGAGGTTGAGACGAAAAAACATCGGGAAATGGCGGAAGAAGCCGTGGGCGGCATCCTTGAAGTAGTAATGGACGGCGTTGACTTTGCTTTTGATATGTGGGATTTTATTGTCCAGTGGCGTGGTTTTGACAGTCTCCTGGAAGACATTACATATAATCCGGAATTTATCCATGAGATTGCTGAAAAAGCAACAGATGTTCATTTGGCAATCCTGGATCAACTTGAAGCAATGAACCTGCTTTGTAAGCGTCGGCAGCGGGTTCATTGTTCGGGCGCATATACGGATGAATTGCCAAAGACAGAGAATGCGGATCCAATGAATCCAAAGGCTATTGATTCCTGGACCTATGGAATGGCGCAGATTCTCTATCTGATTTCCCCGAAAATGCATTATGAAATGGAGATACAGTATGCTAAAAAATGGTTCAGCCGCTTTGGGATGGGATATTACGGATGCTGTGAACCGCTTGATGACCGCATTGATTATGTCAAACAGATTCCAAACCTGCGGAAGATTTCCGCCAGTCCCTGGGTTAAGAACTATGAGCGTTTTGCCGAAGGGTTGGAAGGGAAATATGTGATGTCTCATAAACCGGCATCGGCTTTTTTAGTGGACGGTCGCTGGAATCCGGATAAGATATGGGAGAATCTGCAGATGCTGCTTGCCGCTTCGGAAAAATATAACTGTCCGTGTGAATTTGTGTTAAAAGATTTGAATACCGTCAGCAACAAGCCCGAACGGCTGTTTGAATGGGCGAAGATGGCGGACCGGCTTTGTCGGAGATGATGACGAAAGGCAGTGGAACATGGATACGAAAACATATATTCAAGAATTGGTAAAACGGGCCCGAAAAGCCCAGGAGACAGCTTCATATTATACCCAGGAGAAAGTCGATGAACTGGCGGCAGCCATAACCTGGGAGATTGCGGCAAATCCGGCGCTGGTTGAGGAGTTGGCAAAGTTTTCTTATGAGGAATGCCGGCTGGGTGATATTGCATCAAAGATCAGCAAGGTAAGTATCAAGTGCCGGGGTGTGTTCTATGATGTTAAGAATACCAGGACGGTTGGCGTTGTGGAAGAAATTCCGGAAAAAGGACTGCAGCGGGTTGCCAAACCGGTCGGCGTTATCGCTTCGCTGGTACCGAGCACTCAATCGGAGATGCATCCCATTATCCAGGCTATTTTTGCAGTGAAAGCAAGAGATGCGGTTATCTTTTCGCCGCATCCGCGTGGGAAGCGGACGACGGCCAGAGTGGTGGAGTATATTCGGAATGTGATGCAAAAATATGATGCGCCAAAGGATTTGTTTCTGTCTTTGGAAGAACCTTCCTTAGAAAAGAACAGCATTCTGATGCAGGAATGCGATTTGGTAATGGCAACCGGTGGTGCTTGGATGGTAAAAGCAGCTTACAGTTCCGGGACACCGGCTTTTGGGGTGGGTGTCGGCAATGCGGTTATTGTCGTCGATAAAACGGCAGACCTGGCAGATGCGGCCGGTAAAATTTATACCAGTAAGACTTTTGATCTGGCGGCCGGATGTTCCTGTGACAATAGCCTTGTGATTCAGGAAGACGTGTATGACGAAATGCTGACACAGCTTCAGAAAACAGGTGCATACCTGGTTAAGCCGGAAGAAAAAGAGAAGCTGCAAAAAGCCATCTGGCCAAACTGGCCAAACGACCATGTTATCAATCGTGATATTGTCGCATCGCCGGCGGATCATATTGCAAAATTGGCGGATTTGAAGATACGGCCGGAAACCGCCATGTTCCTGGTGGAGGAAGATAAAAGCGGTGCCGCGTCGCCGTTTGCCGGGGAAAAGATGTGTCTGGTCATCGCTGTCTATAAGTTTAAGGAAATAGAGGACGCAATTGCTATCATTAATGAGAATCATGCTTATTCCGGTGCGGGTCATTCCTGTGGAATCTTTTCAAAGATGCCGGAAAATATCCAAGCCTTGTCGCTTAAGACTTTTACGACCCGGGTGGTAGTGAATCTGCCGCAGGCGGTGACAAATACCGGAAGCTGGGTCAGCGGCATGCCGTTCACCAGTTCACTGGGGTGTGGGACCTGGGGCAGTAATATCGCTTCCGAGAATATCGCCCTTAAGCATTATCTGAATAATACCTGGATTATCCGCGAAATTGCGGACCACCAACCGACGGATGAAGAATTGTTTGCCGGGTTTACCCCGCGCTAGGACTTTTGTCCAAAGCTCCTAGAGGAAGGTAGGTATATGAAAGAAATAATGTGGGATGTGAGCCTGCATAGTCGGATTGTCAGTGCTGCCGAAGCTATATCCCTGATTCGGCCCCAAAGTACAATTGCGATGAGCGGCTATGCGATGGCCGGGTATCCGAAGGTAATTACCAGAGAACTGGTACGCCGGCAGGAAGCCGGTGAAGATTTGGGGCTTCATCTGATTACCGGGGCAAATGTCCCGTATCTGGATGAAGTATTTGCTGATGCCAATCTGCTGAAGCGAAGGACGCCGATGTGCGCCGCCAGGCCTCTTGCCGCTTTGATAAACCGGGGTCTGATACATTACACCGAACAGCAGATGTGTAAGCTTCCGCGTCTTTTGCGCAGCGGGCGGCTGGGTAATATTGATGTGGCGGTAATAGAAGCTTTGGCGATTTCGGAAGATGGAAAGCTGATCCCGACGACAGCATCCGGATATACACAAGCTTTGCTGGATGCCGCTGAAACAGTTATTGTGGAAGTCAATACCGCACAGCCGGAAGTCCTGACAGAGCTGCATGATATTTATGTACCGGCGCCGCCTCCAAAAACGCAGCCGGTCCCGCTTACTGGTATTGATCAACGAATCGGCTGTCCTTATTTTCAAGTTGATACCGGGAAGATTGCCTGTATTGTGGAAAGCAATGAACCGGAGCGAATCAAACTTGTTTCAAAACGAAATTCCATCCATGATCAAGTGGTCGCACACCTCTTTAACTTTCTGGAGTTGGAATTCGGGAAAGTCCTGCCGCCGGTGCAAACTGGTTTTGGCGGGATTGCTGACAGAATTACCGAAGGATTTAAAACAGCATCTTTTCAGGAATTACAATTTTTTTGCGGCGGAATCGGCGAAATAATTATGGAACTGCTTTATATGGGGAAAGCTGCTTCGGTCTCCGCCGGAGGAGTGGCGATGTCTGAACGCGTTGAAGAAATCATGCGAAATATGAAAGGACTGGGCAATCTTTTCGTAATAAGAAATGGTGACGTCATTAACTGCGCCGAAACAATCGGCCGGTTAGGTCTGCTGGCGCTGAATACCGGAATTGAGGCGGATATTTACGGGAATATCAATTCCAGCCATATTAGCGGCAGCCGGGTTGTAAATGGCATTGGCGGGGGCGCCAATTTTGCTCAGAATGCAGGATTGTCGATAGTATTACTCCCTTCGACCGGAGTTTCCGGCATGATTTCTAATATTGTGCCGATGGTTTCGCATCAGGATATTTGTGAACATGATGTTGATATCCTGATTACGGAAAATGGTGCGGCAGACTTACGGGGACTGGACGATTGTGAGCGTGCCGAACAGATTATCCATTGCTGTACAACGGGCCCTTACCGGGAGCAATTAAGGTCTTATCTGGATAAAGCAAAACGGGAATGCGGCGGACATCATCCGCAGTTACCCGAAGAGGCTTTTGGCTGGTACCGTCGTCTGAAAGAAAGCGGCAGTATGCTGGAGCATGCCTGAAAATTGATGTAGAAAGGGAGGAAGATTACCATGTATAAGAAAGAAAAAATCTTATATTTGCAGAAAAAAGCATTGGAAATGCGCAAAGATTGCATCGAAATGGGATACTTTGCGGGTAATCACGGCGCACATTTCGGACCGGCACTGTCCTGTATTGAAGCGCTTGCATGTCTGTACTTTGGCATCATGAACCACAACCCCAAGTATCCGGAAAAACCGGATCGGGATCGTTTCGTTTTGAGTAAAGGACATGCCTGTTTGTCGTATTATGCTGCCCTGGTAGAAGCGGGTTATATTAAAAAAGAACAGATGGCTGCTTTCAAAGGGGATGATTCCTTTTTATCGGGACATCCCGGATGTCATCCCGAGTATGGCCTGGAGGTCGCTTCCGGCAGTCTTGGCAATGGTTTTGCGGTGGCCTGCGGCATAGCTATGGCGGCGAAAATAAAACAGGAAACCCATAGAGTCTACAGTGTGGTGGGCGACGGAGAATGCAATGAGGGAGTGGTCTGGGAAGCTGCGATGAATGCGGCGAAATATAAACTGGATAACCTGATTGTGATTGTTGACTATAATGGATTTCAGTTGTCGGGAAGAACCTGCGACGTCATGGATATGGAACTTGAAACAGTCTGGAGTGCTTTCGGGTGGGAAGTCCGTTTTGTATCAGACGGTAATGATGTGGAAAGTATACTGACCGCTCTGGAGGAAATGAAGGAGTCCGCTTCCGGGAAACCGCATGTAATCATTGCAGCTACATTAAAAGGCAAGGGTGTTTCCTTTATGGAAGCAAATTTAAACTGGCATGCCGCGCCGATCAATCGGGAATTATACGAACAGGCAAAATCTGAATTGGCTGCCGTGCAGATGGAGGGGTGAAAGAATGGGTGAATTCAGACAATCGATTACACCGAAGATTTTACAGGATTGGTCAAAGAAAGGGCACCGGACGGCAGTCGGAGAAACGTTGCTGCTGCTAGCCAGGGAAAATGAAGAGGTCTGTGTTATCAATGCTGATGTCACGCCGACGGCAAGGCTGACGAATTTTCAGCAGGAATTTCCCGAGAGGTTATTCAACGTCGGGATTGCGGAACAGAATCTGATCAGTTTTACCGCTGGTCTGGCGAAAGAGGGACTGCTGCCTTTCGCGGTAACGCTGGCTGCGTTTGCACCGATGCGCTGTGCGGAGCAGATGCGCAGCATGATCGGTTATATGGATCTAAATGCCAAGATCATTGGTATCGAAGCGGGGGTCCGTTTCGGCCCCCTTGGCAATACTCATTTTGCAATGGACGATATTGCGGTGACCCGGACAATCCCCAATTTTACCGTTCTGGCGCCTTCCGACCCGCATCAGATTTATCAGGCGTTGGCTGCTGTGGCAAAGCATCCCGATCCCGCTTATATCCGTTTGACCGGGGCTCCGGGATTCCCGGTGCTTTATCAGGAAGATATTGTATTCCGGATTGGCGAAGCGATTGAATACCGGGAAGGCCGCGATGTTGCGCTGGTTTCCACCGGATCGATGCTGGGGCAGGCAATTCAGGCAGCCGACCTTTTGGAAGAAGAAGGGGTATCGGTGCGTATTATTGATATGCATACTATCAAACCGCTGGATACAAGGATGCTGGACCGCATTATGCGCGAGAATGATTTAATCGTCACCATCGAAGAACACAGTATTATCGGAGGGCTTGGCAGTGCGGTTGCGGAATATAAGGCATGTTTTCGGGATGCCCCGCCGCAGTTGATATGCGGTCTGAAGGATACATTCATGCCGGTCGGCTCTTATGAATGGCAATTGGAGAAAAATGGGCTAACAGCAAGCCGGATTGCCGCGTTGGTGTTGCAAAACATTCGGAATATCTGAGGATAACCGACATTATATAAAAAAGGAGGTACCAATGAAGATAAAAGAACCTGTTGGAGGATTTCCCAAAGGTTATACACCAATCACTGAAATCAATGGAAAGTTCAGTAATATGCTGATGAATTTTGGAATTCTGGAACTGGAAACGGGGAAGACCTTTTCTTGTGATGATCCTTTGGAAAAAATCGTTGTCCTCTTAAGCGGTGAAATCCAGGCTGAATGGGATCAAAACAGTGTCCGTGCGCAAAGAAACCATTGCTTTGATGAAAACATCTGGACATTGAATATCGACCGCAATACCGGATATACGATTACTGGGATTGCGCCGAATTCGGAACTGGCGGTTATCAGTACAGAAAATGAGCTGGCGTTTGACCCTCAGATTTATACCTGGAGTAATACCATTCAGGAAGTGCGCGGGAAAAATACGATGGAAGACTGCGGCAGACGCATCGTGCGCACCAGTATGGACAAGCGGATTACTCCGCACAGCAATATCATGTTCGGTGAAGATGTACATTTTCCAGGCCGCTGGGCCGGTTTTCCCTCCCACAGTCATGATCAGCCGGAGGTGTATTTTTACAAATTTGCTCCGAAAGATGGGTTTGGGCTGCTGCGGATCGGTGATGCGGGTGAACTCATTGAACACAATGACACAATCACAATTGACCCGAATTTCGTCCATCCGCAAGTGGCGGCTCCCGGTTATGCGATGTATTTCCTGTGGGTGATCCGGCATCTGAAAGATAATCCCTACCTGAAACCGGATTTTGACGAGAAATACCTCTGGACTGAGGAAAAGGGGGCAAAATACTGGCCGGATATTGAAGTTAAGCCATAGTACTGTTAACTGAGTACTCTTAACTGAAAAAGGAGGATATGATGAAAGCAAAACTTTGTTGTGCCCCCTGCTGCTTTGGGATTGAAGATCCGGACAAACCGGATATACCGGATTGGCTGCAGGTGCTGGACTGGACAGACCGAGCCGGATATAAAGGTTTGGAGCTTGGACCTTACGGGTATATGCCGTTTGATGCAAAACTGGTGGGAGATGCACTGGATCAGCGAGGGCTTAGTATTATCGCCGGAACGATTTTCGATGATTTGGTCAGCTTGTCCCATCGGCAGGTGATTCTGAAAAAAATACGGGACATCTGCCAAGTGCTCTCAAAGCTTCCGCCGCCCCAAAAGCTGTCCGGTCAGAGATATGCGGCTCCCTATCTAGTGTTGATTGACTGGGGACATGAAGTAAGGGATTATTCCTCCGGTCATCCTGATATGGCACCACGGCTTTTGGAGGAAGAATAGGGTAATATGATGGAACTGATTCGTGAAGCAGCCCGCATTGCCCGTGATGAATATGGTATTAGAGCCGTCGTTCATCCGCATGCCGGCGGTTATATCGAGTTCGAAGACGAGATAGAAAAGGCTGCGAAAGACATCTCTTATGAACTTGCCGGACTTTGTCTGGATACCGGACATCTGTATTATTCCGGAATGGATCCGGTCAGAAAATTGATTCAATATAAAGACCAATTGGATTATGTGCATTTTAAAGATGTCGATCAAGAAGTATTTGATGCAATTCTGCAGAAGAAAATCCGTTTTTTTGATGCGGTATACGAAGGAGTAATGACCCCGATCGGGAAGGGCGTGTTGGATTATGCGGCCATCCATCACTGCTTGCAGAAGATCGATTACAGCGGTTACATTACTCTTGAGATGGAAAGGGATCCGCAGCATGCGGCGGAAGGTTTTATGGCGATTAAAGAAAGTCTTTTCTATCTGCAGGAATCGGGTTTTGAAAAGGAGTGAGAATTATGCTGCATGGTATGAAAGTAGGAAATTATTCGATTCGCTGGGCGATGGTCGGCGGGGGCAGCGGCAGTCAGATTGGCTATATCCACAGGAGTGCTGCATTACGTGATAATAACTTTGCGCTTGTTGCAGGCGCATTTGATATTGACCCCCAGCGGGGGAAAGAATTTGGAAAGGAATTGGGAGTCGACGGGGAACGCTGCTATCCGGATTATCAGACGATGATCAGAGAGGAAGCGAAAAGAGAAGACGGGATCCAGGCGGTCTCGATAGCGACGCCCAACAGCACCCATTTTGAGATTGCCAAAGCTGCTTTGAAAGCGGGACTGCATATCGTTTGTGAAAAACCGTTGACATTTCGAAGCGGGGAAGCGGATGAGCTTGTCGCATTGGCGGAAGAAAAAGATTTAATTTGCGGGATGACCTTTGGTTATGCAGGGCATCAGTTGATCTGTCAGGGGCGGAAGATGATAAAGGAAGGTGCCCTTGGGAAGATTCGGATGATCCGGATGTGTTTTGCTCATAGCGGCTATTGTACTGCCATAGATAAGGACAATCCTTCACAAAAATGGCGGATGGATATAAAATCTGCCGGACCGAGTTTTGTTATTGCGGATGCTGGGATTCATGCGCTTTATCTGGCGGAAGCGATGGTAGGTGGGCTGCAGATTGAAGAAGTACTTTGTTCGAATCAAAGCTTTGTCGAAGGCAGGACACTGGAGGATAACAGTGAAGTATTGATTAAATTCAATGACGGAATGAGGGGGGTATTGTGGTCCTCGGCAGTTAATACTGGTTCTACGCATGATTTGCGAATCCGCATTATTGGTGAAAAGGCCAGTCTGGAATGGTGGGATGAAGAACCGAACTTTATTCGTTTCGAGGAAATCGGGAAGCCTAAATGTCTGTATGGGAGGGGAAGCAGCTATCTGGAGCCGGAAGCTTTGGCAGAGGACCGTATTGGCGGTGGGCATGCGGTAGGTCTTTTTGATGCATGGGCGAATATCTATCGCCGGTTTGCTATTGCCATGCATGCGAAATTAGACGGCATACCATTGCCGGAAGGAGACTTCTGGTATCCGGACATTTATGTGGGACGTTCCTTTGTTAGGTTCGTAGAAGTCTGTGTAAAATCTGTACAAGAGGGAGAGGTGTGGACGAAATTATAACCGGTCTGTAGGTAGTGAAGCGGATTATGAGTATCCGCGTTGACTATGTTGGCAGCCAGGACGCCACTGTGTACGAAAAGAGGTGCTGTGCTGTTTGCAAAACCAGAGCATTTCGCTGAAGATACTAACAGAAATAGAGCCCAAATCCCCGGACTATCCACATTCAATCCGTTTT
>Ga0153944_1001198_pt1 | contig 10764 bp, 10 predicted proteins | sample TSNJ028MetaG_FD_104703 | JGI IMG/M metagenome (GOLD analysis project Ga0153944, IMG submission 104703) | Attine ant fungus gardens microbial communities from New Jersey, USA - TSNJ028 MetaG | ecosystem: Host-associated > Fungi > Mycelium > Unclassified | place: USA: New Jersey, Wharton State... | reverse complement strand
CATATTTGCTCCTTCGAAAGCTACTCCGAACGTGCGTCGCCTTTCCTCATTCTCTGGTTGCTCGAACCATTGGAACAAACCGAGGTTCGTGTTGAATGCGATGTTGAACGCAGTCTTTGTTGGATCGTCTGACATGGCATATCCAGGTTGCGTGACACATTCAGCCATAAATGCAGAAGTTTTGAGAGCATCATTGGTACTGAACGTTGTCTCTGAACGATCATGATCAATAAGAAATTAGCTCCTTACAGATGATCGGCTAATGCTGCTGTTCCAGAAGTTCCAGTGTACTTGTCTTGGGGACTGGGTACGGAAAACATATGAGAATGAAGTGCAGAGCCTATCTCTACAAGTTAAACATACTTTGCATTAATTTCAGCGACGGATTTGTAAGTATCGAGAGTGCTACTGATACGATTGTTGGCGAATACATCGGGTGCTACCTCTTTGAAGATATGCTGAGTAGCGAGAAGGCGAAGGATGCGGCCTATGACAGATATCAAGATGGAAAAAGTAGCGCACAACACTGTGGGCACTTACCAAGTTTCGCGGGGTGTGTTCCGTTCTGTGCACAAATGTCCTGAAGGTGTAGTCCCTGAGTAATAACAACTTAAGAAATAAAGGAAGAGCAGAAAAGCTGAGACCACCTGTGGACCTGCTTCTCGCAGTATCTCCACTGTATTTGTCACAATCACAGTACGAATTGCTGCGGGAACACCAAACTACAAACCAACACAAATAGGATCAATTGATCTCGCACGATACAATAGACCACATACTTGCGTAGCAGAAGTAAGGAGCGATACAGGTGCCGGTCGAATGATTGCTGTAATCTGGGCTGCGGCAGCTACTATGATGGAAACAGCCTCACTGATTTGAGGATCCAGTTGGGATGCATGGTTAGCAGGAGTGAAGGGCTCATCGAGGGAAGGAAATTTGAGTTGTAACCGGGTGCACGATTCGTCAATCTTATCAACTCCATCAGATATGATTTTGGATAGAGTGCGAAGAAGGGAAATGGTGTCAGGAGTATTCATTATTGAAACAATGAACCAGGGGAGACTTTGTGTTCAAGCTGCTGATATACATTCTAGTGAGTGATTTCCAAAAATGTCTCATGATGAACCAAGTCCCTGGTACGATCATTTTTCGTGGAACGCCAACTTCTAAATCAGTGCGCTGGCCACAATGCGTGCTCAGGAACAATGATCATTAGACCAAAAACAACTTGTCCAAGGGCCAGGATCAAAAAATTGAGAAGCATCTAACCCAAGTCACACAGTACATAATCTGATTTCATGATATTTTCAACTTCACCAGGTCCATTCTTGATCCAGGAGAATCAATCATGATCATTTGCACAGAACTTCCGAGACGTCAGCTCACCTATGTCATTCCTCCTTAGCCTTACCCATGTTGAGGATGCAATCACTGTCGAGGTCTATGGTCCACGTGTTTATCAGGCCAAATCAGAGGGTTCCCCAAATGAACGGTACATTTAATATTAATATTCATGATCTCAATCCACCACTTGAATATCATCTGGAATATGAGGAAGAACGTCCTGCGAAGTGTACCTGCCTCGCAAAGTCCACAGATGAGTATAGTACTAAAGTGCGCCACTCTCTCATCTCAAACTCCTTAGCCTCTCGCATTGGAGGAAGGACACTCTGGGAAGATGAGACTGACACTGTCTCTCTTGGCTCTCCGGCTTGTGAGTTGCATGACCCGCTAGGCACTGACCTTTGGAAGAGGAGGATCATCTGTGTTACAAAGCCCTGAATCCAATGACCAAGCATCAATGTGTGTATCACAAAACTATAATAGGTATGGGAAAAGGGGAGCAAAAACTCATCGCAAACACACAACGAGTTAAGCCTCAACAACTCTATTAATTTCTATCTAACATCATAAGATAATACTACATTGAGTAATAAAAGAATGAAACACAAACATCAATCTAACCTTCAGGGCCAAAAGATCAATGAGGTGCTGTGATACCCCTTTTACTGATGCTTGATAAAGGCAAATTCAATCAAGTTATGGTCTTTCAACTCAATAATACCTTCACACAGTCATCTCTAACAACCAAGGTCAATGGTTCCATCAGAATATCTCATTTCACGAACGTTCATGGATCATTGTGTTTATACAATGAATCTTTCCTCCTGTCTGTAAAGGAACCTTCTGTATTACCACTTCTGTCTTGACGTATTGAGTACATTATCTCCTTTACATTAGCCTCTGAACTTCATTCCACAGCTTGTGTTGGGGTCACGACTATGGGTTTGGAAAACATACCCTCTTCCCCTTCCCTCCCAGAAATCTGTCCAATCCTTCTTTGCGCTGTATTCGTGCATCCGAGTGTTCATCCATCCCAATTTCCCCTTCACAACTTCGTGAATTTGAAAGAAAAAAGGATTCGAACACCCTGCACAAGAGAGATTATGTGCGCACGTATATTGCTGACAGAGATCTCTCAAAGACTTTCAATCTAAATGGGATGCTTTTTATTTTAGTACATAAGAGCTGAGTAGATCTATAGGAGTCACGATAATGACGACGACGAGAGATATATTATTGTAGCATCCACTTACAGCTATTCGTTTTTTGAAGTAGATACTAGAAACTCTTGTTCTGCGAACCTGGGAACAATGATGTTTTCCTTGGTCAAACTCATCCCTGATTCTATCCCTACATGAGACTGCTGCTGTAAAGATTCCAATCTTTGTTTTATTTCTCGAGTCATTGAAGTCCAGGGGTATGTCGTGCACCCCTTCAGATACTCAATTCATCACAACTTGCTTATCATGCGGCCGAAGATTAATTTTTAAAAATAATGATCAGTATTCCATCTACGTCCAACATCATCTACTGGGATAAACAGCACCGAATGTCCTATCCATCATCCTTCCTCTTCATATATTTCTTCACCCTGGGATATAACTCCTCTATCACTCCATGAAGTTTCTGCTTCGGTATCCACATTGGATGCTTGATCACAGAACCTTAATGTTTCCATTGTCCTGGAAGATATGCTCTCGTCCACAGGACAATTTGCTTCCAGCAAATCAAGTATCAACCGCGACACCTGAACAACGCAAAAATAAGCGGCGATAATGAAGATAAAGAGTAATGATTTTAGCTTACGATAAAAGGAAAAATAACGAATGGAGAGCTAATAATTAAAGGTAGTAGGGAGAAGACTACCAATGATAACAACTTACTAGTCTATAAAAGTCAAAACGACAGGTCCAAATACACCTAGCATATAAGTGGCTTGCAGGATTGAGTGTACTTTAATAGGAATGAGTGCTAGCCCCTTCGTTTTCTAGTCAAGGCTTACTCAAGAGACTAAATTAGATAGACCATCAGATGAATTGATAATGTCTAAATTTGGACTCACGGTATGAATAAGATTGTTCCATCGCGGTAAAATACATACAATAGACGAGTTGAGGTTTTCATGTAACAAATACGGGTGCGCATTCCATCGCCGAAACACCTCTGTGTCCTGTATGTCATGGTAAACCTGATAAAAGTCAAGAGGACTTCGATTACTGTTGTTGTCGCCCTGGTAATGCTTTTTTGTGTGAGAAGAAACATTAGCAGATAAAAACATGTTAGAAAACATACTAAAAGGCACCAACAAGCTTGCTTTGTACAACAGCAAAATGTGCTGAGTTGGTCCAGCAACCATGGAGAGGAAGTGACATCCCAAAGACTGAAGCGATATATGCACCTAAGATTGTTGCTGACAGCGCAACCTGAAAAATAAGATCAGTCAATGAGTAAGTATTGTACAATGTTTTTAGCCTACCAGGACCTCAACTAATTCCGACCATCAGCTGTTTTTGATAATCACAAATCAAAACATACCTGTCATCATGAAAGATAGAATCAGCGTGACTAGAATTAAATTTATCAATATAACAAGTTCATTGGTACATGTTTCTAGTTCTCTCACCCATGAAGTCTTTGTTCCAAATTGCCCAAAGGCGTAGAACCAGAAGAATCTTCACTACCAATGAAGTCAATACCGTCATGAATCTAATGACATCAGCCAATTTAGTCCTTAAGAGTCATGATAAAACTCATACTCTGTAAATACTGATGCTCCAAAAAGACACCTGCAAATGGGTAGGTAAGAGAGAGCAAGAAATACAGCTGGCCTATACCACTAAAACACTCTAGTCAATGAGAAATTCGAAAATGAATTAAGAGTAATGTCTCACTGATGTCGATGCCCAGGCTTTATTGTCAGCTGGTGGAGTTATTATCAATATCCATTTTATTTATATCAGATAATTTCCTCATACTATATGAACGCATTCTGCAAAATTGAATCAGTTGTCTCATTCAATAAAGTAAGGGGTTATACTTACATGATGCCTATTGAGTTACTTATCAGGACAGAAAAATAAATGATATGCAGTTTTGACCACTTCCTCCTGAATTTCCATATGTCAGTGGCAATAGTCGAACAAAATCTCATGATCGAATCGAGGACATGCCTATAAAGGTACTGAACCTAGGACAGAAGAAATGTGTGGAATCATTTAATATGAATGGAGAGTCTCACCTGTTCAGGAATGAGATAGACAAAATCATATAACATCAAAGTTGCAATAATGACTTGACAAAGCTTCAGCAGTTGTTTCAACAATCATAGAATAATAACAGCATACCTTGGCCGTAACGTGTATTTGACAGGTTCTTCAGGTTATCAACATAATCTTCTGGCGTTAGTCCATATCTATCGGCCATTTGTACGGGATGTGCAAGTAGGGGGTATTTTGTCCGCGACTTAGTTGAAACAACTCGATTATATATCGACTGGTGTTATTAGACACATCTTCTATTTGGTTTCACGCAAGTCTTAAGCTGTGAAATGCTACCCGAGATGTCGGCTGTATATCAATCAGTGGATACTTAGTGGTGTGATGTCCATCACTATTGGCTTCGAGAAGCAAGATGTCTGATAAATCACAGCTTTGGTATCCAGCGAAGCCTCCACAGCTTTTCTCCCATCCAAGTGACAGATTTACAGACTTCATATCTCACCTTTTGAAGTGTCTATCCGGAGTTCTTATCACCTTCCACCTTCGCTCTACCAATTTTATATGACTGGTCTTCTCTATGTCTAAACTGTCGATCAGCAGTCAGACATCAGGAGCTCTAACTCGATAGGGAGCCGATTAATAGTATCGACGATGAAAGTGACAGTTTCTTGCCTGGTCAGCCCTAAGCTGCGTTTCCAGTCTCTATGCAACGGTTTTATCAACAACAATAGAATTCTGCAGACATCAAGGCCAGTAACTCATCAACCCATCACTTACTGCTTGATCAATAGTCGCAGAATCAGAGAACTTACCCAGCGGGTGCGGTGGCACATCCAGAGCTGCCGCCAAGGACAAGAGTTGCACCATTAGTGCAGCTATTGTGTGCACCTCCACTCTCGAAGAACTGAGCTTGGCTGGGAACACTGGAGTGGCTGGATGATTTCGCGGAATTGCTACAGAGGGAGTAACATTGATCGATTATCGCGTCAGACCTGCTATAGACGACATCACCAGTGCAGTCCGCACCAAAAAAAGCAACCACATTGATTGCCAGCGCCGGGACGGCGACAAGGAGACCGCTGGAGAGGAAGGTGACCTTGAGTTGCATTTTGATTGCTTGGTAGCTTCTAGAACAGCCTGAGAGACTGGGTGAGTTCAAACTCATACAATGAAAGAAAGGCAAGTAGGCTAACCTAATTGAAAGTAGGATGAAGAGCTGAACAAAAAACCTCCGAAGATCAACTACTTATACGTTGTTCGTTGGATTTTTGTAACGAGATTACTCTAGAGCCATACTAATCCCTCCAACGGCAGGATTATTCCGGGTGAGAGTAAGACCGAGATAATCTAGAGTCATACCAACCCCTCATCAAACTGCGAGACTATTCCAGGCGAGGACAAGATTCTAAATTGGTCTCTACCCTCGTTCAAAATTACGGCGGAGACTTTGTTCCACTCTGCAGGAGAGGCGCGATAGAAGTGTTTTTTGGTCCCAGTCTCGGTGTGGACATATGATTGGCATTGAAGACGAAGGAAACACGCAAACGAGAAGAAAACAGACACACACGAATTTTTGCGCTGGTTCTCATGATCGGATTTGAAAAAGGGCTCCACAGTTTATCCCACCTCGGAGCATAGTCGTCGTTCCTTTCCAGGACAGCTCATTTTGGTGCCCGCGTCAGATACTGTATCGAGGTATCCAACAGATAGGGTAAGAGCAGCCTGGGGTTAGGACTACGATTAGGACAAATATGCCATATTCATGGTAAAAGTATTGGACAATCTTGTTTTCCTGTAAAGGTGCTGTATGTACTGTAATCCTACTCAAAGGGGTCCAGGGAAATGCCGACAGGCGATGGAAAGAAGATACTCGTAGGCCATTGATCTAACAAGAGTAACAACCGGGACTGGAAGGCGTACGCCGGAGATGCAAACACTGAGTGGGTGGCAGGAGATGGAAAGTTTTTGTAGTATAAGCCAAGACGACGAAACCGGAGGATGAGCTGCTGATATCGATAGCTGCCAAGAATTTTACAAGCAGGCTGGAGGAATGGATGACTTCCCGTAGGCAATCGAGGGGAAAATTGAGTACCTATATTTTCCCAGAGTGCTCGATGCCGAGATGCCGGGCCTTAATTTCAAATTTGTACCCTCTAGATGTTTGTAGTGAAACAATAATGATGAAATCGCTGAAGACACATTCTCTCCCTTTTCTCCTTGATTTGGCAGATGAAACGGTTCCGACCTCTGAGAATATTTCTCAAATATCGTCATCACCTCCACTATCGTTGATACCACCCCCACTCCTCCTATTGCCGATGCCGCTGCTGTCAACTCATTCGTGAAGACTGATTCTACTACTGCAATGAATACTACTAGCACAACTGCTAGTCCCACAACGGATCTCAATGCTGATACAGCACGTACGTTATCCTCAACAACTTCGTTCTCGTCCTCTTCTAGTCGACACCCAGCAGCACCGCCTAGAAAGACGTGCATCAGCAAGCAGTGGCACCTGTGTATTGGATATGAGGATAAATCAGATCGGGATTATCTTCTGCTGTTGGGACATTATTGAATGGAGGACTATCTGCAAAACGAGGTCAGAGGCGAGCAGCCAGCATTTTCGATTCGTTCTTTTTGGTGTGCTACCACCTAAACTATCGACCGTGTATCCCCTAGCATCGACTTGAAAAATTCTGGCGGTTGAAACGTGACAACGTTTGAGTCCCGGTTGGAATTTGACCAGGAGAAGAGATGGTCCTGAGGGGATGAGGTGTTCCATCTGTCTATCCCTCAAATTTACGACACTGCTGCCTAAGTCAGTCTCTGATTCATATGATCACGCATGTAGATCGACTCCCAGGTCCTTGACCAAATGTCAGCGAGAACTCCTTCAGGCTTATGTCAATGGCATTGAGGCTCGCTCACCTCAATCTTCGTCGACCTTCAAGCCCAACTCAGATAAAACTGGAACACACAAGGAGGATACTGACAGAAGTATGACTTGTTCTCATCCATTACCTTCTGGTGATAGGATGTTTTCCAGTTGGCAAAATACGCTCATTGGAATCCGAATTTTTATTGACATGTCTTCGCAGTCCTATTGACATATCCATCTCCCTCTCATGCCTTATTAATTCATCTTAGCCAAGACTAGAGAGCCGACCGCTGAAAATCAAGACCCGCAGGATCAAAAGACGATAGATGAGAGAAAACGAACGAACCTCCTTGGTAGTAGTATATCATCTTCCGGTAATATATGTGCACAACTTCAAACCGAGCTCAGAATTTTCAGTCAAGGGGAATAAATCGATGATGACTCCGGGCACGAGGCCGTCTGCCCTGCTTACCGACTCTCTGACCGGATCTCATTCTACAATCTCAAAATCCAACTCCAAGCTTTTCTCACTATGGGATTCATACTCAATTCTATACTTGGCGGTGAATGATACTCGAAGTCGGTGTGGAATCCTCACCAATCCTTCAGAGGTGTCAGCACATTTTAATATTCACAAGTAGATATGGTACAACTCAAGCTCCAAAAGTTATCAGCTCTTCAGTTGTTGATCACTTGTATTGGGTACGGACATGTCACATTTATGAAGTCCAGTTTCAATCGCTTGACAGTGCTGCTTTGGCCCTATTCCTGGAAACCACGGGCACTGTCAGTTCCTGTACTTCTATGCTGCTCTGAACATTCGGTTTCCACGGTACCCTGGGTTCTTTCCTCCCAAGCCCACACAGGATAAGAATGTCTTATGAGAAGAGAGGGTTCGGACTGGGTTCATGGCTGGAAATCAAGTCTCTGTAAGTTGTAGTATGACTACATGTCATTTGCAGACCTTCGAATCCACAGGCAAAAACAATTAGCGCGGCAGCGATCATCAATGAAAATCTGAATGAGGGAGATACGCTCAACAAGTAAGAGGACCTCATTAATGAGGTCTTCAAAGTCATGCAGATCTCATACCATGCGTGTTCCTGTTCAAATAGGGCTGTGGGGGCTTGGTAATCAACATACAGGTCCTCGACCGCATGCCCACCAGGGTCACAGTCAATAAAACCAAGATGCGAGCTTACAATTGTTATTGTGACTCGTACAGATCTACTCTAATACGGCAAAAGGCATTGCATTTTTTTTATTACGCCGTGGAGAAATTTAGAAGCAATAGTGCACACACATATATACTTATATACATGTTGCGCGTACTGACTTGTGATGGCTCTGTCAAGGCAAGTTTTGTGGTTCGTCTTGTACAGGGCTTGCCAGCCCATTTTCTTTCAAGATTTTGATGAAAGGGAGGATTTTGGCATGAGAAATGCTTCAGTCAGTGACTTTTTAAGATGAAGAAATCGTGAGGTAGATTTATGGACCACAGAGATGCATTATTCAATCCAGCACGTCTCAAACATAAAACACAGAGTATAGGGCCCATGTCTTCAATACTTCCCGGACTGGTTCATGTAACAAGACAGAAAAACCTAACGGCATACCTCTGGTAAGAGGGGCTCTCCTAAGAGAGAAGACAGAAACCCGAGTAAATTGTTGAGTGAAATAACAGATGAGATTCCCCCCACAGATTTGTTTTGTCGTGTTGCAGAAATGGCGAGTGCACCAAGCAATTCAACGGATTATATGGACAGGGCCATGATCGTAGGTGAGCAAATAAATCACGGGCACTAACAATGGCACTGATCGAGAAATGATTGGTACTTTGTTTGATGTTAATCCTTGAAACATCATTGTAGGCACTTTGTTGAAGTTATCATTGTTATTATCCTTGTCTGACCATGGATGATGATGGTGAGTCCAATCGCCTCAGTAGCCTGCTCCCCCACAAAATGTATTTTCTCTGGCAAGTCAAGATCAAAGTGGTAGAGTGCGAGAATAGGACAACCGCAGGAAGCAGGGAAATAAAATTTGATAACAATCCTTGCAGCTTCTCCATACACGTGTCCTCTCAAGAACGCTAGAGTTAAAGCTCGGTAAAAATTTGCGGACACTGTGTTGGTTCAGGTGTCTGGTAGTCATGAGCAGTATAACACACTGAACAGCGTTACTGTCGCTATTCACTCAAGGACTGAACGACTCCCGGAGAGCAGAGAGTGATGGTCTTTGAAAACCTGTCTTCACACCAGACACTTGTTCCACGGACAATGAATTACAATTTCAACAACAGTGGACCATCACTCACAATCCAAGTTCTCAGTGTAGTGTGCAAATGCAAAGGAAATTGCTAAGGACGATTCTGTTGGAATTTGGATCTCATGCAAGCCTGCATGATGCATGTGATTCTTTATCGTTTCATGTTCTATTGTTCTAGATAGGTATATAAGTAGAATAAGTAGTTTGTATTCATCATCCGTTTGTACCCTCCCCCGTTCGTATTTCATCAGATTCGCTTTCAGAATGATCCAAGCAAATTTATTTGGCACATAGAGAAAATCTCATATTTCAACACTTGCTTTGGAATTCGTGAAAAAAGTACAACAATCGTACTTAAAAAAATCCTATGATGATAATCCTGAGGTACCGTCCGCCTTAAGATCTGAAGGAATGGAATATTGATAAAAATCCATCTAGCAATCAAATAAACGTACCATTAGGTATATTAGGCCTCACGGCCTGTGCCCAGACAGTTTGGAAAGCGCTAATAGAAAGATCGTCAGAAGCCATAGTTGCACGAGATAACGTCAATATACTTGGGTCCTCCTAGATCATTTTCCTGGCCCGGTTCGAGACTTCCATTGTCAGCGCCGCAGCAGGGGGAAGCAGTTCCCCAAACTGTCCCCATCGTGATTTTATGTACTCAGAGGTCAAGAAGGTACTTACTAGGACCTGCTGCCCATATCGACCAGCCAATGTAAACGTCATTATCGGCCATGTATTGGATGAGATCAGAGACGGCCTGCAAGCATCCTGTGTTGCTTCCTCCACCAAACTCGGTGATCATAGCCCTAAATCAAACACTATTGCATGAATTTTCTTTTTGATGTTGGGGTCAGAAACGGACTTCAAATTGTTTTCTTGGAGCCACTGGGTGAGAGCTGCCAGGTTCGAGGGGCCAGGTTGAGTACATTCGTCATGACTACCAGAAAAGTCCACATCTGATGAGCTATAAGCCAGGCTAACCGCGGGAGAGATCGTCAAATACATACCAAGGTACTATGCAAGGTCTAATCTCAAATCAATCGTCAT
>Ga0153944_1001196_pt1 | contig 10771 bp, 7 predicted proteins | sample TSNJ028MetaG_FD_104703 | JGI IMG/M metagenome (GOLD analysis project Ga0153944, IMG submission 104703) | Attine ant fungus gardens microbial communities from New Jersey, USA - TSNJ028 MetaG | ecosystem: Host-associated > Fungi > Mycelium > Unclassified | place: USA: New Jersey, Wharton State... | reverse complement strand
TTCTTAGCAACATATAGAAAAATACTTTACATTTGTAATATCCATGTAATATAATTGTAAAAAAGATAGCTGCGTAAAACAAGGTGAATTACAGATATCTTTCACAGTGACATGAAACTGTGTACAATTAGAAATATGGAAGGAGAATAAAAATGGAAGCAAAAATTATAGGTGAGTCACTACCAGTAGTAACATGTAAATTATCAAAAGGAGAATCAGTTGTTACTGAAAGTGGTGGAATGAGCTGGATGGAAGAAGGAATAAAGATGGAAACATCAACAAATGGTGGTATAATGAAAGGTTTAGGAAGAGCGCTAGCTGGGGAATCTTTATTTATGAACATATATACTGCTGAAAGAGATGGAGCGGAAATAGCTTTCTCTTCATGTTTTCCAGGAAGAATATTAGAATTTGATTTAAAAGAGGGAGCAACAATAATAGCTCAAAAAAGAGCTTTCTTATGTGCAGAGAGTAGTGTTGATATAGCAATGCACTTTAGAAAAAAATTAGGAGCAGGATTTTTTGGTGGAGAAGGATTTATCATGCAAAAAATTACTGGTCCTGGTAAAGTGTTCTTAGAAATTGATGGAGAAGTAGTAAAAAAAGAATTACAAGCAGGAGAAAGATTAAAAGTTGATAATGGATATGTAGCAGCTATGACTGCCAATGTTAAATTAGATATTACAACTGTATCAGGAATAAAAAATGTAATGTTTGGTGGAGAAGGATTATTCTTAACAACTGTAGAAGGACCAGGAACAGTTTGGTTACAATCAATGCCTATATCTAAATTAGCAGGAATGTTATATATGGGAACAGCAAGTAAATAGATAAGAAGGTTAAATAGGTTAAATTTGAAATATAACCTTGACTTTATAAAAATAACTTGATAGAATAATTAAAAATATAAATGTGATGAAAAAGAAAAAACATATGAGTTTATGTATAAGAGAATTAACAAAAGGTGAAAGTTAATCATAAATAGTATGTGGGGAGCTTTGGAGCATTTTTTTGATAAAGTGGATAATGTAAGTAATACATTGTCAATTAGGGTGGAACCGCGGAATATAACTTTCGTCCCTAGTCTATAAAATAGGCTAAGGATGAAAGTTTTTTGTTAGCCTATCAAATAAGGAGGAATGTATTATGTCAGAATTAACTATGGAAAAATTAGTAGCACTATGTAAGAATAGAGGATTTGTATATCCGGGGTCAGAAATATATGGAGGATTAGCAAATTCATGGGATTATGGACCTTTAGGAAGTGAACTAAAAAAGAATATTAAAGATGCTTGGTGGAAAAAGTTTGTAACAGAGTCTAAATATAATGTGGGAATAGATGCAGCAATCATGATGAATCCACAAGTTTGGGTTACAACTGGTCATGTTGGTGGATTTAGTGATCCTTTAATCGATTGTAAATCATGTAAAACAAGGCACAGAGCAGATAAGTTAATAGAAGAATGGGCTTTTGCAAATGGAAAAGAAATGTTTGGACTAGATGGATGGACTAATGAACAATTAGTAGAATATATAAAAGAAAACAAAATTGCTTGTCCTAAATGTGAAAAGATGGATTTTACAGATATAAGAAAATTTAATTTGATGTTTAAAACATTTATGGGAGTTACAGAAGATTCAAAATCAGAAATATATTTAAGACCTGAAACTGCACAAGGTATGTTTATTAATTTTAAAAATATTACACGTACTACAAGAAGAAAAATGCCTATGGGAATAGGACAAATGGGACGTTCATTTAGAAATGAAATAACACCAGGAAATTTCATATTTAGAACAAGAGAATTTGAACAAATGGAACTTGAATTTTTCTGTAAGCCAGGAACTGATTTAGAATGGTATGAATATTGGAAAGAATTTTGTAAGAATTGGTTAATTAATTTAGGAATAAAAGAAGAAAATCTTCGTATGAGAGAACATACAAAAGAAGAATTATCATTCTATAGTAAAGGAACAACTGATATAGAATTTTTATTCCCATTTGGATGGGGAGAATTATGGGGAATTGCTGATAGAACAGATTATGATTTGTCAAGACATATGGAAGCTTCAAAAGAAGATTTAACATATTTAGACCCTGAAACAAATGAAAGATATGTACCATATTGTGTTGAACCAGCAGTTGGTGTAGATAGAACATTTTTAGCCATGCTTTGTAACAGTTATGAAGAGGAAGAAATAGCAGAAGGAGATGTAAGAACAGTATTACATTTACATCCAGCTATAGCACCATTTAAAGTAGCAGTTCTTCCACTATCTAAAAAATTAAGTGAAAAAGCTGATGAAGTATATACTATGTTATCTAAAAAATTCATGTGTGACTATGATGAAGCAGGAAGTATAGGTAAAAGATATAGAAGAGAAGACGAAATAGGAACACCATATTGTGTAACAATAGATTTTGATACCTTAGAAGATGACACAGTAACGATAAGAGATAGAGATACTATGGAGCAAATAAGAGTAAAGATAGATGAGTTAGAAAATTGGATTTCTAAAAAAATAGAATTCTAAAAAAATAGTAACTATTCAGACTACGTAAATGCACCTTCGTGCTAGTGATTGCTTTTTAGTTCTGAATAGTTACCGAAATTATCTAAAAAATTAACAAAATATCTTTACATTTCCATAATTTATATATATAATAAAGGCGTTCTGGAAAATCTTTCTAGGACGTATTAATTTAGATAGTTTTAACAAACAAATATATAGTTAAGACGTAATAAAACAAGGAGGTTTTTTTATGAGTCAAAAGTATGTATACCTTTTTAATGAAGGTAATGCAACAATGAAAGAGTTACTTGGAGGAAAAGGAGCTAACTTAGCAGAAATGACTAATTTAGGTTTACCAATTCCACAAGGATTTACAGTTTCAACAGAAGCTTGTACAAAATACTATGATGATGGAGAAATGATTTCTAAAGAAGTAGAAGATCAAGTATTTGAAGCTTTAGCAAAACTAGAAGGAATCACAGGAAAGAAATTTGGAGATACTGAAAATCCATTATTAGTTTCTGTAAGATCTGGAGCAAGAGCATCTATGCCTGGTATGATGGACACAGTTTTAAATTTAGGTTTAAACGAAGAAGTTGTAGCGGCATTAGCAGCTAGAAATGAAAGATTTGCATATGATAGTTACAGAAGATTTATCCAAATGTTTAGTGATGTTGTTATGGAGATACCAAAACCATTCTTCGAAAAAATCATTGATGAATTAAAAGAAGAAAAAGGTGTAAAATTAGATACTGAATTAACAGCAGCAGACTTAAAAGAATTAGTTGTTAAATTTAAACAAGTATACAAAAATGCAAAAGGAGAAGAATTCCCTTCTAATCCAAGAGAGCAATTAATGGCTGGTGTAAAAGCAGTATTTAGATCTTGGGAAAATAGCAGAGCTATAACATATAGAAGATTAAATGATATACCAAGTAACTGGGGAACAGCTGTTAATGTTCAAGAAATGGTATTTGGAAATATGGGAGATACTTGTGGAACAGGAGTTGCATTTACTCGTAACCCATCTACAGGTGAAAATAAATTATATGGTGAATACTTAATGAATGCACAAGGTGAAGACGTTGTTGCAGGTATAAGAACACCAGAACCAATTGAGAAATTAAAAGATGTAAATGAAGCAGCATATAATGAATTTGTAATGTATGCAGAAAAATTAGAAAAACATTACAAAGATATGCAAGATATGGAATTTACAATTGAAAACGGAAAATTATTCTTCCTTCAAACAAGAAATGGTAAAAGAACTGCAAATGCTGCACTTCAAATAGCTGTTGACTTAGTAAGTGAAGGAATGATAACAGAAAAAGAAGCAGTATTAAGAGTTGAACCAGCTCAATTAGACCAATTATTACATCCAAACTTTGACGCAGCAGCATTAAAAGCAGCAAAAGTTGATGCAAAAGGTTTAGCTGCATCTCCAGGAGCTTCAACAGGTAAAGTAGTATTTACAGCAGAAAGAGCTGTTGAAATGCATGAAGCAGGAGAGAAAAATCTAGTATTAGTTAGACTTGAAACATCACCAGAAGATATTGAAGGTATGGTTGTATGTAGTGGTATATTAACAGTTCGTGGTGGTATGACATCTCATGCTGCAGTTGTTGCTCGTGGTATGGGGACATGTTGTGTTGCAGGATGTGGAGAAATTGTTGTAAACGAAGAAGAAAAATATTTTGTACTTCCAGATGGTAGAAAAGTAACAGAAGGAGAATGGATTTCTCTAGATGGTTCAACAGGTAATGTATATGCACAAAAAATAGCTACTGTTGAGGCAGCTGTTTCTGGAAACTTTGCTACATTAATGGGATGGGCAGATCAATACAGAGTATTAGGAGTTAGAACAAATGCTGATACTCCAAGAGATGCAGCACAAGCTGTTAACTTTGGAGCACAAGGTATTGGATTATGTAGAACAGAGCATATGTTCTTCGCAGCTGATAGAATAGCAGCTATTAGAGAAATGATAGTTTCTAAAACAGCTGAACAAAGAGCAAAAGCTTTAGATAAAATACTTCCAATGCAAAGAGGAGATTTTGAAGAATTATATAGAACAATGAAAGGTTACCCAGTAACTATCAGATTCTTAGATCCACCTCTACATGAGTTCGTTCCTCATGAAGATGAAGATATAAAATCTTTAGCAAATGAAATGGGAATGACATTTGAAGAATTAAAAAATATAGTAGAAGGATTACATGAATTTAACCCAATGATGGGACATCGTGGATGCCGTTTAGCTGTAACATATCCTGAAATTGCAGCAATGCAAACAAGAGCTGTTATAGAAGCTGCTATTAATGTAAATAAAGAAGGGCTAAAAGTAGTTCCAGAAATAATGATTCCACTTATTGGAGAAATCAAAGAATTACAATATGTTAAAAATATAGTAACATCTACAGCTGACCAAGTAATTGCTGAATCTGGTGTAGAATTAAAATATCATGTAGGTACAATGATTGAGATACCAAGAGCAGCATTAACAGCTGATGAAATAGCTAAAGAAGCTGAGTTCTTCTCATTTGGTACAAATGATTTAACTCAAATGACATTTGGATTTAGCCGTGATGATGCTGGTAAATTCTTAAATGATTACTATGATAAAAAAATATATGAATCAGATCCATTTGCTAAATTAGACCAAACTGGTGTTGGAAAATTAGTAGAAATGGCTGTAAAATTAGGAAGACAAACAAGACCAGATATTCACTTAGGAATATGTGGAGAGCATGGAGGAAACCCTGCTTCAGTTGAATTCTGTCACAAAGTAGGATTAGACTATGTATCATGTTCACCATTTAGAGTTCCAATCGCAAGATTAGCTGCTGCACAAGCTGCAATCAAATTTCCTAGATAAGAAATAAAAGAGATAACTCTAAAGAATAAAGATAAAACCACTTACTTTATAGTAGGTGGTTTTTAAATATAACGATAAAGATAATAAATAATTTGAGTAATATAATTTAAGAAGATATGATAGGAAAAGCAAAATAGGAGCAGAACAATTTTTAAAAAATATATTGGAATAGCATATCATATTTCTTACATTTAGTATTTTTAATTGTATAGTAAAAATTTGATTTTTATACCAGTTTATAGTATAATTAACATAACAATGGAGAAATCTAATTGTAATTTTGTTTCATTATTTTACTGGTATTTCCAGTTTTTCAGAAGGAACCAAAAACATTTAATATTAAAAGGAGGAACAACTATGAACAACAAACAGTTCAAAAAAATCACTTTAGAGGCAGAAAAAGGTATGATGTTTGAGATGACAGAAACGTCAGATGGATTGCTTATTCGGGCAATAAATATACTCAGAAAAGCAGAATATATTGGGGACTACACCAAACCACCAATTCCAGAAGGATACTCATATATTGAGGGACAATGGAATAGTGGCTATGTAATTCAAGATAAGCAAGGTAACCAGTTTGTATGGGTTCCTGTTGGCTCATTGCCTGCAAATGGAACACTTGATGGAGAGAACTTTATCGAGAAGTTTGGAAGAAGAAACTATCGGGATATTGAATTTTTAGAAAGTGAATTCCATGATGAAATGGATGATATGCTTAAAAAGCAATTTGAAAGCATACAAAAATACGGAGGGTTTTATATCAGCCGTTATGCAATTTCCAAATCCAAAAATGATAAGCCTGCATCTGTAAAAGGTGAAAAACCTTGGACGGATATTAATTTTGATGATGCAGTCAAAGAGGCTAAAAAATTGGGACAGGGCAATGTGCAAAGCCATTTAGTATATGGTGCAGAATTTGATTCTACATTACAATGGTTGATTGAAACAGGGAAACCAGTAGGGCAGATTGCAAAGGACAGTACTAAATGGGGTAATTATTGTAATTGTGAAAACAGTCCACAACAAGTTGTCAAAACAGGAAGTCGTGAAGAATGGTATGCAAACAATATTGCAGACCTTGCAGGCAATGTATGGGAATGGACACAAGAAGCGAAAAACAGTTCGTATCGTGTTCTGCGTGGTGGCTCTTATTACCGTAATGGAATCAACACTCCTGTGGCGTACCGCACTTACTACAGTACTGATTATTACCTCAACCTTATCGGTTTCCGAGTTGCGCTTTACATTGAGTAGCACTGAACACTGTTATGATAACTTAAACAAGTATCAATATTAGCCTAAAAAGTAAAAATCAGAAAAGGGAAGTTTTGAAGATTCAAACTTTCCTTCTTTGATTTTCTCAAGTAGAAGGAGTTAAATATAAATGCAATCAAATAAAAACAATAAAAGAAATAAAAATTCTAAAATTAAAGTGAATGTATTTGACTTTTATATATAAAGATAATATAATGTTTACGTAACTTGTATTAGAGCCCTTGAGTAAAAAATAATAAAAGGAGAATGACTATGAGTAAAGAAATCAGGGAGCGGAAACTTTTTGAACTAGAAAGAGCATTTGGCTATTTGCCTTATATCTATCAAAGATTTGAGCTAAAGAGGCTAGAAGAACAAAATTTTGAGAGGCTTTTGGCTGAACAAAAGGAATGGGAGAAAGAGATTGTAGCTCTTGGTGAAAAACAAGAAGAAATATCACAAAAGCTACGAACTGTAAAGCCTAAAAAACTTCGTTCTTTGCAAAAGGAAAGTAGAGAGATAAACGAAGAAATAAAAATAATATTAGGATATATATATGATTTGACGGATGAGATTAATAAGAGCAAAGATATAATTACAAAAAATATATACGATACAGAAGCGAATGATATATGTAAGTTTTTCTCTAATGTATGTGGATATGTTTTCTCTAATGAATTTACTTTGAATGATGATGAGGTAAAACCAGAATATTTATTGGAGTACTTATGGATTTTAACAGATGTAGAGATGGATGATGGCGATTATTTAGCACCTGATCAAATCTTTTATAATCCGGAATATTATAGTAGTCTATTGAAATCTTTCTATCCTAATTTAAACAAAATAGAGGAACTTTGTGATGAAATCGAATCAAACCCAAAAGAATACGTAGGTTCATCATTTGTTGAACATTATATTTAATTATGTCTAATAGGTTCAAATACTCAAGGCTGTCTCACCACGATAATTGTGGTGAGTTTTATTATGTAATAAAACTGTAACATAAACGTAAAATGATAGTAATACTATTTTAAGAGGCCTTGTGTTATAATGAAAAAGCATTTTATAAATATTCGTAATAAAGTAAAAATATGTTACAATAGGGTGAAAAAATGAACCAAACAGAAATAGAAACAAATGAAGAATTAGAATTGAATAATGAAAACACTGTGGAAAGTCAAAAAGAAAAGTTTGAAGAAATCTTAAGTAAAATAAAGAAGATGTCAGAAGCGATTGAATTCCATAATGATGTAAAGGAAGCTGTTTCAAAAGAAGAGGTAGATAATAATTATTTATCATATATTGAAAATTCTTTAGAAAACAAGTTTTTTTGTGATGCAAAATTTAATCGTATCAAATCAAAGATATTATTAGAAATTGTATGTCCAGAATTAGCTAAACTAGAAAATTTTGATGTTAAAAAATTAGATATACAAGATATTGGTTCTCATCTAGAAGGTATAGAAAATTATATAGATAAAATATGTATATATGATAATCAATTTGTTTGCTTATTTGGAATAAATGAAAGAAAAGCAGAAGATGTAATAAAATATGAGGCTAGAAAATTTAGTAGAGTAGATATGATAGAGGCAATGTGTATGTTCTTAGAAGAAGGTAAAACTGCTCAAATGGAACAATATGATGAATATTATGTAGTAAGTACAGAAAATGGATTAAAAGTATTTTCCGAAAAAAAGATAACATCGTTAGTTAAGGTAGAAGAAACAGTATTTGATAAGATAAAAACAGGATTAACAAGCTTATTTAATAAAAAACTATTTGCTAAAAAGAAATGTTTACCTAATATAGAATTAATATTTGATACAAATATAGATAGGCTAACAAATTTTGAACATAGTAGTAAAATAGATGCAAAAAATAGAATAAAAAATCTTTTATATAAAGAAAGAGAAGTAACAAGAAATACAACAATGTAAATAAAGTCTACTTATGAAATATCAAGTTTTAGAGAATAATAAGAAAACAAGGATTCCTTTTTTGGAATCCTTGTTTTCTTATTATAGATTAAATGCTATTTTTTGTTATAACTTTTAGTAGCAATATTACACATTTTAACAATTCCACTAGAAGTATTTGCTTTAGCAAAAAATAAATTGTTATGACAAAAGGTAGCATCACTTACACCAGAGATACTTGGTAAATTAGTTGTTTTACCAGCCCATTCTTTTGGGAATGGAATTCTTTGTTTCATTACATCACTAATAGAAGGAGGAACACATTGTGCAGCATAATCATTATGATGGTATGGAAAAACAACAAAATTAATAGCAATTTCTGGATTTGCTTGGTTATGTGAAAGAACTTTTTCTTGCCAGGGAAAAATCTGAGATGGTATAAACAAAATCCCATCTTTAGAATTAGCTATTATATCAAATTGCAAATTTGCAAATTCCTGTGATATAATTGATTTTAAGCCTGCATGAAGTACATCAATTGTTATTAATAAAGTGTTTTTAAACACATCATCAAATAAAGGCTTTTCTTCAGCTGATAGTGACATTAGAAAAGTATTAACAAATGAAAATAAGTGTGTTTCATTTGAAACACCATTATCTTCTAAGTCAATTGGAATAATAAGTTTTTCGTCAACTTTTTTGAAAATAAATTCTTCAGTTGTGTTAGAAATAGATAGGTTCATAGAATCACAAATTGACCTTGTTAAGTAAATTCCAAAATCCCGCCAAATTAATCCACAGCTAGCATATTTTATTCCAATATCTTTCCGTGCTCCATTTCCTCCAGTTTGATGGTGGTCATATTCTCCGCCTCCAACGTCAACAAGAATATTACAATTTTTGAGCACTTCTGGGTCTCTACTTCTAATAATTTCTATGTTTAAATTATTATAAAAAAGAGATAAAATTGCACATGCAACTAGTTCATCAGCGTGAAAGATGCCATCATGGGTACCAATTAGATACCGAATAGTTCCTTCTTTTTCTGTTGAGATTTTAATACTCATAAAAATCCTCCTCTAAAATATTATTTTTCTGAATTATATCATATAAGTATACATAAAACAAGATGTGTTGAAAAAATAATAGAATTGGTATATAATAGATAAATATGAAAAGAGGTATAAAAATGGATAAGTATTTGGATTTAAGAGATAGTAATGATTATTCAGAATTAGATAAAGCAGGAGACATAATAAAACAAGGTGGATTAGTATTATTTCCAACAGAAACAGTATATGGTATAGGAGCAAATGGGTTAGATTCAAAAGCAGTAGAAAAAATATATATTGCAAAAGGAAGAAAACAAGATAACCCTTTGATATTACATGTATCTAATATGGAAATGGTATATAATATAGCTGAAGATATTTCTGATATAGAATATAAATTAATGGAAAAGTTTTGGCCAGGACCATTTACAATTATTTTAAATAGAAAATCAATTGTGCCTAATATTGTTACAGGAGGATTAGATACAGTTGGTATTCGTATGCCAAGTGGAAAAATAGCACAAGAGCTAATCAATAAAGCAGGAGTACCAATAGCAGCTCCTAGTGCAAATATATCAGGGAAACCAAGTGGTACAAATATACAAGATATATTTGAGGAGCTATATGAAAGAGTAGATTATATAGTAGATGGAGGAATAAGTGAAGTAGGTATAGAGTCAACAGTAGTAAGAGTTATTGATGGTATACCTAATATATTAAGACCAGGAAAAGTGACTCCAGAGCAGATAAAAGAAGTAGTAGGGGATGTAAAAATTGATAAACATATGTTACAAAAATTAGAAGATGGGAATAAAGTATTATCTCCAGGAATGAAATATCGTCATTATGCACCAAATAGTAAATGTATTTTAGTATATAGTGAAGATAATGATAAGATAATAAGTAATGTTAAAGAAATTGTTGAAGGGTATAAAAATCCAATCATAATGTCATGTACAGAAAATAAAGATAAGTATAATGGGAATAATGTGATAGATATAGGTTCGAAAGATAATTTAGAAGAGATAGCTAAAAACATATTTACTGATTTAAGGAAAGTCGATAAAGATAATCCAGACATAGTTATTATTGAAGGAGTAAAACAAGAAGGAGTAGGACTTGCGATTATGAATAGATTGGTACGAGCATGT
>Ga0153944_1001193_pt1 | contig 10783 bp, 7 predicted proteins | sample TSNJ028MetaG_FD_104703 | JGI IMG/M metagenome (GOLD analysis project Ga0153944, IMG submission 104703) | Attine ant fungus gardens microbial communities from New Jersey, USA - TSNJ028 MetaG | ecosystem: Host-associated > Fungi > Mycelium > Unclassified | place: USA: New Jersey, Wharton State... | reverse complement strand
GCCAGTAAATAAGGCCTAAACTATTATCATATGCAGAGTTGTAATCAAACCAAGCAGTAAGCTAAGTTTTCTCTATATTCTATCTAGCCAATACTTCATTGACAGTCTGGTGTACATAAAATTTGACATAGTACTTATTGGGAAGATAGACAGGAAGACATTGGACAGCTAGTGACTCTTCATGCATGTTAAACTCAAAGATCTTCTAGCAAGCTTCTCTTGGACCAATAAACCAACCATCTAAATGAGCTTTGATCTCATCATGTACTCCATTACCAATTTCCATAGTTGCCCTGTCAGGACCCTTGTAGATGTATTTGCTTAGATACTTGACAGTTCCTAATCCAGCAGAGACCTCTATATTGATATGACAATCAAAGAAAAGAAAAAGTTGAGGAAATAAAGGACCACATATTGATTGGTGAACCTAGCCCTATTGTGTTCAAATACCAAGCCATTGTTAGGTCTAGTATAGAGTGGATAACTGTCCTCAGCCTAGTCTATTCTTTCTCTATAGTCTTTAGAAAAGCATTTACTACATTGTCCATTAACCATACACTTAGCTTGGGGATTATCAGCACTACATGGACTATACAACATATACTTAGTAACTTTTGCATAAAGAAGTAGCTGAAGCTGAGGATCAGAAAGCTAGGCTGAAATCATAAAGTTGATATAATAGAAATCCTAAGTACAATCTTGAGATTGTAGAAAGGTAAACAAATGGATATGAGGGAGACCTCTTTTCTGGAACTCAATAGTATAAACATGAGCCACAGGAGTACCAAAAAAACTACTGTCAATGAGTTTAAGAAGTGCTTTCTTCTTCCACTCAAAAACCCATGATATAATATTAGGACAATCAGTAGCTATCTGTCCAGAGAAAAGACTCTGAACAATTTCTGGCTACTTGGGATTAGTAGTTATAGTGAAAAAGAGGTCTGGTTTGTGAAAATACCTGCAAATGGCCATAGTATCTTAGAATAGCTGAGTTATGAATCTAGGACTTCCTACATGAAAAGAAGGAAGAATGATTTTGCATCCTAAAGGTTAAGCATTTTCTCTATCATGTCTATCATATATAGTAGTATCCTGTAGTCTCTGGTAGAGCTCAGATCTGAGAGTGTTTTAATGTATTCTAGCCCAGTTCAGTCTCCTCTGCTTATAGTTTATCTGTATATCAATAATAAACTGCTGGAATAACTTTCTACCATAGAAGAGAGATAGCTGAGGACCTTCTCTAACATGAAGACAATAGTTATAGTAGTATCTGTCAGAAACCACCTGTGAGCAAGCCTATTCCTCTCTATTTCTCTATTTTCCATTTTCCTCTTATTTTCTCAGTTGAGCACCATAGATTGGAATTCTTGGATGCCACCTATTCTCTCCCTTTGGAAATAACAGAACATAATGGAGAGCAGTATATAAAGGACTGTTTTGGCTGATTTGTTCAAGTTGTTCTTCTCTTGCCCATAATACCACATCTTTATTATCTATTGCATGATGAAGTCCTTTCTTTGGAATAATAACTGCAATCTCTTTAGTAGTAGACAGATTATGAGTTCTTGGGTTATACTATAAATCAATATGTAGCCTAATCCTAATTTCTTGTTGTTCATCAACCAGCTTTTCTCTAATAAGTTCATAGGCATGATAATATTGATCTATATATGAATGGATATTCAGGAGTATTGTCTGAATGTCATCTATTACTATAGAAACAAGATTTCTGTTATTGTTCCTTCTGATATTCAACTGTTCTGCTGTGTCCAAAATATAGATTTGTGCATAAACAGGATCATAATCACTATGAGAGAAGAGAGCACCTGTGAGATGGTACAGTTTATCTTGGATCTTGAAACAGTAAGGACCTGACTATCTAGTAACAGAGTTGTTTATTTTCACTCCTACTGAAGTCATTGCAAATACTACATTATACTATTGAATATTGTTACAGAACTCTCTGGAGTAATAGTCATCTCCTGTTAAGTAATTGTACAAGACTCCAGTTAGAGCTTGCAGAAATGGTAGCTGAATTTGTCCTTGTAGACAATACATTCCAAACTTGGAATGATTGACCTGTAAAGATGTAAGTTTTTCATAGTCAAAGTGAAGAGTGTGACAGTAAGGACAAATAATGAACAGTATGCTCAAGTCAATATACTGTATATCAGCCTCTAGAAATAGTTGGCCAGCAGGTAGATAATATGTAGGCTGAAAAACAGGCAGTGGAATGTCATCTTTAATAATAGTTTCTTAGTTCTAGTTGAACTTTTGAGCATATAGAGTTTTAGTATAGAGAAACTATCATACCTGACTTATATGATCATTTTCATCATGTTCTTGAATATTTCCATCTTCAACATTCTGTAATATCTAGTTAAAATCTATTAAGTAGCAGTACTTAAATTACTCATAACTCTCAGGAGATTTTCCTGTATGTTTCTGTCTATATGTAGGTCTCTATCATCCCCTCTCTGCTGTCCTTCATAATCAAGAGCATATACATCTTTATTCCTCCATTTTTCTATTATTTGGTTGATTTGAATCCCTTTTATCTATCTCTATCTCTCTTTGCTTCTACTACTATGATCTGTACTCTAGATTCCTGAGTTGTTCTTTGTTGCTGTTTAGCAAGTTGATGTCTGCACAAATCAAGTATAGCATCCTCAAGATTTTGTAGAACATATATAGAAGCTAAGTAGAATTTTGTTCTTCTCCTTTCTCTTTTTCTATTCAGGATAGGAGCTGGAGAAATATAATAGGGATCTTACTGTGCTTGCTTCTCAGCCCTTCTCTCTTTATGTTCTAATTTGATATAATCTATCTCTCACAACTGTCTTGCTGTCTTACTTACAACTACTCTAAGAATAAAGGTATACTATCACTCCTAAGAAGGAGATCCCTACTCTAAACAACTCTCTTAGAGAGCAGTTGTTATTCTCTTGCATATAAGAATTACAATAGATTCTAAGTACTAGATTACTAATAGAAAGGTATACAGGTATACTACTGCAGTACTGCTCAAGGAAACAGTTTGTCTAGAAGGGTAGACCTGAGCTTAGTTACACTAACCATGCTCTATACCACAGTTGCAGAGTACTGTCCCCTTTACACCTAGGGCCCAGTATCCAGTTAAGGTATAGAGAGAATAAAGGGGTAAAAGAGCAAAGAGGGAGGACAGAGAATAGTGATCAAAGACAGAAAAGTCAATGAGCTGGCACCATCACTGTATATTTGTATATATTTGCTTCCCTCCTATACATCCAATTTGGGTTGAATATGAAAAGAGAAGGGTTTTGATGGTTAAACTTATTTTTCAAATTCCATTAAAATAAGAGGAGAAAAAAGGAAGTCAATTACAATTTTTTCAAAATTTTTATGAATTTATCTGAATTTTGTGGAATTTTTGAGTGAATTAAGTGAATTTGAGTGAAAAGAGAAGGTGTGGGACCAATTACCTAAAAATTTGACTAAGCCCCATCTTCCCACATTCGGTCTTGCATACTCTCTTGAATACTAGACTAGATGATGATAGAAGATAGATAGAGATAGTAGATAGATTGATTGCCTAGAAGATGATCAGTACTACTCACTACTAGTTGTATATAAACACTATCAGACTGGAATGTATAGTAGTTGCTTTTTACCTCCCACTTCCAGTGTCCCACCTTGAGCTCTTATCAGGCGAGTCAGACAGTGTGCACAACCACTACGCTATGCTCGCTGGCCCCATTTAAACAGTAGATGATCTCAGGCCAGAATTGATATCCATGGAGCTCTATTGTAGCCAATTGGAAAACAACAAAAAAATTGAAGTGCGAATGTTACTCACATATGTATGTGGCATAGCAATTAATGTTGGATCTGGGAGCGGCCTCGATTTGACATGGTCTAGAGGGAATGATTGACGTTGTTTCATGTTGAAGGGATCCACTGATCCATGTTCTTGCGTGGAACTATGTCTGCTCCTTGCAAGCATGCGCCAGAGCATGAAAAAAAGGATACAGACGACAGCCATAAGAATGCCGACAGTGATTCCGGCAATTGCCCCAGGACTGACTCCCCTAGATGAGCCACCTGGAGGTGGTGTGCTAGAAGACTGCGTTGGCAATGTCGTGCTGAATGGTACGTCATTTTCGGCAGCCTCTTGCAAGTTTTTCAGCGATAGATACATTTATTAGGCAAGACAAACTCACCTCGTGCAGCATCGGGATTGAAAACCTTATGTGATTGGTGAGTTTCCCCGAGGATTCTGAGGGTTAGCCAACTTACGCCAAGGATGTTCAGCTTAGCCCAAGACGGGACCTCTATCCCAGAAGGTAATAATGGTGATGGAAGTCTAGGAGTCCGATGAGCAAAAAGTCAGTGGTCGCGATGGCAAAAAAAGTTACATCAAAGACTGACTCGCCGATTGGCCCAACCTGAGCCTGAGTACAGTTAAACATCCATTGAGCGAATGAAATGAAGGAGCGATTTTGGCATCCACCACAAGCCTCTACCAAAGAATATGCGATACTACTGCATGTACAGGGGTTGGCATCAGACAGAGATGGACCGATGTAGTGAGTTCCTGCGGGTATCCGGTTGACCAGGTGGACTGTTGGAGACCGTGAGATCAGTAAATGGCATTGACCAACGTATCCGTAACTCACGCGTACCGCAAGCTGACTCGAAAAGGGCTGCAATTGAGCAAGGAGTTTGGTTGTGATAAATTGCCTGAATTATTCGTGAGGATACTATGTGGATATTTCCTGGGGAAAGAGCTTTTGCATACCCACTGATAATCGGGTATGCATGTTATGACATCTGATCCTACAGATCCTACAGATTGAGCATTGAGTTGGATGACAAAAGCCACCAGCCCCAGGAGTTTTAGTCCCTTCATATTGAATTCGTAGAGCGATTGTAGTAGACAGGTAAGCAATAGAGAGGAAAATTACAAGACCGAGCGTGGCAATCGATGAACCAAAGTTTTGGTGAAGAGCAAACAGCTTTTGCACAGTCATTTATGAGCCATCACATACAACCATGGAAGCTCTCATGATACAATGGAGCCTCACAACTCTAGGTACATGTTCCTCAGAAATCATGTTGTAAACAAAGCAGTGCTTGTAACATTTGTATTTGGCAAGAATTACTATACACATCAGGAAAAATACTGATCCCAACTTTTTCATTTTATTAATACCAATAAGTTGGATATTGAGTGCTACACTAAAAAAATAGGTAATATTTCATCTCTTACATCATGGACAAACAACTGTAAGGGGACCCTGTTGAGGATTGCTAGCTTTGATCTTGATGTGACACATGCCAGAATAACTTTAGGTGAAACATGATCAAGTGTTTATATATATTTTCTTTTTCTTTTCCAATTGATATAAAAACTTCACCATCACTCATTGCCCCCTCAGTTGTTCTATCTTATAATGTCTGAGAGTGAGCATCTTTTACATACTTCTTTCTTATTATTTTACTTACTCTTTACTTTGTAGAATATTCTAATCTTGTTGTCTACAGATAAATAATAAACAGCTGTTCTATCTTATAATGTCTGAGGAATATCCTAATCTCATCATCTACAGACCCTACCAACACCACCCCTGGAACACCAGACTCACATTCTGGAATGACCCTATACTTAATTAAATATTACTATGTAATATTTAATTCCCCTTAGCTTAACTTGGACATCCCTGATCCTAACTAACAGAACTATAGGCTCAAGGACACCTCAGTGGTAGGAGTATATATACTGTAGAAGTACACTCCAGGAGCCTTATTCTAATCTCTAAGAATTCTCCTAGAGGTAAGTTGTAATGTATTTAGGAGTGTAATATTATTTAAGAATTCTCCTGGAGTCCACTCTACTCCAGTTGCCCTTACAGCAGATTAGGATCTCCTAAACAGAGCCTTGGTAGAATGCAGTGGACAGTCTCCCCCTAGATATCCTCTCCTGTCTGCAACCAACCCTCCAAATACTCCACTCTACATAGATGTCACATATGGACATCCTCTAGAATGTAGCCGACACTCTAGTTTATCTACAGCACCATCTGCACAAAGTCTCCAAGAGACAAAATAACTCAGAAACCAATATCAACAACATACTCTCTATCTTAACTGCCCAGCTATAGTAGTTTATACAGCTGGTCTTAAACTTCTTTCAGTCTTCAACTCTGGCAATTGCCTCACCTCTATTGCCTGTAGCAGTATCTCCTCTACTGACTGCTCCTAGGTCTTGAGCCTGGCCAAAACTCATATCTCTTCCAGACTTTCATGGAAAATAAAGCTCAGACCATATATTCCTTAACTCCTGTATTTTGTACATTCACCTAGTCCTAGAGCAGTTCAGTTGCAAGGAAGAGAAAGTACTCTGGGCACTGATGTTCTTCAAAGGAGGTGTTAGCATGTAGTTATGAGGACTTAGAGCTCAACCAAAATGGCTATTCAGGAAGAACTTAATAGAGTTCTCTATTAGATTGCTTAACTACTTATACAAATATCTATTGGTCTGTGTACCCATCTCCTGCAATCACATGACTCTTACTAATAACTATATATATCTTACATAAGCTTTCCTATGCTATTTATATCCCTCTTTTATTATACTCCTAGATGTTTTTTACTAGATTGATGAATATATAGGAAATAGTTTCTTTTCTTGGAACCATCTCATAACAGGAGGCCAGACCACAAAATAGTCCAAAAACCTCTCTAGACAAGAAGCAAACACTGGCATCTTTCTTCTTCAAACCTGGGTTGACTTTGAGCAACAGTTCTGAATGTAGTTCTTCCCAGTCAATGCAGAAGCAGATATAATAAACATCTTGAAGAGATTGTTCTACCACCAAGAGAACTGGATGGTAGATGACTACTTGAATAGCTTTCAGACTCTGGTTTTTGATACTGGATACATGGACCTCTGAACTCTAGTAGTAAAATTCAAATGAGGACTTAGGACAAAGATCCAGAGCCAGATTACTACTATGCCCTATAGAAGACCTACTAACACAGATCTGGAAGACTAGTACCATACAGCATAGAGGATCGATCAAGCTTGACTAGTCAACAAAGCCTTCCAGTCTTCATAACACTTGATACCTTCTGTCCCCTCTAGAATTCCTGCTCCTCATCTAGCCTTACTAACTATGGTTTGCACCTCTCTAGTTTTTCCAACATCTATTTCCCCTAGACCTTTGTCTCCACCTCTACCTCTATCTCTCAGAGCCCCCATGGACATTGGTGCTGCTCACAAGACCCAGTCCCTTTCTCCACACAGCTGCTACTATTGTGGAGAAATGGGCTACCTCATTAGAGACTGCCTATATTGCCTCAACATATAATAGCTAATAGTAAAGCAGAGAAGGAATTGATCAAGGATTTAATAGCTCTCAAGAATACAGTTGTCATAGAGGAAGTGGAGCCCTCTGTTAAGGAGAATTTTGTGTAGAGTAGCTAATAAAAAATATGCCCTGATCACTTCCAGTAATAGGTTCACTGTACTCAAGATAAAAGATATTAATACAAGTAACAGTAAACCCAAAGACATATATCTCTCTGCTCCAGTCAGCCATCTTATATTCCAGAGACCAAAGTGGGAAAAACAATTGCCCAAAGAGCTCTCTACCAATATCCTTGATATATGTGGAACGTCTCTAGTTCTTACCATAGAACTCAGTACAACTAGTACCAGCGAACTCCACTCTATTAATGTACTTCTAGACTGCAGAACTACTAGAAGCTTCATTGATTGTGACTTTGTCTACTCCAAGGGAATTAATACCCAAACTATTTCTTGCCCTATACTGGTCTATAACATTGACAGCTCTCCTAATAAAGTAGGCCAAATATCAGAGGTAGTGAACATTGTCCTCTGCTACTATACATACTCAGAATGGATGCTTCTGGCCATCTCTAGTCTGGGAAAGCAGAAGTTAATCCTTGGCTATACCTGGCTCAAAGATCACAGTCCCAAAGTTGACTGGCAGAAAGGAGAAGTCTGCATAATACAATGCCTATCCTGTCATGATACAGCTAAATGGCTAAGTTATTATTTATATTTCTTTTCTTTTTCTTTTCATTTAATTAGAAAATTAATGGATATACAAGAGGGAATGACTCAAAAGAGATGCATGGGACTTTATAAATAGAAGTAAATACAAAATGTATATAAGTAGTATATAGCAATCAAATGAGAACTCTATTGAGTTTTTCTTGTCAACTTGGACTAGGAGTAGTTCTAAGGTATTACAGTTTAAGTTCTTACACCAGAACTCAATTCCTTCATCAGCACTGCTCATCACAGAGCCTTGCCACTTCTTATTCTCTTATTCTCCTTGGTACCTAGGTGACACAACTCAGAACTACTATGATATAGCCAGGCCCTAGGCTTAAGAGAACTTGATAGTTAGTTAGAGACTATTGGTAGAAGTACAGTACCAAGCTTAGGTATTGTGTCTGAGACCTGACCTCACAATTGAGTGGTATTGTGTAGTATACTTGTGCCATTCTTAGTAGAAACCTTGTGCTAAAGTCCTATTGAGGGCTATATATGCAGAGGAGTAATGCTGTATCTTTAGAAAGGCATTTAGGTTAGGGATCCTCTCCTTAGAGTAATAGTATAACCATACTACTAGAGCAGTAGTAAGTAAGATAGTAGATGTCTAGCTGGGTAAAGATCTTGTACCCCAGTAGATATAACAGTAGTAAGATCACTCTTCATTTGACTTCTCTAGAGACATAGCATCATGTCTCTAGAGCAATATAATTCTCTCATGAGTGGAATGCTCAACCAACAGCATACCCTTGCCAAACTAAGGACAAAAATAGAAGGTAGAAAAGGAAAGATATACTGGGGGTGTAAAAGGTTCAAACATCTGGCCTATAACTGCAGGAATAAAAACATAGAGGAGAAGAAGAAGCCAATTTCCCAAAATAAATTTGAAGTAATAGTAAGTAGGATGATACAGTGTAGAGTGGGAAAAGAGGTAAAAGTGAGAAGACAAGAGATGATAGAAGAAGTGAAATGCTTCAGGTGTTGGGGTGTTGGGTATCTCAAATGGAAATACCCAAATATTGTGGTTGAAAAGAAGAAAAGAAGAAAGAAAGAGACAGCATATATAACTAGACCACAAAAGGCACAGCAAGAGAGGAGGCTAGCATGTTCCATATAGAAAAAGGTACAGGAGTACTGTGGAAAGTGGAATGCACCTCCAGAAGGTATACTCTTACTTGAGAGAGGATGGATAATAAGGAAAGTAGTGACAACATATGTAAACTGTGGAGGATATAAAGGCAAGGGGGTGTAGACCTACAAGAATCAAGGATAGGGATTTCTTCTTAAGAAACAAGTAAAAACATATAGTGTGGTTTGTGCCAAGAAGTATAGAACTGGAGAGAAGAAGAAGCAAGAAGAGGTGAAATGACAAGAGTAGAATGTGTAAAGTGTAGAAGAAAAGATGTAATTATGAGAAAAGTGCCAGAATGAGAAAAGAAAGAGATCTTATGCCCAGAATGTAGAATAGAAAGGAAAAGAGAATGGTGGAACTAGAGAGTGGTGGTGCAGTCCATAGAGGCAAAAGCGCAATAAGGCAGTACATGGATAGAGGATCTGAAAGGTATAGCAAGAAAAAGGGGTAAGCAGAGAGAAGTAAGAAGAATGTTTAAAATGCTAAGAGAAGTATGGTTAAGTATTGGAATAGAAAAGATAGATACACACAAAGGAGTAATGGTGAAAGCACTTTTGGACAGTGGTGCAATGGAGATATTTATGGATTGTAAAATAGCAGCAAGACATGGATTCAAGCTACAAAAATTAGAGAGACTGATAGTAGTTAGGAATGTCAATGGAACAAACAACAGTGCAGAAACTATTACCCATTAAGTAAAAGTAAATATATACTACAAGGGTCATGTAGAAAGAATAAGAATGAATGTATGTAACCTGGAAAGAACAGATGTAATACTGGGGATGCCATGGTTATAAGCACACAACCTAGAAATAAACTGGGAGATAGAAGAAGTAAAAATGACAAGGTGCCCACCACTGTGTAGAAGGAATATGAAGCAAAAGAAAGAAAAGAGAATAAAGAAAGGAAAGAGAGTAGCAACTCTAAAAGAGAAAAAGATTGTAAGATGGGTGGTAGACAATAAAGAGAATTGGAGAAAAGAAGAAAAGATTAAAGTAGACTATAGAAAGATTGAGGAAATAGTGCTGCAAAAATTTTTAAGGTGGAAAAGAGTGTTTGGAAAGGTAGAATTGGAGAGAATGCCAACAAGGAAAATCTGAGATCATGCCATAGATCTCAAGGAAATATTCAAACCTAGAAAAGGAAAGATTTACCCTTTATCTAAGAATGAAAGGGAGGAGGTTCAGAAATTCATAGAGGATCAGTTAAGAAAGGGGTATATCAGACCATCAAAATCCTCTCAGATATTACCAGTTTTCTTTGTGAGCAAAAAAAATAGAGGAAAGAGAATAGTAATAGACTACTATAACCTGAATGACCAGACAGTGAAGAATAACTATCTATTTCCACTAATTACAGACTTAATAGATAACATGGGTAGTGAACAAGTATTCACTAAGATAGACCTTCAGTAGGATTTCAACAATATGAGAATTAAGGAAGGAGATGAGTGGAAGAGAGCATTCACAACCTATATAAGGTCCTTCAAACTGATAGTCATGTTCTTTGGAATAACAAATTTGCCAGCTACATTTCAAGCAATGATGAATAAAATCCTGAGAGACATAATTAACAAAGGAAAAGTTGTG
>Ga0153944_1001192_pt1 | contig 10784 bp, 10 predicted proteins | sample TSNJ028MetaG_FD_104703 | JGI IMG/M metagenome (GOLD analysis project Ga0153944, IMG submission 104703) | Attine ant fungus gardens microbial communities from New Jersey, USA - TSNJ028 MetaG | ecosystem: Host-associated > Fungi > Mycelium > Unclassified | place: USA: New Jersey, Wharton State... | reverse complement strand
GAAATCGAAGACCGCAGGCAAGGAAAAAACAGACGCTCCTTTTTTACAGGAGTTAAGACAAAGCACCTTACGAAGCCGGTTCTCATTGGTGTTCTTTATCTGGTTTGCTTCCTTTTGCTATGCCGCCACAGTTGTCATGTCCTTCAGTATCTCCGAAATCGGTGCCAGCGATATGATGGCCGTTATGATGGCTGGTATCGGGGTTGTTTTGGCAGTCACTACATTGTTTCTCGCCGTGACGACGGTAATAAAAGGCAATGCGAAAACCATCGCTATGCTGCGCGTGTTCGGCTACTCTGACCGCGAATGCAGCGGAGCAATATTGAGCGGCTACCGACCGGTAACATATATAGGCTTTGCTTTCGGAACAGCATATCAGTATGGTTTGATGAAATTGATGATGTTTCTGTTTTTTGATAACAGCGTGCTGGGACTGCCGGAGTACCGTTTTGATATGCAGGCGTTTATCATCGCGTTAGTTTCGTTTGCAGCGTTATATGAACTGTTCATGCTGGTCTACGCCAGGAGGATAAAGCGGATTCCACTCAAAGAAGTTATGATGGAAGAGTGAATCTGACGATTGAAAGGCGGTATATCAAATTTCTCTGGATCATGTTGCAATAGGGCGGGTGTATATTTTAAAAGTGCAAGATTACAGTTCAGTGGGGCGGTTCATAGCCTGACGAAAATTCTAAGGTGCAGGAATAAATCATTCACCTGGTTTATTCCTGCGAGCAACACCCCAGGGTGCCTTCTCTTCCGCTTGCAGCGGAATTCACCTTGTGACCCAGGGCATCCTCTCTTCTGGCCTTGCCAGAATTCACCTTATGAGCCAAGTGCAGGAATACCCAAAGGGCACACGTACTTTTCTCCTGCATTTGGCGAATGCCGCAAGGGTTAAATACCACGCAGCTTGCTGCGGGTTCTTAAAAATAGTCGGTTGCAAAAAATTTATCCGAATCATCAAAAAGGACTCCCCTGCCTGAGTTCCTTAAAATGACTGGAATCAGACAGGGGAGTCTTTCTTATATCTTTCTTTGCTTCTCTCTGGTCACATCTTGTCATGGTAAAATCTCCTTTGCGAAAATATCATAATAAATTTGTTTTGTAAAGTACCAATCATTTTTATCTACACCCATTTGGATATTTAAGAAGAAGGGCTCTAAAATCCAGAATTTGACATTAGTACATAAGGATGTTATTATAAAGAAGACAAATACGTAGTCCGAAAGATAGCACAAATTATTCTTGACTAAATCAAAAAAAGGGGGAGATTCCGGTGGGTTAGTGGATTCGTGTGTTAAGAGCAAGATAAATTGGATTAGTGTCAATTTATAGAGAAATGGATTGTGGAGACAATAAGAAATATACGAGGAGAAAATCATTGATGAAGAACTTAAAATTTATTAAAAAAATAATTTGTTGTATAGTGGCTGTGGCGATGCTGTGCGGGATGAATTTTGGCAGCGGGGCTGTTACATCAAAGGCTAAATCCAGTGGTTTGAAGAAGCATTATATCGTGGTGGCAGAGAATGACAGGGCTTACAATCGTATCGTTGATGAAGTCGGCGAAGAAGTGATCGAAGAAAACGAAGTATTGTCCGAAAATAACATCATGGTTGCAGAACTTTCAGAGGAAGAAGCTTTCTTGTTAAATGATAAAAAGGATGTTATAGTAGAAGAAGACTTTGAACTTGAAGCCAATCAAGTCAAAGAGGGCAGTGAGGAAAAAAAAGAAATAATGGATGCACTGCATGAAATGGAAGAGGCCGAAATAGAAAATGCGGAGCCTGAATGGAATCTCCAGGCGATCAATGCAGGCAATATTGCAGATGATACGCTTGTCAGCCAAAAAGTGAAAGTAGCAGTGCTGGATTCCGGCGTCGACTTTGTGGCTGGACTGGATCTGGCTGAAACAGTGAATTTAGTCGAAGAAGAAGACTACATAAGTGTCTGGTATCAGGACCTTACAGGACACGGAACAAGTATAGCCAGCGTTATATCCGGTAATGGAGAAAATGTAGTGCGGGGGGTGAATCCGGGTGTTGAGTTATACTCGGTGAAAGTATTAGACAAAAACAATACATCCCCGGTCAGCAGAATTATTGAAGGAATTTACTGGTGTATCGAACAGGAAATAAACATAATCAACATGAGTTTCGGGACTTCAACGTATTCGCTGGCATTAAAAAAAGCAGTGGAAGATGCGTATGAAGCGAATATTTTAATGATTGGGGCTGCAGGTAACCATGCCGGGGATGTGGAATATCCGGCGGCATTCGATGAAGTTATGGCGGTAGCTGCAACTGATACCGAGTCTGAGATTAGCTCCTTCAGCAATATGGGAGAAGAACTGGACATCGCAGCACCTGGTGAGAAAATCAGAGTACTGGGTTATTTTGGACTCAATGGCGTGACCCATGGAACCAGTATTGCCGTGCCGCAGGTAGCTGGGGTTGCTTCCTTGTTGTGGGAAAGGGACTTGTCAAAGTCGAATGAATTTATCCGCCAGTTAATCTCTTACAGTGCAAAAGATATCTCCAATACAGAGGAGTGTGGTCTGTTAGACGCACAGTATGCATTGGATGTGTACGATGATTTTGCGGAGAATTTTGACGGCAGCAGGGTAACGAATGTAAATGCGGTGCCGGAAAACATAGAACTTGTCCAGTCTTATGAATATATAAATGATGATGAAAATTATGTGGAAGGAAGGTGGGGCGGCCATAAGGAGCTTACTCAAAATGGATTAACGTCCAATGGCGTTACAAACCAGAATACGATCAATGTGATGAAAGCAGGTTGTGTTTATCCGGATAATGCTTCTTCAGGGATGAAACCCCCAAAACAGCCAGAATTTCATGGAGGTTATACATTGAGTGGCACGGATGTCAATTATATAGCAGTTTATGAGTATATAACAAATATCGCTTTAAATAATGGATCTACTTCCGGCATTACATTCAGTGATACATATGGACTGGAGAAAGAGATCTATACTCGGGTAAAAGGACAATTCACGTCAACGAAGGTAGGGAGTCAAAAATGGGATGACGTTCTTGCAGGTTTTACCGGTGGTAATACTAAAGCAAACCGCAAATATTTTACCTGGGGTATCGCCCTGCATGCTTTGCAGGATATTTTCGCACATAGCACATATCAAAAATCTAGTGGGTTGAGAATTGTCCATGATTTTCAATTTAAGGATCCTAATACACAAATGGAAGGTGCGGACAAACGTGAGGTTGTTCCATCGAGGTGGTTAGTATCAGAACTGGCTACAAAAGACAGTATAGACTGTCTGTTAAATGGGATTTATGGTGATTTTTGGGAAATAGATTATGCACTAAAGAAGCAGACTACCTATACTATGCCGAGAAATCTTTTTCTTAAGAAACGTCTGTTGAAATATGCGACCAGTAATTCCAACGGATTGACTAGTGCACAAAAAACCCGCTTTACAAACTATAATATTAATTAATATATGTTTCGGCAGCGTCAGAATGCTATAACTTTCTAGTATGCCCCATTGTTGTGCGGTGCAGCATTTTAACTTTGCACCGTACGACAATCGTAATATTATTCATGAGATTGGAGGAAGATAGAGATGCGAAGAATAAAAAAACTATTAGCAGTCATGTTGGCATTATCTTTTTTAGTCATCATCTTTCCTGTCAGCAGTCACGCCAAAGGAAGCGATGTGATTCCAAATGATAAAACAGGAATACCGGATAAAGGTCTATATCAAGCAATACTAGAGACCTTAAACAGAAAAGGCGGAGTTTTTACGAAGGCAGAAGCTGCCAGGATCACTTCTTTGGACGCAGATAATTATAAAAAAGAGAGACCGGATATCAAAAGTCTGAAAGGCATAGGAAATCTGACGGGATTGACCTCTCTTAGTTTATCCAATAATAAATTAACGAATTTGTCAGGGTTAGAAGAATCAACTAAATTAGAGGATCTGGATGCTAACGACAACAAGTTGGTAAGTATAAAAGCGATAAAAAACCTGACAAGTTTAGAACGCCTCGAACTCTCGGGTAACAAATTAACTACCTTATCTGGAATAACAAAATTAACCAATCTAAAAGTCCTGTTTATTGAGGTTAATCAGTTGACTTCTTTGTCAGGGATAGAAAATCTAATAAAGCTAGAATCACTGGATGTTTACGGTAATAAGTTGAAAAACTTGTCAGGGATAGAAGGGTTGACAAACTTACGTGATTTAAGTGCGGGCAAGAATAAGCTGGTTAGTTTGAAAGGGGTCGAAAATTTAATACATCTGGAAGGACTGGGTGCGAACGATAATAAACTGAAAAAGTTGCCGGATTTAAGAAGACTTACAGATTTACATGATGAAAGTACGACATTTATCTTTAATAAATTACCTGAGAAAGAGCTGCAAGAAAAGCTTCCAGAACATCTGGTGAAATATTCATGGTGGATGAATAGAGAGCTACAGCTTCAGAATGCGACCAGATCATTGAAACTGACCAAACCGACGTCTTTTAAAAAGATCAAATCGACAACTAAAAAAATAATTGGTACGGCACAGAAGAATACAAAAGTAAGAATCAGGTATAAAAACAAAACAATAAAAACAGTAAAAGCAAATGCGAAAGGGGTCTTTAAATTTACGAAACTAGATTTAAAAAAATATAAAGGAAAAACCCTTAAATTGGAAGTACTCCACATCGGGGGTCTAGAAACAGAGTATTTTGCGATAAAACTTATAAGATTCACTGTCCGGTAGACGAACCTGAGCATATATCATTAGAAGAAGCTTTGGATGAAAAAGTAAAATAATTCCTGCGGAATTTTATTGACAAGACTACGTTGTCGTCGTACGATATAAAAAAGCAAGAAAGAGGTATTTATGACTGAAAAATATAGATTATCAAACGCAGAACAGGAAATAATGAACGTATTATGGGAGAGAAAGGGGCCATATACAACAAAGGAGTTATTGAACCTCTTTAATGAGCGGGATAAAGATTGGAAAAGGCAGACGTTGAATACCTTGCTATTTAGAATAGAGAACAAAGGGCTTATAAAAAGAGAGGGCAGGACGGTGTATCCTATATATACGGAAACGGAATATCGGCAGCTGCTAAGCCGGGAAGTTTTGCAGGACATGTATGAAGGCAAGGTGAGCAACTTCATTTTGGCTCTGTCCGGGAAAAGCAAGATTAGCAAGAAGGATGAGGCGGAGCTGAATCGTTTGATTGAAGACTTAAAACTTAAATAAGGAGATTATATAGGAGGAAGAGTTATGAATTATCTTTTGGTAATGTCATTATCCGGCAGCAGCTTATTTTTGTTTTATCTGTTTATCAAGCGCTTTGGGGGAGGCGGAACGGAAGAAAAATGGAAGTATATTCTCTTAAAGGCATCCATGCTATACTTTCTGATTCCATTGCCTTTTCTAAAAAAAGTTTATCTGGATATTATTAAAAGATTTTTCGAATATGATTCGATGCCAAAAGGATATATAGAACTGAAGAATCAAATCATTTATGCAGGAGAAACAGTTTATCTGAACGATAATTATAAAAAACTGCTGTTGATTTTTATAATATGGTTATTAGTTTCCGTGATTATATTCGGTTTCGATCTGCTGCAATATATACGGTTCAGGAGAAGAATCATGCGAAGCAGCACTTATATTCAGGAAGAAGCCGTATGTGACCTGTTAGAGCTATTGAAAAAAGAATATCGAATAAAACGAAAAATAGCTATATTATTGTGTAGGGAAGAGGTCAACCCATTTACTATCGGGATTCGTAAACCAATCATTATCCTGAATCAGGAGGTGTTTCATGAGGATTTAGAGTTGACCATACGCCATGAGCTTGTACATATCAAGCGATATGATGCACTCGTTAGAATGCTGCGGAATCTGGCACAGATCGTTCATTGGTATAATCCTGTGATATATTTATTTAAAAGAGAGATGGATTGTGTTTGTGAAATATCCTGTGATGAAAGGGTTGTGAAGTGTATGTCAAAAGAGCAACGGGAATGTTATGCCAAGCTGATCGTACATCAGGCAGGTAATGGTGGAAAACACTTGCAATGGGCGGCTACCTTATCTCATGATGGAAAAAATATAAAAGAAAGGATTATTTATATTATGAAGGGCTGCAATGGAAAGAAAAAAAGACATGGAATAATTACGGGATTGGTAATCTGTATGGTGGTGGTGCTGAATTCAATTACCGTATTCGCTTATGAAAATGTAACAACGATGAAATCCGAGTGGGAGCCGACGGAAAGTGAAATAAAAGCAGATTGTGAAGCAGATGTTATTTTTTATTTACCAGATAGTGAGGAACTATTTACCGATGATATTACGGTTATTCATAATAACCAGTTTACGGATGAGGATGGACGTGTCTTTCTTATTCACGAAGGTATCAGCACATATGCAACTTGCTCCCATAGCTATGTAGCGGGTACCGCCCAGTATCATCAAAAGAACGCAAACGGATCCTGTGTTATTTCGATATACAATGCAAAACGTTGCACTAAGTGCGGTGGTGTTATTAAGATGAGTCTTATATCTCAAAATACATATAATCCATGTAAACATTAATTTTCATAAGTTTCCATGCTGCTGTATCCGGATTCCAGGTTCAGTGCAGAAAGGAGTTGCCTATTGGCAGCTCCTTAAGGTTTTCAGCAGTTTGATACAGCATTTATATTGAACAATCAATCAGCAGCATATGCAACCAGAGAAATTTGCCGACCCAGTTCTTTACTCATTTTTTGCTCCAACTGCTTAATATCATTACAGCAAGATTCAGAGATATGGGCAATATTAAATTGATTATCCTCCTCTTGTAATATTCGCTCCATTTCCTCCATCCTGGAACGACAGGAAGATGGTAATTTTGTTACATTACTTGTAATTCTGCTTTCCATCTGTGCACCTCCTTTTTGATAGTATGCACAGATAATAATTAATTATAAATCCTGTGATGAGAGGTTTCTGTCATTTTCATCTGAATCATTTTGTGATATTTTATTACATATATTAATTTGCGCCTGTATTGTCGTAAGAGTATCTCCTAACTGTGAAAATATAGCTGACATTATGGTAAGTTCATCATCTGTTGAATTTTTAGCCAGAGCACAGGCAACGGAAGTTACGAATGCTGCAAGTTCACAAGGTTGCATAATAACACCTCCCCCAAATTAAGATATGCAGAGAGGGTAAAAAAGTTGTAAACAAATCCGCTTTGACTACTGTGGGTTTGGCTGCCACTGTAGATTTGTGTTCAAATTATCTCCGGTTCCGCATCAATATTCTCACCGTAGATATCATAAATATCATCAAATGCGATCTTCGTATTAACCACCCGAAGTATTCGGGCGGTTTCATCAATCCCGGCAACCATTCCGGTCTGCTTCAGATACTTATTCTTGCAGAAGTAAACCACCGTAATAATATCGTTCTTGCAAACCTGCCGGAGCCTTAAGTCCAGTGCCTCCTTAAATTCCTCAGAAAGCTCTGCCTTCGAGACCACGAGCTCTTCCTTCTTCCGCAAAGCATTAGGATAGCCTTTTAATGCAGCAAATGGCATGAATTGTTTTGCCCGCTCTTCTCTGTCCATCTTCGGTCTATTCTCCACTCCTATGCCCTCCTATCTGACGGTTCCGCTCAATTGTGGTCGCGCCATCCTGCAGATTCATTCCTTTCAGGATGGAATTCTTGCCGTATTTTTCCTTAATGTCCAGCATGGCTTTCTGCATCCGGTGCTCACGCTCCAATTCCGCCGGGTCTGTAAACAAATCATATTGCTGATAAGCTTCATCAACCACATTATTAAAAGTCACATAAAACCTATGAATAGGTGTCTGTCGATCTATCATACGCTCATACATGTTTAACGCATAGGAAATAATCTGCCTTGCAGAACTTGTCGTTACCCTCATCGCCGCAGTACCATGTGCTGATTTTTTGTTATATCGATTATTATATCCAATATGAAGGGTAATCGAATCCGTCACCAGACCTTTATCCACCAGTTCAAGGCATAATAAATCTACCATCTCTTTGAGAATTAATTTACCTCCCTCATAATCACAATCACATCCCAAAACCTGACCGCCCCCAATAGAATTGGATTTGGGTTTATATGCTTTGATATCTGCCATAGTTGTGGTTTCCCTGCCCCATGCATGATCAATCAGCAGCTCTGCATCAATACCAAACTGGTGATAAAGTAAGTTTTCATCCGCTTTTGCAATCCCTTCCATAGTAGTGATACCCATGCTCGCCAATTTTTTTGCGATACCCGGTCCGATACGCCAGAAATCTGTAAGCGGCCTATGGTTCCATAGATTTCTCATGTAGAGTTCTTCATTCAGAATTCCGACATGGTCTTTCACATGCTTTGCAGTAATATCCAGCGCAATCTTCGCAAGATACAGATTCGTTCCAATACCACAGGTTGCCGTAATTCCTGTCTTAGATAAAATATCCTGCATGATTGTAATCGCTAACTCATTCGCCGTCATATGGTACATAGTCAGATAATCCGTAACATCCATGAAAACCTCATCAATACTGTATACATGGATATCCTCTTTTGCAACATATTTCAGATAAATCGCATAGATTTCTGCAGAATAATCAATATATAACTGCATCCGGGGCGGAGCCATAATATACTCTATATTCTTTGGTATTTCAAATACCCTGCATCTTCCGGGAATCCCCAGGGCTTTCATTGACGGAGATACGGCAAGGCAGATGGTCTTTTCTGATCGCTCCGGGTCTGCCACGACCAGATTTGTTGTTATAGGGTCAAGTCCACGCTCCCGGCATTCTACAGAAGCGTAAAACGACTTCAGATCAATACAGATATAGATTCTGTTCGTATCCATTTTACGCCCCCTTACTCTATTGTAATCCTTTTGACCTTTCTCATCTGTACATTCGTCTTTGCTGCTTTTTCTTCCTTAAATATTGCTGCCATTTTATCAAGAACATTTCCTGCTGTTTCTATCTCCCTGATAGAGAGGGCTTCTAATAATTTCTGCCCATAGTAAATAAATTCCTTCAGGATGTTCTGCATCAGTTCCTTTCCGCAGTCGGCAAGTTCTATGGTAACAACTCTTTTATCTTCTTTACCTCTTTCCCGGCAGACCATTTGTTTTTTTTCCATTCTAGCCACAATTCCGGTTGCAGTATTCAAGGGTACCTCAATGTATTCTGCAATTTGCGTCATATTTACATTCGTTTTTCGGTAAAGAAGTAATAAAATCAACAGCTCATTTTTTGAGCAGTCCAAAAGTATATTCTCCCAGGTATCCGGTGAAATCAGAACTTTGATTTGATCAATATATTCAAATAATATGTCTTCTAAATTATTCTTATCTATTTTCAATTTATTTCTCCCTTCGAAGTAATTTGATTCTACTCTGGGAAAATATGTTTGTCAACTATTATTTTTTAATACTTCCAATGCCTTTTTGAACTGTATTGAGAAGGTGATGGAAACCGCAGTAACTGCAATCATATCTGCGATAGGTTCTGCCAAAAACACCCCCATAACCTGGTCAGTAAACAGATTCGGCAAAACATAAATAAGAGGAACCAACAGGATTATTTTACGCAGAATAGCCAGAAATAAGGAGGTTTTCGCATATCCAATGGCTACGAAGGTTTGCTGGCATACCATACGAACTCCAAAAAATAAAAAAGCACTCATATAAATACGCATTGCCCAGGCCGAAAATGAGATTAATGCGGTATCACCAGTGAATATCCTCACAAAAAACTGTGGAAATATCATGACAAGCAGCCACAATACCACAGTATATATCACGGCGGCTTTTAATTCTATCTTAAACGTTTCCTTAACACGCCCTGCGTTTTTTGCTCCAAAATTATAACCTATGATCGGCTGTCCTCCCTGGATCAGTCCAGTCAGCGGAAGCATGGAAAATTGCATAATCGTGGATAATATAGTCATTGCACCGACTGCCAGATCTCCTCCATATTTGAGCAGCGAAGAATTAAAGCAGATTGCAATAATACTTTCGGTAGACTGCATAACAAATGGAGAAAGCCCAAGTGCAAGGCAGGGGAAAATTACCTTTGGAGACAGGCGTAAATTTTTCAGTCTGATTTTGAGCAATGATTTAGGACCTGTCAGAAACCGCAAAACCCAAATAGAGGAAACAGCCTGTGAGATCACGGTGGCAAGCGCCGCTCCTTCTATCCCCATATGTAAGCCAAATATAAATATGGGATCGAGAATGATATTACATACCGCACCAATCAAAACCGATATCATGCTGGTTTTTGCAAGCCCCTGGGCAGTAATAAAGGAATTAAGTCCCAGTGCCAATTGTACAAAAATGGTTCCGCAGGTATATATACGCATATAACCTGAGGCAAACTTGATCGTGTTTTCACTTGCTCCAAACATCAGCAGCAGCCTGTCGTTAAATATGAGAAAGAATATGGTCAAAGTCCCACCGATTAGTAACAGCGCAGTGAAACAATTGCCTAATATCTTCTCCGCCCCTTTTAGCTTCCCTTCACCCATCAGAATAGAAGCACGCGGTGCTCCCCCGCTTCCGACCAGAGCCGCAAATGCTGAAATAATCAGAATCAGCGGCATACATACACCAAGGCCCGTAAGGGCCTGCGCTCCGATTTCCTGAATATGCCCCACATAGATCCTGTCCACCATATTGTACAGTACATTAACAATCTGTGCCGTAACCGCAGGGATAGCCAGACGAAACAATAACCGCCCTACCTT
>Ga0153944_1001191_pt1 | contig 10792 bp, 11 predicted proteins | sample TSNJ028MetaG_FD_104703 | JGI IMG/M metagenome (GOLD analysis project Ga0153944, IMG submission 104703) | Attine ant fungus gardens microbial communities from New Jersey, USA - TSNJ028 MetaG | ecosystem: Host-associated > Fungi > Mycelium > Unclassified | place: USA: New Jersey, Wharton State... | reverse complement strand
GCTGCACTTGACATTGCAGTTGGCATTACAGTTGATTTTGCAGGTGCTAGGCCGAGGTTCTGATATGTATATTCAGCAATTTATTACGCGGTGTATGTTTGAGGTTCTGGAATTATGTAATGGCATTTACCATTTTTAGTTTAGCTTGTCCTGACAAATCACACGGACCCGTGGGCCTAGTGGACCCCGACGTTGATGAAAGGCTTGCAAATCTCGACTAAATCAATTTTTTACCCGATCCCTAGCCTCTGATAGCGAAATCGCTGAAAGATACTAATCTGGATATCTCAGAAACTTCCCATGAATGCCAATGACTCAGGACATGGAGCGTTCAGGACAATTCTGATCGCCCCGCTACGAAACTCCTTGAACCTCTAAGCCATATTGGAGTAACGAAACACGATGACTATCACTTCTGGCCCCAGTGTACGAGAAATTGTACTTCTTCATTGATAGGCTGTGGCGGTGTAAGGAGCTTGCCATTCTTCCGGTTCAGTTGAGACGCTGCTGTCGGAACTATTCCGCAGTTGGTATAAAGTCTTCGAGGAACAGGTTGGTTCTCAATTACACATTAGTGGTCACTGGCTTCACAAAGTTACTGGGTATCCGAGCTTCCCTGTCATGTCAACCATTCCACCTGGCATCAACTTCATTGCTCGGTCTCTTCTCAGCTTCCTGCTGCCTTGTGTTATACTATATCCAACTCTTTTGATTGGAAGCTCTCGCTTGTTCAACCCGGATCTGCAAAGTTGGGCATCGTTAGCTTTGAGCCTTGGTTTGAGGCTAGGACACTATCTTTCCAAGCCTTGGATACAGGAACTAAGGGACCGGAGGGCTGCCTATGCTAGTGGAGCAGTTCTTCCTCTTCATGTCCAGGAAAATAGTCTAGAACTGGTCAAAGAACTGTTACATGACCTTGAGGACGGTTATCCTTGTGAGTTCTTCTGCTCATGAAATCAGTTAGGAGAACATTGATAACATGCATGTCAAATGCGTCATTCGTTCAGGCGAGTCCTTCAGAAAGTTATCTGAGAAGTATAAGTCTGGTGTATACAGACTCACCATTGGAATAGATCAAATAGTAAATCAACATACACTTGTACTTCGATGTACTGGTCTAAAATGTTTCTTATATAGTACTTCACGACTGAGCCAGCTCACATCAAAAGTATTCTTGCGTCAAACTTTGAATCTTTCGAGAAAGGTTTGCACCATTACCTACGAAAGTATTGTCCTTACATATGGCAGGTCCTGTGTCCCATTCCCAGTTCAAGTCCCTGCTAGGAAATGGTGTTTTTAATTCGGACGGTACGTTCGAAATCACTCTTCTCAACCATTCTCTCATTTCAACACGGTCGTAGGAGACATGTGGAGGTATTCATGTTCTCTATCTCAGATCTACATTTATTGAATCTTCTCACAGGTTCCATCGATCTATTACTCGACCCTTCTTCACCAGAGATCGTATCACTGACTTTAACAACTTTGATAAACATATACAACATGCACTGAAGAAGGCTAAAGCACGTCTTGCTGAAGGACACCCAATTGACTTCCAGGTATGTGGATTTTTATGCCCTCGGATCAATAATCCTGAGGCAGTGAATCAGGACTTGGTTGCTCGATTTACTCTGGATTCTGTGACAGAGTTTTTGTTCGACGACGATGTTCATTCGCTTGATGCCCCGTTACCCTATCCTCCCAACTCACTTTCCTTGGAGGACGGTCCCGCATTTACGAGCCATCCATCCAATGTGTTTATCAAGGCATTTGTGAGAGCCCAAGGAGTGGTTTCCAAGAGAACGATGATTGGTTCAACTTGGCCATTACTTGAATTTTGGAAAGACATGGCAGTAGCTGATCGAAAAACTCTTGATCAATATGTTCAGCCTTCTCTTGATAAATGCTTTAGGAAGAAGAGATACAAGTCTGTGGATTCAAGGGATATCCCCGAGACGCTATTGGACTATCTGGTGGACAAAACTTCAGGTGAGTACCAAGGTGAACAAGATCTATAATACAGCGCCATACCATAATGTTTAGATCAAACCATTATCAAAGACGAGGTATAGATCTTGATGCCCTTGACTAAAGAGCTCACCTGATTCTTCATCAGTTGATCAATTTGCTTGTCGCTGGTCGAGATACTGTGAGTGAATATGGAAATAAGTGACAGTTGTCTTTGATGTCTTAAAACTAGACCTCATCATTGCTCACTTTCTCTTGTTACATGTTGATTGAGCACCCTGAAGTGGAGCAACGCTTGAGACAGGAAATCTCAGAAAAAATCGGTTCCGGACGTAGTCCTACTGTTCAAGATATCAAAGAACTCAAATATTTGAAAGCTTTCTTGAATGGTACGCTCACATTGGCTATGGACAAAAATTAGCTCACAATCTTTTTAGAGGTTCTGCGTCTTTATGCCATAGTGTAAGGTTTTGATATCAGCTATTGGATGGCGATATCTGACACAAACTACGACGCTTAGACCTCTCAATTCTCGGTATGGTTTACGCACATCTACCCGTCTTTACACATAAAACAGAATCAAACTGCATAGGACTACGAACAAACCAGTCATAGTTGCACCTCCAACAGGCAGCGACATTCCAGTATACATTCCTGCAAATACAACGTATATTTGCATTGTTCCTTGGATTCTCAGAGACTCACAGAGACCCTACCCCAGATTTGTTTATTCCGTATTTTTGATGCAACGGCGGACAGATCTATGGGGTCCCGATGGTAAGTCTCCAGGTTGCGTACTTAGCGGAGAAATTAGACTCATTCTCGTTCTAGCCCTTGAGTTTGACCCCGATCGCTTTCTTGATGAACGTGTTCACAAGTACATGATCAACAATCCATTCATCTTCTGTCCCTTCAATGCCGGCCCCCGAATCTGCCTAGGTCAACAGGTCAGCACCAGCTAACATATCCTCCTCAAAAAGGTTCACCATTAACTGATTTGTATAGTTTGCGTACAACGAGGCATCATTATTCCTTGTCCGCCTTATCCAGCAGTTCACATCCTTCAGTCTGGACGAAGCTGCTCTATCACCTGATACAATTCCGAAGCCTGAATGGTCAGGGATTCAAGGTCCACAGGGCAGGGACAGGATCCGGTTCCAGAATGCTTTGACCATGTCTGTGAGAGGAGGGTTTTGGGTGAAGATGAAGGTAGAATGAACGAACAGCATGATGTGTTTTTTTAATGATTTTCGTTGATGATTGGCCTTTTTGTTGTGAAAAAATAACTCAAAGACAAGTATTATATGAATCTTTCAGGATTTCTGAAATAAATAAACACTCACCACCAATGTATTAAGAATATCAAATGACTGACTGGAGATATAAACTGCTCTTAACAACATCTGTAGCATACCAATGACAGAAAATTCAGATTGCCGCATCGATAGAGGTATTTTTGTCTCATCATTCTAGGCACTTTATCCATTCCATATCTGAAGAGTTTACTCCATGGCTGCGCAGGTACACGGTTATCGTCTCATTTATACATCACTCCTAAGTATATACGTCCTTATTGCGGTGATGTCTGAGGTGAGTGCAACTAGATTATGTACATAGTAGCAACTACTTACGCGTGTACCTAGCCCTATACTTCACTATAGGTGAATATAGTTGTCCTTATCGTGGTGACGTCCGAGCCTTATACTTCACTAGAGCACTTGATTGAGGAAAAAAGCCTGGAGAGTTTGAAGTGAGTTTTCGAGGGGTTGAGCCTTGGATGACTTCCCGTAGGAATCGAGAACCTAGGAGTGTAGTACAAACCTTCTTCTATGGTCTGAGGAAATCTAGGAGAAATGCAATTCCCGTAGTAACAATCCCTGAATGGGGCATCATGATGTTACGCGCGCACATCTCGGGCTTCCTTCTTTGTAGCAAGCAAGAAAGTCTCGGCCCCTGGTGTCTCCGCTGCAGAAGTCTGTGACCTACTCCTTGAGACGCATTTTGCTGCTTTCTTGACTCAGTGCATCGTAAGATGTTTGCATTCGTTCCTCAACTGGACAGCGGGTTTTGGTGGCTTCGTTGTAGACCTCAGCATGAACCAACTGGCAGTTAAATGCCATCAGGAGATAATTTGGTTCCGTCTATAAAAGGCTAGAGACATCTAGGGAAGAGGCCCGGCCACATCTAGGAAAGTCTAGGAGACCCCGAAAATTGAAATTCAAACCCACCATCTTGGAACTCTGCACACATATATATATCTAGACTGCGTACCAGAATTCATCCAGTCGTCTTGTTCCAGGTACAACGAGAATGTCTCAATCTACCACTCCTCCTTCAGCTCTGGTGCCATCGCCCTTTGTTCACGAGGAGATTGGCTTGTTCGTTGGAATTGCCCTTGAGAGCATATTCTATGGTGCACTTCAATCCACCTTCGACTCTTCTGTAATTGTAATTGTGAACTTACTACCTTCAGGAATCACCGTCCTTCTCTATTTCCTGACCATACGCAATCTCTATCCACAGGCCTTAAAGGGCAGTTCTCAAGGACTATGGAAGTTAACGGGCGTTTTAACTCTTCAGCAAGTTGCTCTACTAATGGCGATCATATGTAACATCCAATTCTGTGTCCTGGCATTCGTGTACCATCGGGACACACCTGGAGGTCCGGTGGTCTACCAGATGATGCATAGTAATGTTACTCCAGGATACATGGCTCTTGCATTGTTTAGTGTCTGCAACTGGTTGCAAGATGTCATACTTGTATGTTTGTCTTCTGAGGATCTTGTTGCCGTAGTTGATCTCCTCAACAGTTATACCGGTTTCTGGTCATTTACAACATGAGGTATAAACTTTTGGTTCTTCCTTGCATGTTATTCTTGGCTTCATTGGGTGAGAAGCAACCATCTATCTGTTGGCCTGAGTTGACTTCAAGATGCCCTAGCCTTCAGCCTGATACTGCTAATTCAGCTATCCGGACATGCAGGATTGCTCAATAACGGCAACAATTTGCCTACCAGCACTATCTACTTCTCGTTATCCGTTGCATTGAATGTCATTCTTACCCTTCTTATTGTTGGACGAATTTTCTACCATTTGCGCACAACTATAAACCAGGTGAAAATACCCAAACGCTATACCTCTGCTTCGGCAATGTTCGTCGAATCTGCTGCTCTGTCTGCAATCACAGGAATCGTCCTCATAATTACTCTGCATACAAATGTTGCAGCTTCTATCGGCGTCGAAGCCCTCTATGGTGTAATGACGGTGTGTGAATACCAATTTCACTGTACAAATCTCATCCTCATGCAGGTTCTGTCGCCGACCCTCATTACCTATCGAGTCTCAGCAGGCAATGCTTGGACCCAAGACACCACACAACAGACGACCGTCAGACATTCTGTGTCCCCTACTGCCCCCAGCCGCACTGTTTTGGGAAACAGTGGTGAAGGCAGTATGAAGTGTGAGGCCGATAGCCTCGATTCCAAACCCGGCAATGTCCGTCGCAAAGATCAGGTCGCTATGGAAGTTTAAAATACTCCTCTAACGTGTTCATGAACTCATACTTCAATGACCACTGCTCTCATCGAGACTTATTCTTATCTTCATGGGCAGAACATAGTTTATGAATGCAAAAGAAAACTTTCGTTTTGACCATCGCCTCGCTGGAGTAGCTGATCCACCTCAAGGAACCCTGGGGGAATGATAGGTAACTGAATGTAATCATGACATTCATTTTCGGGCTTCCCGTGGGATTTCTCTAGAAAAAGTTACTCCTTGAGTGACGGCTGATGTGTAAGCTCAGGAGTGTCTGGTCGCATGCTCGTGAGGTCCGTGTACCTTTCGCCATCGTGCGGAATGCTAGGGCTCTGCCTGTGGCAGTTCCCTCCAGAATATCTTTATTGAACATTGATCACTAGAAATTTGGTTGTACGCGAAAACTAATGATCATGTATTCCCGGAATGCCGCTGATACTCATGGCACACCTAAATTGACCAGTTCGGGTTCCCTAATCCCTGCTCATGACTGCTATATATATGTTATGATCAGAGATATCCCTGAGGCCACTTACAGCTCCAACTACCTACCATTCTTGACTTTGAGTTCGTGGAACGCAACATAAGATTTGGTTACTTTTCAGCTCAGTGGACAACTATCTTCCCACTACCCAGTCTTGACACTTAATGACGGATTATTTACACATGAATGTTATAGTATCCTCTGAATCAAAATGTCGGAATATCAAGCATCACACTAAAATTAGTTTTATATCTCATATCTTGATGCTTGGCTCTACTGTCTTAGGTAGATAGAGATAGATAGAGACAGTGGAGATGAGACTCGTTGCCGTTTGCAACAAGTTTCTCCTCTCCCTTTTCTATATATTTGAACTCAACACAAAGCTCCATTGATTCCTTTTCCATGAAGACATCCATGTACGAAAATATGGTTACCTCCGGAGTCAGACATTTAGACATGAGAAAGCCTCTCCATGTTAATAAGCTCCTCCCATTTCTTCGAGCGAGGTGTTATACACATGGGGAATGTTTGAGGCCTCCTGATATGATCTTCAATGATAATCCAGATACGAGCATTTAATCAAGGAAACACACCTGATAAATCCATCATAGAACTTCAGTTCTTGTACTTCACCCGTCGGTGTACGTTTTTGCGTCACATTGAAACATGCAATGACCGAAACAACAGCTATGAACAGTGCTGCTTCCGCAAATTGTCGACCAGGGCAGGATCTAACGGTAGACAATGACCATTAGATAAGATAATTAGCAGCCATTCGCAATCAATATACCTTCTCCCTAAACCCCAGACGAGATTCAGTACATCCCGGCAACGGGTGCCTTCATCACCTAAGAACCGTGCAGGCCTGAAAGCATAAGGATCGACAAAGATCTCGGGATCATGAAAGATGAGCCTAGGTATATGTCATAGTCGATCATTGCGCAACATCACAATCCACAAACACACCATAGGTTGACACAAATCATCGAGCCTTTGGGAATAAGCATCCCATTATAGATATCGTCCATGGCTACACTGTGAGGCAAACCTGTAACGAACGCCACACCAATGAACCCAGTATTCGTTTGATTCGAGAGGTGCTTACCAAGTGGGGTAACACAGTTATACCTCAAAACTTCTAAGACGATCGCATTGATGTACGGAAGTCTCTCCCAATCACCAAGCGTTGGTAATCTCTCTCCTTCGGTGACACGATCTATATCTTCTTGCGCCCGCTGCATGACAGATGGGTGTAGTGACATCAGAGCAAAGAAAGTACGTAGGGTAGAACTTGTCTTAGTAGTAGAATGAGATCAATTTCACGCGCGGAAGAAACAACGAAGGCTCACGGAGTCCGTAGCAGCACCATACATGACCGATGCACAGTCCATGACAAGCTCTTCCTTCTGCTTGGCCTCACCAAGAGAGAGGGAGGTGTCGGCAGCAATATCATCGAGGGATGTGGAGACAAAACACGGAACTGCTGTCCCGTCATCCTTGCAGAATTGAAAAAAAAAACAGGATGAATTCAACTCGCAGCTAAAACTAGAGCACAACGAAGACGCCTACCATGTATTGTTTCGTACGAATAAAGGGATCAATTCTGCATGCACTGAAGACTTTCTTAATTTTATTCAGGATTTTGTCCAGGCCTGAAAGTGACAAGAAGGTTGGCCAGTTCCTCACTGTCAATATCGGTGTCATCCGCGAAACGACTGAAATACAACTCGGACAATACTCACAATCAGGACCAACTTCAATCAGGAAAGCCATAGGTCCAGTGAGTTTTTCGGCTTGCTCGAACGATCGCTCCATTTCGTGGACCATGGGATCATCAGCACCAGATATACGATAGCCATATGTCCCCAATAAAATAGAATTCTGGGTAAGTCTAGAATGGAATTATAATTCATCGAATAAATGTTCAAAGAACAACCAACTGTTTGATATGCTTTTCGAGATCTTCAGGACTCTTCAAAAGGTTTGCAATCAGAACATGGACTTCTTGCTCTTGATGATGTCGATGTTTGATTGATGCTGGACCGGAAAAATAACTTCGGACTGCAGTTCGTCGGATTCGGTGCCCTTCGCCAGAAATGTACGTGAGCACCCAGTCTAGGCCACAACTATATATCATATTTGGGGTGGCGCCTTTGAAATATGCAAGACAGCCTCACAGTTTTTTTATGGCCATGAGTGGTCGGTCAGAATAAATTCCCGATCTCTCATACATCAAATCCTGAACAACCTCCAACGAATTCAGCACGATCATAGGCGTGCCCAGCATGGTAAGATACGTGATAGCACCTGGAAAACGATAAGCAAGTCAATTATTGGCTTATCCTGAACACACACCATACTTCTTGGCCCAGGCCTCATAAACAGGCCATTCATCCTTTTGTGGTATTTGAAACATATTCCCAACCAAAGGTAGTGGATATGGACCAGGCGGATATGGTATTCCTCCTCCCCTCCTTAAGAGTAAGAGCACTATCCATACACCACCGAAGGCAAGGACACCCTTATCCATACTGGTGAGGGACGACAACCACATCAACATATTTGTTGGTAGGATGAGAGCCTTGAGTCGAACAACAAAATCCAAATGAGGTGACGGGAATACGCAGCCGTACCTTCATTTTATGTCACACTAATATCGTAAGAATGGATGACTTACCGTAGGCAGTTTAAGGAAATGCTAGATGCCGAGCATGAATTTCAAATTTGGGGGGCAGCTAGCTTTTATGGATGGTCGGATCGAAGTTACATACCATATCCAGAATTTATTTCTGATGGCATCTACTATGGAATGAGGATGAATATAGGCTTTATCTTACCGACAAGTTTCTCCTCTATCATGAGCTATATATGATGAATTATGATGGCAAGTATCGCACAGCTTGCAAGTGATAGCTCGTCCTCAGGGTGATTCAAGAGAGGTGAACTCATGATTTGTCTCAATGTTGCAGCACGTGCAAGACGCATGCGTGACATAGTGATGTCACTAGAGAGTGGAAAGGTTTGCAGAATACCAAAAGAAGAAAACGATGCTCATATCTCAGGAGTCAAAATTTCTCTGTCTGCAATCACAGCAGTCCTCCTCATAGTCACTCTGCATACAAATGTCGCATCTTCTATCGGCGCCGAAATCCTCTATAGTGTAACGACGAAGTGTGAATGCCAATTTCACCATACAAATCTCATTCTCATATAGGCTTTGTCGCCGACACTTAATGCCTATCGAGTCTCGGCAGACAATGCTTGGACCCGAGACATGGCACAACAGACGACTATCAGACCTTCTGTGTCTTCTACTGAGGCAGTGGTGAAGCGTCGGGGCGATAGCCTCGATCCCAAACTCGGCAACATCCGGCGCGAAGATCAGTAAACACAAAGGACTATCCTCAGTCTAGTATTATTGAGTCTTTACTCAACTGAGGCAGAACTGGTTCTCATCTGGAGAAATGAACAGAATACTTCACCATCTCGAGTACGAGTCAAACAAATTGATGGGGGTTCTTCTCTTTTTGCAAAAGTATAACAGTAGATAACGGTATCGTTATCCATGAGACCAAATTATCAAACAATTGCGACCTCACTACGACTACTACTACGCTTATTGAACCACCAACGTGACCTGAAATAATGACACCATCAGCAGTATATATAATCTAATAAAACTATTCACAAATGAACTAAAGGAATAAATACGATACGCAGCTCATTATCCATAATAAAATGAAGGCGAAGGCGTGCCCACACGAGTGAGTGAAGTTTGATGACTGTGAACCCAAGACCTTCTCTCTATAATATTTAATCTTCACCTTCCATAGTTTCTTTCTCATATTTTTTCTTCATCGCACTCACTGGAAAAAGCTCAATTATCGTTCTGGAAAGCACGTCGGACTTTATGTACACACCTTCTCTCGATATCTGTCCCGAATTCATCCATCCCTCAGGAAACTGCAACACAATCCGCTGATACAGGTTCTTTCTCGATCCTTGTTCGCTGACTTGGATCACTGAACCTTCCAACGAACTAATAAAGGTACGTCCTCAAGTATGAGTATGAGACAATTTCAGAAGAAAGCTTGAAACGTACTTTTTCTCATTTTCCAATCGACAACATTCATTACTCAATAGAACCAATTGCCACACAATACTCTTCATCTGCTCTGTCAATCGATACTTTTTCTGCGGTTGTTGAATTTCTTTTGATTCTTTTCCTCCCGGTGCAGTTGACGCAGTACTTGGGTCTCCTTCACCCTGTGTCAATAAATGACCTTCTATTTCCATTTCTTCCGTCGGATGTCGCGTAGGTGTATTTGAATCTGTTCCATGATCTTGCTTTACCTTTTCCTGGCGTCGATCTTAAAGAACACCGTTCATCTCAGCATCTTTTTATGCATCCGTCAAAAACACTTACCCCAAGCTGAAACAACCTTCTCCCACTCTTCCTCAGCCTTCTCCTTCCCTTCCTCGGTTAGCGCTTTCAGTAGACTCAGCAATTCATCCTGTCTGGTCTGCAACAATTTTGTATGATCGGGAAACACGGTACGTTTAATCAATTTGGTCATGGTGAATTTGTTATAAGGGAATAAAACAGGCATAAGACTGAAGAAATGTTCGTCGTACTCGTCAAGTTTGATGGCTTGGAGTGCGAGTGAGGCGATTTGAGGTTTGAGGGAAGGCGGAAATTTTCCTTTCTGTGACCAGTTCTCTGCCGAAGAGGTTGACAACATGGAAGCTATCATAGTGGGCTGGGCGTACCTGCTTTAATGGCTTCTTTCAGTTTTTCGATCGAGG
>Ga0153944_1001190_pt1 | contig 10794 bp, 8 predicted proteins | sample TSNJ028MetaG_FD_104703 | JGI IMG/M metagenome (GOLD analysis project Ga0153944, IMG submission 104703) | Attine ant fungus gardens microbial communities from New Jersey, USA - TSNJ028 MetaG | ecosystem: Host-associated > Fungi > Mycelium > Unclassified | place: USA: New Jersey, Wharton State... | reverse complement strand
TCATCCCGAGCAAAGCTCGCGTGGACCAGTCTGCTGCTGACTGACAGATGATTTGATTTTATCGATCAAGTACTGACGGTTCTTCCAGAGACAAAGCCAGTGTCGGGATAGTGCTTCCGATGCAACACTACCAGCGGTTGTTTTTTTGTGTCGCTGTCTCGTCTGGCACAGGACAGACTCAATGACTGTACCATGAATTTCCTAAAATCTATTTCGCTGACTGCCAGTTTCATGCTGCTGATAGCCATGTCGGAGACAGAGCAGAGCCCTCATTGATACTCTCTGGCTGTCCCTTGTGGTAATTGGTAAATAGTCATTGCAGTGCTGCTCTTCCATCTGTAGTCGAGGCTGATCGAGCCAAGAACCTCAGAGCGTTTGTTCTAGGTGATACGGTGTTCCACTCCCATTGCCTAACGTTCATCCATTTGATATTGATACGATTCTTGACTGGTACCGCTGTGCGTACATCAGGGGGTCAGGAATGTGAGCAACTTTGTGACGGCAGCTCGTTCCGAGTGGATTCCCGTCTTGTATCTTCACCTACAGATGGCCGACAGTCTTTATGAACTCAAGAGAGTCTCATGGATGGTGGCGGTGGGCAGGCTGCTCCCACCGAGAAGGTGACTCTGAGACGCGGACAGATGTAACTCTGGGATTTAATGAATCCGTAGATCTCATAGCTGAGACCCACTCCAATCACGGACACTAATGATTTCTCATCTGGGAACGGCTCAGACAATGAGGGGACAAAGAGGCCTCTAGTTAATTACTTACTACGATCAATATATATTAAGTTGTGGGAAAGGGGTACAATCAAGAATTTGCTGTTGAAACAGCTAATACAAAACCTTCATGCGTATTCGCCTTTCCCTACCATACAGCAAACGCGTGGTTGAGCGTTGTGTGCCACCTGTACTCTGATTCTCGCCTCAAGGCAGGTATTTTTCTTTACCATACTGAGTTTCATCAATCCATTCTACCGCCCCGACTATGGGCCCTGCGAAGACACGTCCAGGTTAGCTTAGTCCAAACTGCTGTTATCCGTATCAATAGGAACCTGTTTATTACAGTTTCTTGGGGCGTCTTTTCTCGAGTGCGACTACGCGAACTCTGGCCCTCGAGCCCATCTGCCTCGAAGGCTCCGTCTCCATCTATCCCTTCTGCGCACAATGCCAAATCTCCTAATCGGTCCCAACCTCGTGCACTCAAAGTCAAAATAGTGACGTGGAACATGCACGACTCTCTACCCAAGGTACCTGAGGACACCACGGTTGTCTGGGTGTTTATTCATAAAGCATGTTTGTCAGGGAGATCTTGAAGAACTGTTAGGCAAAGTTCCTATACATGTCATTCCAAACTCCGGACATCAGTTTCCAATCTTCTCAGACGACGATACCCACCCTTATCACCTTGTTGTCATGTAATGTTTGACCGTACTTGTTTTCCTGTGAGTACTGACCATTATACAGCGCTGGTCAGGAGTGTCCGACTTTATCTGGTATGTGTCATATGGCTATTCATGGCTGTCCGTTTAAGCACTGACATTTCCCGCAGGTATACCCATGGGCCTAGGTGCTGGTTTCAAATGGCACGAAAAGGAGAAAGAGAAGGAAAGGCCTAAAGACAAAGACAAAGACCGAGAGAAAGAGAAAGAAAAGGAAATAGATAAGTTGAAAGACAAGGTTGTGGATAGATCTAAATCCCGGAAAGAGAAAGAGGACATGTCTCGGGAACACGATCCCTTGGGCTGGACAGCAATGTGTGAAGATTGGCTCTGCAATGGCGGAGGGACCCGCATTATGAGCCCAACTATCGCTGATGTTGGTGCTCCCAAACCTCTAATGCGCCGAGCTCCATCCAAGGAACCCAAGAAAGGTCCTTATCAGCTGCTGGTGAAGGAGCGATTGATGGGGATATACATGGCAATTTACATTCACCGGGATATCCAAGCTCTCGTTAGAGGCACGAAAGTCTTTCTTGTTCTGCCATTAAGCTGACGAACCTACTTCACTAGGGACTTCCAAGTCGGCTGTTGCAGCTGGCCTGATTGGGGGGCGTGTGGGCAATAAAGGGAGTGTTGGCATCAGTCTCAATATTGATGGCACTACGTTTCTTTTTGTCAATGCTCATCTTGCAGGTAAGTAAACCCCCTTCTGGGTCAATTCAATACACTAATTCCTGGTCATAGCGCATGGGAATAAAATTCATCATAGACTTGCCAACCTTGCAAAGATAAAAGCCGAGCTTACTGTTGATCCCTTTCTCGCACATGATGACCCCAAAGTGGTGGCTGAGGGTGAATATTTTTCATCAGTTCGTTTGCGGGTAGTGATCATTGATATTTACACCCAACCAAGATCTCACGGATAGATTTGATCATACTTTCGCTTTTGGTGATCTCAATTTTAGGTTGGACATCACACGTTTGCATGCAGACTGGCTCATAGCTCAACAAGGTATTTTTTTCCTGATCCAACCAATTAGACGTTGATCTCGGTGTCTTCTCAGAATACACGAAAGCATTTCAGTTTGACCAGTTACAAAAGCTGATGAAAGACGGCAAGGCTTTCGTGGGATTTCAAGAGGGAGTTATCAATTTTCCGCCCACCTTCAAGTATGATGTAGCACGAAACCACAGGTTCAAGCATGTTCATTCCAAACGCGGTCATAGTCCACATACACCACAAGCTGAGATCCTGGTTGATAAATCTCAGGAGCAACTAGTTCATGAAGACCGCGATGATGATGCCGTTTCTTCGGTGTCCTCAGTATCTCAGACAACTTCTTGCGGCGATGAACACATAGAGCTTGCAGCGGGAGTAACGACTCAGAATGACGTTTCCCTTGATACCAAAATCAAAGACAAGACAAGAAAAAGATGGAAGTCTTTGATTTCGATCACTGGATTTCAATCACATCGTTCATCAAGACACTCAGTTGGAAAGAATGCACCTCGGAAATCTCTGGAGGAGACTCAACGACCTAACAAGCCAAAGGTTCTTACTTCACCGCCGCGCCACTCCTTGGATGACAGTCAAATATTTCAACCTCCTACTAATATGAACAATTCCATAAAGACGAACCTAAGTAGTGAGGATCAGTCAGCAGACAAGGGAGTCTACGACTCATCACATAAACAAAGAGTGCCAAGTTGGTGAGACAAAGACAAATGTTCGGTTGGAAACCATTAATTTTTGTACATAGGTGTGACAGAATACTCTACAAAACGACGGTACAGCCAGAAGCAGAAGAATCGTCGGTGGTTGCTGATACACCTACTCGCTCCCGACCAGGTTTAAAGCAACTTCTGGTGAAAGCTCTCCATCCGAGATCACGCTCACTATCTCAGGATTTCACGTCTTCGACCTCTGCCAAGTCAAGCAAGATGGTGACGCCTACCTCTCCAAGTCATCCTGAACCACCTGATTTTCCACCGTCGCCGCGATCCCTCGAGCATGCGACTTTGGGACCCAATGATCTGCATGACACCCTCACAGTGGGAGCTTCGAGCGGGGCTGATACAATAACGAGACGAAGGACTCCATCGCGTATGAGATTCGCTGCTAGGGGTGCCTTGACATTGGACAGCAAGCTCCCCCGCTGTTTTACGGAAGACCCTAGCTCAAGGAGATCGCAGTCCCGCAGTGTCATGTGGGGAATTTTGCCTTCTCTCTTCCTATCCTCTTCTCCCAGGGCATCTACGACAGAGCTGGTCCCCCAGCTACCGAAAGCGCCCAAGAAACCCCGAAAGGGCGAGATGGTATGTCTTAGCTATAAGACCCTCGACGATCGAGGCATGCATCGATTAGAAGGGAGAAGTGATCATAGACCTGTCATGGGTACTTTTGCCGTATATTTTTAAACATTTATTTAGATTTCGTTCGTTTGATATCCTTACATTATATACACTAACGCATTTGCGATACTCAGATGCATGGAATCAATGATTGCGGACAATATCAATAGTGAACTTTTTGTCAGTTACGGTACAAATAGCGCCTTAAGCGGAGATGGTAACCTCAACTTCGACACCAGGCTCCAAGCTAATGCTGGTCTGAATTGCAAGTTTAATACTTTCTTGAAAGAAAGAAGGGAGAAAGGAATACTGACAATCTGCTTGACAACTTCACTGGAGGCATGCAAGTCGATCAAACGTTTATGGATCTTGAGCTCGTAGCGATCCCATGTCTTGGAACCCTCACCACAAGGCTAAAAAAAATGATGAGCAAGCATATCACCAGAGCCAAAACCCAAGCGACATACTGTCTTACGGGTTGTGATCTTCAAAACTTTGGTAGGAAGACGAACGGGGCCTTTGACACGGAGTTGCTTGTCTTTGGCACGGCTGATCAGATCAGTAGAAACTTCAACATACTAATCAACACACAACGTTCAAGAAAAGACGAATAAGAAGATAACGAACACTTTTCCAGATTCCTGACATTGCCACTTGTGAGAGTAATCCTAATTTTGTGAATCTTGGCACTGGGGACGGGTGCCCCAGTCGCATCGTATTCTTTTTCACCCTTAGCGACGTAACTCATTGTGTCCCTTGTGCTAATGAGTCAGAAGGTGACTAGGAGCATTGTCAGAAAGTAGACCTTGTAGAATCAGTGGCAATACCTACCTAAGGCTTTGATTTGGGATTTGTGGATAGAAGGGAAAATTAGGGTTTCGAGTTCATCAAGCATCTCGGATAAACCCGAAGGCCGCTCGGCGTGAGATTGCAGCCGAGTCAGTATTACATTAGTGACGACGCTCAACCATGCAAGGCTTCAACAAGTAAGCCATATTCGTTATCGAGCGTATGCTCTTATTTATACTTTGACAGATACTACCCACCAGATTATGACCCCTCTCAAGGGAGCCTCAATAAAGTCAGAGGCGAGAACCGCACTATCATGACATCTCCAAGACACTTCTGACCCTCCTGCTTTCCAGGAAAACATGCTCTTGGTGACAGAGCCCGTAAAATCGACCAGGGCATTCTCATAGTCCGCTTCGAGTTACCCTTCAATATCTGGTGGTATGTCATCGAACGCGATTGTCTCCTGCTCAAGCAAACTCCTTTCTTTTCAGCGACGGCTGTAACAATCATATCGGCATGGGAGTCCGGTACAACGCCGAAAAGAAGAAGATAGGCAACTACTACTCAACACCCATCTTTTCATTCCGGTGTAAATGTCACCTCTGCGACAACTGGTTCGAAATCCAGACTGACCCAAAAGTAGGCGCATCCATTCTCACATAACCAGCTAATCAGGATCGATCTCTGACATTTTTTTGAAAAAAAATAGAATACTCGCTACGTTGTCATATCCGGCGCTCGCCAGAAAGATGAAGAGTGGAATCCAGAGGAGAACGGTGGTTTCGCAATACATGGTCCGTCCCCATAACGCTCTCGTAATTGACACTTAAACTAAACGTCTGGCTGTTGATAGATCCAGACAAGAAAGATACACCAGACGATCCTCTAGCCGCCCTCGAAAAAACCTCCGAGGCCCAGGCCAATCTCACCAAAGTCCAGATACCACGTCTGGAAGCCTTACAATCCGTATCAGAGCACTACAACGCAGACCCTTATACACTCTCACTCAAAGTCCGGAAAAAATTCCGAGAAGAGAAGAAACTAGACCAACAGAAACGCAAGGCGGATGATGAGCTGAAAGGTCGTTACGGGTTGCCTGCGTCATTGAGTCTTCTTGAGGAGGATGCCAAGGCAAGAGAAGAAGCCAAGTCAGCTTGGGAAGAGGCCAAACAACAGCTCCAGTCGAAAGAGAGTGCAAAACGGCGTCGAATAGGTGGTGTAGATGTTCCCGTCATCTCGTCTACACACCGTACCGCAAGCGGTTCCTCCGCTAGTTCCAAAACGAATCCCTCTGCCTCCTGCTCCTCTTTGGATACCTTGCGCGCTCGCATCTTATCCAACACCGCAAAGAACGGGTCACTAAAACATTCTCAAGTACCATCCAAATCCTCACTCCCTTTGCGCAAATTCTAGTTATCTTTTGTTATTATGATCTGTACATTTTTTCCTCTCTCCCCTAGATAGTGTCTAATCTCGCTTTCGGCTGATTGTCCATGTATTCGCGTAGTTACTCTGGGTCTCTGTATCATAGCATTCAAATCGAGTCCACAGAAAGACAGAAACAAAAGTAAGAAGAAAAAAAATCTAGGCAACGCACATTATTATATCGCCATTGCTGGTGTGTTTTGATTCAGCAAGAAATCGATAGCGAGGACAACGAATAAGAATACACAGCACAGAGGGGAGAGAGAGAAAAGGGAAACAAAAGTAGAGAAACAAGACACTAGTACTAACACAAGGAGAATATATGGAACTCCGAAGAGAAATAGGCAAGTAAGAGGACCATCAAATAAAATAATCAGAGATCAGAAGGACAAGATCAACAGGGTAGACGATAGAAAACATAGTATAGAACAAAATCAGCAACGTCAGAGAGGAAAGCGGGCGGAGAGGCCATAAAAGCAAGAGAGAGAAAGAGAGAAAGGTGGGATGGTAAGTGTATATAGAAATGACAACAACTAGACCATCAGTAGCGTCACGACATATTGGGATTGCAGATCGACCAAGGAAGGTCCAAAGACGTCATGACACCGTCCCATTTCCAATCATTGGACTGATAAGAAGCCGATTCCCCTCCATCAAGTTCCTTCCACAAACCAAGATAAGTCAAATCCATCAAATCCTCGTTTTTTACCTCATTTGACAACGATACCGTAGATGTTCCCACCGTCTCCGAATTAGAATCGTGGCCCGAATTCGACCCAGGACTAGTGTTGGTCGTCGAGGATGAGGACACAAGCTCAGGTGTCTTTGAATCATCCTCCTCCCCTCCCAATCTTGCAAAATCAAAATATTGTTCCAAATCATCCTTGATCCCACCAGCCAACATCGACTGGTCCAAAGACGTCCCCGTCCCAAATACATCAAGTCCAGCACCACTCCCATCTCCACTATCCAGTAGACCCATACCAGGCACTTGATTGACTCCTTTCAATATCTCAGTTGTTAATTCCGTAAAATCAGAGGCCTGTTGTGAATCATTTCCAGCCATCTTGAACAACTCAGACATCTGCGCAAGGAACTGCGTTGTATCTTCCTCAGTCTTCACGTCCTCAATCATCGCCTTCCTCTGCTGCATCTCTTCAGATGGTGGACCATCCCACTCCATTTTAGCTCGCTTCGGCGGCGAGGGCTGATCCACAACCACACTGGGATCTCCAAGGGGACTCGGCGCAACATTGCTCCCAGAACCACCCTCCTCCTCCCTTGCCCTCTTCATGCTCCCATTGACTCCTGACGACCCCTGCTGCTGCAGAGGTTCAGGCACCTGAGTCGTTGGCGGAGCCTGTGGCACAGGAGGAGCAATGGGTACTGAAGGTGCATTAGAAGTGAGATGAGAAGAGCTCCCAGGCGCGTTGGCATTTGCATTCTGATTTTGTGGTATAGGCGCTGTCGAAGCCTTACGTCTTACTTGCTTCGACTTCGTTTTCACCTTGGGTGATTTAGGCATTGCCGAAGGTGAGGCGGAAGTTGTCGCAGCATTCGGTGTAGGCGCATTCGTAGGCGCAGGCGTCGAAACTCCAGCAGGTGAAGGCGCTGCATTCGAAGGCGTAGGCGCATTCACAGGCTTCCTTTTTGTAGGAGGCGGTTGAAGATTGATGGGAGCCGCTCTGTGCGAAGGTGACGGCGCTGATTGTGTCGGATAACCAGGCTGGAGAGACATCGCCATGGCCGGAGGCTGAGGTGGTTGAGATAGCGGTTGTGAAGGGTGTTGGATCATATTCGGGGGCGATTGTGCCGGTCCATTGACCGGCATTGTAGAAGGATGAGGACCGTTAGGGTGCGGGTGGGTCAACTGGCCTGGAACCTGTGGAGGATGAGGAGATTGTTGAAGATGCTGTGGTTGCCCTGATTGTAGTTGGGCTGCCACCTGAGCCTGCTCTTGCATCCGTTGCGACTTGGCCAGCACCATTGCTTCTTGCTGTGAGAGCATGCTCAAAATCTTCTGTACCTCCCCCGCTATTCCTTGTAGATTTTCAAAAGGCATGATATATCGTGGTTGACCAGTCGTCATCATATGCCTTTGCAACTGATAAATCTGGACCTATTCGAATGGTGAGTCTTGTAGATTCTCTAGAGAACTGGGACGGGTTTACAAGATTTATCGCCCGCTGCGTCATGGTCGGCAGTATCATCCATATCATGTACACCTTGTCATTCAGCTCAGCCACTGACCGTCCCATGTTCTGCATCAACTGCTTGAAATCAGCCTGTCGCTCAAACGGCACTTCCACATTCGCCTGTAAGAGACGCATCATTGGAGGAGCTTACAAAAAAGAAACTCTTGTCAACACACAATCTTTTCCTATCAGACGAACTTGCGACTTACCCTTCTTCAATTCCTCCCTCAACCGATTCACAGCTTCCACCGCCTTTTTTGTCATTTCTGGACTATTGAACGCAAATGCATTTGACAAAATCTTGCCATCCCCAGGAACAGCAGCGTTCAGCATCTGCTGCTTCATGATCATCTGCTGCTGCCTCATTATCTGCTGTGCCTGCATAGGACTCGGTCCTCCATTCACGCCCATACCCATACCACCAACACCAACACCTCCGGGTTGTTGATCGCTGATCATCGAGTTGAGACCAGGACCCAGACCGGCAACACCAGACGGTCCTTGATTAGGATGCTGCTGCATCCCGTTAGCATCAACTGGCAGCATCCCAGATGTAGGACCTGCAACCATTCCAGATGCATTCCTGCCATTCATGCGCACCTGCTGCGAAAACCTCTTAGACTCTATCGCCATTTGTTGAAGCTGTGGCCGATACTGTTCCACGACTGTGATGACATTTTCAGGAAGATTCCTTTGACGAAGTTCAACCGCACTCAAGTGGGCATATTGCATCAACATGGGCGCCCTTCGTTGAAATTGGCTAGCGGCAAAATTTCCAAATCCGTTGGGTAGCCCCGCTCCACCTAGATCTCCAGCGCCAATGGACCCCGAAGGGTTTCCACTGCCCATGGTAGCACCACCAATTGGATAAGCACCTCTTACCGCAGAGCCGCTTGAGATCCAACTACGAACATAAACCTGTTCCAAGTCAAGGAGATATTCACTGTAGATGCGGGCAATTTGTTGAGCGACAACAGGTCCCGATTTAGGCGGCTCGCGTTCTGATCCAGGAAAGTTCACAAAACCCATTCTTCCACCAATGACATTCCATGTTTCTTTTTCATTCACCTGACAAAACTCCATTAGAGTGTGCATACAACCAGATGCTCAAATACTCACTTTTGCATACCCTCCTTCCAGCATAACAAGTTCATGCAGACGAGCGAGATCTATTTGCTGATCGTTGTACGTCAACAAATTTGGGTCAACCTTGATATTTTTCTTCTGTAAAAACCCAGGCAGCATCAAATCAAGCCTTGCTTTTTCCAACGGAGCAGGGTATCCGCCCGCTCGCATAACGGCAGGGGAGACACCTGGTATGTTGGGTCCACCCATCATGAATGACGGTTTATTGGCACCTAAATTCATCTGGACACCGCCAAACGGACTTCCAAGTTGTTGGGGTGATGGATTTGACGGTGGACCTAGTCTAGGCACACCCACGGGACCCGTGGGTGCCATGAGTCTACTGGGACCGTTGGCAGGAGTTTGAATAGAGGGGTTCGGTTGCATGCCGTCTAGTCCTCCTATGGACGTCTGACCATTTTGAGATGGACGGATATTCCCATTTGGACCCAACTGGGTGGCCGGGGGAGCCCAAGGATTCTGACCAACACCCATGTTTGGCACGACACGAGACATGCCATTGGGCCTAGCGACACTTGAAGATGAGGTCATCGATAGGATTTGAGCAACTGTTACAAACTCACATGCCAGCATTACTCATGAGAAGTTGCTGTTGTTGTTGTTGGAGCCGAGTCAGGAACTCCTGTTTGCCCTTGAGTTCCATTTGGAGATTACGACCTTTAACGGTGAGCTCATGAGAGGGGGCAACATGCAACGTATTCATGACTTGACGGAGATCGTTTTCGTGGTTTACAATCGCCTGTCGAGTAGCTCTGATGCGCTCATTGATATCTTGGATGTTCACCAAGAGCGCGTTACGTCGAATAGACATTGGTTGAGCACCAGGGAGATGAACACCCGGGAGCTGCTGGGGACCAGCGCCCTGCATGGGGTCCTGTATTTGGGAAGATAGATTAGGGGGGTGGGAAGGTGAAGGGCGCCTAAGGGCCTCGCCCGAAAGCGCGGGAGAGGTGAATATGTCAGCATTAGGGTGATTGATGGCAGGGGGTTGAAGTTGTTGCTGCGACTGCTGCTGCTGGTCGCGCTGTTGCTGTGGTTGCTGCTGTTGCTGTTGCTGAACCTGCTGATTCTTGGCAGCGTTGAAAAGGGCGCCGTTGTGGGTCTGCTGGGCGAGCATGAGTTCGAGCTGCCTGTTCACGGGACCTGAATTCTGCATGCCGAGACGTTGGGCCGCATTAAGACCCGGAGCCATATTAGGAAAAGGAATGTGTGGCTGCTGGATGGACGGGTTAGGACCAGGGTCAGGGAAGGGCTGAGGCTGCTGCTGAGGTTGGGCTGCTGGAGCGCCCATGGAGGGGTTCATGGGAAGAGAAAACTGGGGTTGTTGTTGGTTCTGCTGGCCGAGCTGTTGATTCTGAGGATTGAGACGAGCTCTGTGCATCTGGCAAAGAAAGGAATCACTAAGGCGAACGAGTCCCACGGAAACCCGCGGGGGAAGAG
>Ga0153944_1001189_pt1 | contig 10794 bp, 8 predicted proteins | sample TSNJ028MetaG_FD_104703 | JGI IMG/M metagenome (GOLD analysis project Ga0153944, IMG submission 104703) | Attine ant fungus gardens microbial communities from New Jersey, USA - TSNJ028 MetaG | ecosystem: Host-associated > Fungi > Mycelium > Unclassified | place: USA: New Jersey, Wharton State... | reverse complement strand
TAAAATTCACAACAAAGAAATGTTAGCTGTAATCAGGTGTCTGGAGGCATGGAGGCATTATTTAAAAGGGGCAAAGGTATAGTTTGAAATATGGACAGACCATAAGAACCTATAGTACTTCATAACTAGTTAAAAACTGGGCCATAGACAAACAAAATAGGTACTGTACTTATCCAGGTTCAATTTCATACTTAAACATGTACCAGAAAAGAGCATGGGAGAAGCAAATAGACTGAGTAGAAGACCAGACTAGCAGAAGAGGGTGGAAAATAATAACAAGGATAGAACACTGATAAAACCAGAATGGGTATAAAAGAAAGTAAAATAAGGGGAGAAAATACTAATTGAGGAGGAAAGTCTCAAGGAAAGAATAAAGGAGGCACAATGAAAGAATGAAAGAGTAGTCAAAGCAGTAGAGGAACTAAAAAAGTTGGGGGTAAAGACATTCAAGAAGGATAAATAGGCAATAGAGGAAGGACTAGTACTAAAGAAAGATTGAATTTATATACCAGAGAAAGAAAACCTGAGAACAGAGATAATACAACTGTATTATGACACCCCAGTAGGAGGGTATAAGAGAAGATGGAAAACAGTGGAATTAGTGGAAAGAAACTATTGGTGGCCAGAAATGACAAAAAAAGTAGAAAAATACATAGATAGATGTGATGCTTGCCAAAGAAACAAAAACCGGATGGAAGCTCCAGTAGAAAAACTAATGCTAAACACAATCTCTAAAAAACCATGGAAGCATATTAGTGCTAACTTTATTACAAAACTCCTCTTAGCCCAAGGGTATGATATAATATTAGTAGTGTGTGATCAGATTACAAAAATGGCCTACTTTATCACTACTATAGAAAAAACGTCAGTAGAGGGACTAGCAAGATTGTTCCAAGATCAAGTATAGAAGTTCTATGGACTCTCAGAGAGCATTATAAATGGGATGCTGGAGATTGAGATAAAACTGTTAACAGTCTACCACCCACAAATGGATGGGCAAATAGAGAGAGTAAACCAAGAGTTAGAACAGTACCTCTATATGTTCATCAATCATAGATAAGAGTAATAGCCAAAATAGCTAGGGACAGCAGAATTTGTCTACAACAACAAAATCTATTCAGCAACAAAAGTATTACCCTTCAGGGCAAACTGCAGACAGAATCTAAGAATAGAATTTGAAGAAAGGTAAAGAGAAAAGTATGAAGTGGCAGGGAAATTCATAAAGAAAATAAAGGAAATTTAAGAGAAAGCAAAAGCAACTCTGAAAAAGGCTCAAAAAGAAATGAAGTGGTACATAAATAGGAAAAGAAAAGAGGGAGACAAATACAAAAAAAGAGATTTGGTAATGCTAAGTACAAAAGACTTGAAGTGGTAAATGAAAGGAAGGAGGATGGAGAAACTGACAGAACAGTTCATGGACCTATATAAAATAAAAAAGATCATTTTAACAAACACAGTTAAACTTGAATTACCTCTGACTATTAAAATACATCTAGTAGTCAACATAAGTAGAGTACAATTGTACAGACCCCAAGTAAAGGGCCAAAAAGTAGTACTACTGCAACCAGTAGTCATAGATAAAAAAAAAGAGTATGAGATAGAGAAGATTCTAAATAGAAAAAAAGTGCAAGAGAAGAACAAGTTCTTAGTACAATAGAAGGAGTACACAGTAGAGGCAGATACATGGAAAGGAAAGAAGAATTTGGAAATTGTAAAAGAACTGGTTGAAAAGTTCAAAAGAGAGTATAGAAAAGAGGCTAAAGACGACAGGTGATAGGAACTGAAAAAAAAAAAATGGAGTTTAGTTAAGAATTACCAAGAGAATTTACAGCCAAACTAGTATACAGATAGGGAAGAAAAAGGTACAAAAGGGAAAGAGAAAGAAGATAGAAAGAAAATTAAAATAAATGGAAAAGTTCCTTGAAATGAAGAACCTTGAAAGGAGAGCTATATTATGAGTTGACTCCAAAGAAGGAAAATATTTCCCATGCATTTATCAACTTAATAAAAAATCTCTAGAGATATAATATAGGAAAGATATAAATAGCATAGGACAAGATTATATAAGAACTATATAGCTATTAGGGATAGTCTTGTGACCATGGAAAATTGGTACATAGACCATGGCATATTTGTATAAATAGTAGGAGTAATCTAACAAAGAACTCTATTAAGTTCTTCTCTTTTAATCATCACTGGTTAGGGTTAGAACTTCAAACCCTAAGTTTGTATCCTTAACAACATATCTAAAAGTCAGCTGCCCTTGTCAGAAGTAGTGCATTTATAAACATCCTCCAGAATCCATACTTGAAATAAAAACTCAATCTATAGTTTTGTAAAGCTAACAATAGTAATAATAGTAGTAAATATAAGGTAGAGAACAGCAAAGACTATAAAAAATACATCAGATTATGTATTAGAAACTTGTGCTTCATTAGAGCAGATCATAGTTTGGTAGGAATGGTGGGAATAATTTTCAAACTCAGTAGTTATACAATTCATCAAACCTCTATCAAATTTCTATTTATTTTCATATACTTATTGATGACCAATTCTTAGCTAAAACTAACAAATACTTATATAATTTTTGCATAATCAATTACTTGGGCCTATTATAAGGAAGCTGCTTAGTCAGTTCTGTGTCAGCAGGTATCATCCCATATTTGGTCTCATATACTCTCTTTGATTATAGATAGTTTAAGAAACTGAAATAGACTGATTGAAAGACAATTTAAATAAAAAAATAATAAAAGATAATAAAATCACTAATCTATTAATTAATGAATAGCTATTTTCATGCTTTAGATTATTATAAATATATCTTGTTTGTAATTATTTCTTTTTCTATCTATAAAAGAAGAAATAGTAATATCCTCTTTCAGCTGAACAGTTCTATGCTCAAGTGTTGAAATATATAGATTTTTGTAGCTATTTCTTGATACTACTAACATTTTGCAACTAATCCTACTATGACTACTTTAACTGCTTAGTTGATACAGTGTCTGGCTTTATTGCTACTTTGATTGGCATCAGTTGGTACTACTTTATTAAGTTAGTACCATTACTACTATTGATTGACTTGATTATTGGTACATTATCATTAAAATACTGTTAATAAACCTTTGAAATTACTCATAGTGAGTATATTGGCTTAATAAATTGCAGAAAAATCAGAAAAAATTAACATCTAAATTGCTGGCAGTCCTTTATTATTGAATGCTACTACTAGACCCTTATTATTATTTCTAGTAAGTCTATTAGTTTTATAAATTATGAAAAAATTAGAGAAAATTGATATTAAGTGTTGGTAATATACTATTGTGTTCATTCATTGAATACTATTGAAAAACTCTTTTATTATTCACACATAATTAGTCCACTGAGTATATAAATTATAAATAGAATCTTACTGTATTTATTCATTGAATACTACCATAAGTTGTATAAACTTCAAATTACCTAAAGCAAGAATAATATTTTAATTCAAGTAAAGAAATATAAACTAATTGGCTGTTGATAGAGCAACTATCATTATATACAAACAGATTTTATTAAATTAAAATGCCAAGCCAAAAAAACTAAAGAATAAGTACAATATAATATAATTATTCTAGAAAACTATTATCTATCTGTTTTACTCCAAAACATTTCTTTTGCTTCTATGTATATAGAGAGAATACTTTAAGAACAGAAATAAAGAAACAAAAACAAGTAAAAAGAGACTAGTTATTATAACAGTATAGATTAGCAAAACAGTTAGAAGTACTACAAGTAGAAAAAAGAGTTGAGTTTGCTTAAATAGTTTAAATTAATCAAATCTATTATATATGCAAGACCAAATGTGGGATGATGGATCTAAGTAATTGATTATGTAAAAATTATATAAGTATTTGTCAATTTTAGCTAAGAATTGATCATTAAATTTCTTTCTATACCCTCTTTTTTTACTTAAAAAATACAATAAATTCATTAAAAATTCAGAAAAATTCAGAAAAGACTACAGAGAATTAGGCAAAGTATTGGAGAAAGGAAGTATAGGGTACTGGAGACTATTGGAGAAAAGAAGTATAGTGGACTGGAGACCATACTACTGGTAGTTATTAGAGGAAGACAGCATAGCAAACTAAAAACTATTGGAAGAAAATAGTATAGTGGACTATAAACAAAACTACTGATAGTCATTGGAGAAAGAAAATATAGCAAACTGGAAACTATTGAAAGAAAATAGTTTAATAGACTATATACAGTACTACTAACTATACATACTGTAAACAACACTACTAGAGAAAGAAAGTATAGTGTACTACAGTACATACATAAGACTACTTACTGTTATGCTTACATAGACTGTTGGAGGAAGAGAATGCAGCAACCTAACAAATAACACAGTATTAACTCCACTTAGAATTAAAATTGGACTAGAGACCCAGATGAAAACCTTGTAATAGAAAAGTAGAGGAATGAAAATGTAGATGCTCTTGATTATAAAGAGCAGCAGAATAGAAAAGGTAATAGAAACCTATATATGAATAGAAATGTACAAGAAAATATTCTAACAGTTGTAAGTGATATATCTAACTGATTGTTAATATATGAATATTGACTAGATATAATAGGATATTAGAGAAGAAAATATTCAAGAATATTTTATGAACACCCAAATTCTATATGCTTAAGAGTTAAACTAGAATTAAGAAACCATTGCTTCAGATGACATTCCACCACCTGCTATTTAGCCTACATATTATTTACCAGTAGGATAGCTATTTCTAGAAGCTAATATATAATATAGTAGTTTGGGCATATTGGGTATTGTTTGTTTTTACTGCTATACTTTTCACTTTGACTGTAAAAAGCTTACTTCTTTATAGGTTAATTATTTCAAGTTTGGAATGTGCTATTTACAAGGACAAATTCAGCTGCTACTTTTGCAAATACTAACTAAAGTTCTATAGAATTACTTAACAGAAGATAACTATTGCTCAAGAGAGTTTTGTAATAATATCTGGCAGTATAATACTGTATTTGCAATAACTTTAGTAAAAGTAAAAAAGAACAACTCTGTAACCAAGTAGTCAGGTTCTTATTGTTTCAAGATCCAAGGTGAACTACACTATCTCATAGGTATTCTTTTCCTTCAGAGTAACCATAATCTTGTTTATGCACAAATTTATATTTTGGATATAGTAGAACAGTTGAATATCAGAAGGAATAATAATAGGAATCTTGATTCTGTAATAATGGATAATCTACAGACAATATTTCTAGATAGTTATCTATATATTGGTCAATACCGTCATGTATATAAGCTTATTAGAGACAGACCAGCAGATAAACAATAGGAGATCAAAATTAGATTGTATGTTAATTTACAACATAATCAATAAACTCACAATTTGCCTATTGCTAAAGAGATTGCAGTTATTCCAGAAAAAGAGATCTATTATACAGTAGATAATAGAGATATGGTATTGTAGACAAGAGGAGGACAACTTGAACAAATAAACCAAAATAGTTCTTTATATGTTGTTTTCTATTATGTTCTGTTATTTTATAAGAATGAAAATGGTTGGCATCCAATAATTCCAATCTATGGTACTCAACTAGGAAAGCAAGAGAAAAATAAAAGGTAAAGAGATAGAGAGAAATATGCTTGTTCATAGATAGTTTCTGACATATACTACTATGTCTACTGTTTATATCAGAGATGGTTTTCAGCTATCTTTCTTCTGTGGTAGAAAGCTATTCCAGCAGTTTGTTGTTGATGTATAGGCAAACTATGAACAGAAGAAACTTAACTGGGCTAGGACATATCAATATACTCTCAGATTTAAGCTCTACTAGGGATTATAGGATGCTATTATGCATAATAGACATAATGGAAAAAATAATAGACCTTTGGGATGTAAACTTATTCTTTCTTTTTCTCATGTAGGGAGTTTTAGGTTTATGACTCAGTTATTCCAAGATACTATAGCTATTTTTTTTTTGTTCAAAAATTTATAACATGGTGTTTAATTGTAGTCTGTGGTAAACTATCTACAATAAATAGCCTATATGGGCCTCAGAGACCATAATTGTTCTATCACTGGCAGGAGACACTATTAGTATCAAAAAAAATCTAATCTAAGAGGAGAGAGAACTGGATACAGGTTACTTGTAATTAACCTTCAAATAATGCATCCAGATCTGATAACCTATCATGCCTAGAATACAGAACCAAGAAAAACTATGAGAAATAAAACTGAGAGACTATTTACAGAAACAGAAAAAAGAAACTAAGAAGGCTTATAGAGGTTTGGGAGACAAGTGATTCTAGGAAGCAAAGGTAAATACACTAAGGTGCTCTTTGAGAAACTTGACAAAGTGTCAGAGATCTTTGCTACCTACCAACAGTTATCAAGTAATTACACTATATTACATAATCAGAGTAAAAACTTGAATCCTGAGGAGTTTCTCTCTTAGCCTCAATTTTATATTGAAATTGACAACTATATCTTTAGATCTTGTTAAGCCCTAACACAAAGTCCTTAATCAATGGTGATGGATCAGTCAAGGGAGCATAAGTAAACTGACAACAGTTGGCAAAAATATGTCAATGTATTTCCATCTGGCAATGGTCATATAGATACTAAGTGTATTCTACAGGGAAAAAGTACTATCTGAACTCTTCAATGGGAGCATAGTTGAAAATGGCTTAAGTTGTCCTAGTATACAATATAACCAACTTGCCAATAAAAGAAAGCTAACTGCTATCTTTGGTATAGAAGGGCTGGAGAGGTTTATGATTACCATTTTTGAGGAAAAGGAAGTAGCAACCTTGGTATAAAGAACAGTTGAAGGCAATATCTCTTCTTTTTCTATAACTGCTATTATAGTTAAACCAAATACTTAAAATAAATTATCTGTTGCTAATGCTCATCTCCCTGGCCCTCAGGCCATCCCTCCTAGCACTGGTGAGTCTTCAGACTCACTCAATGTGATCTCTCATACCAGTTCTAGAACTAGTAAATGTGTTTATCCTAGAGGATGCTTATATGCTTATCATACTGTCAGGTACTCCTCTAGGAGTGTCTCTGCTACTGAGGACTCTAGGAAAGCATCTCCTGAGCCCTCTTCTATTTTTGAGAAGGAGAAAAGTGATAAGAAAGAGATTAGTTTTGGTCCTAGAATGTCTATTATCTCAAGAGTTACTATAGACAAGCTTTTTCATAGAGTTGCCTTTCTTCAGCTCTTTGTTGCCCCCTCTTCCTCTACTCCTGAAGAGAGAACACATTTTATGAGTTGGAATGACCAGGTTGTGTTTGAGAAGAGCAGGGATATTGCCTCTAGGGTAATCTCTGCTCCCTAGGCCCCCATATCAACTAGTTTGATGACTCATGGCACAAACCATAGAACAACTGAGTTATCATCCCAATTGGGAGGTGGCAGTATAGGGTCAGACACCTGTGGTGTGACAGGTAACTATATTATATTAGTCATTTATAACAATGACAGCTTACCTCAGGTATCACAACCAGTGACAAGTGACATTGTCACACCTGAGATCACATATAATAGTGACTTCTGGAATGGTGACTACTATGTCACATCTCTCTCTGGTCATCCTAGCTATTTAGAGACTGATGCCAGAGTTCTTGTTTGGTCTGTTTTGCATATTGCATGCTTCATTCAGAAGCATGCTAATGGGAGCCATCCAATTGAATAGTTCTCTCCTATCATAGAAGCAGGTTCCCTTTTGTGGTATCTGTTCCAGGCTGTATCTGCAACAGAGTGGGATTACTTTAAGATCTCACCTCAGGCTGATACTTCCTCTCTTGTAGAGACAATAAGGACCCTCTATGATCCTAACTTATCTCAGGAGCCATCTCTGGATGTAGAGATGGCAGTTGATAAACCACCAGTAGTGGAGGAAACTTCCTTTACTATTGTAACTAGCAAGAAGGACAAGGGCAAAGAAAGGCTCTCTCTCTCTACTAATACTTTTGTACCTTCTTAGAACATGCCTCCACCAGCAACAGTGGTCTTAAGAGCATTTCTTCCTCTTTAGCCAGCTAAGATAGCTACTGCTAAGTCCACCTCTGTAAAAGTGACCATCACCTCCCAGGTGTCCAAACAGGTACCTAAGTTCTTTGCCCAAGTGGTATACAGTGGAAACTCCCAGCCCATCCAAAGGTTTACTCTGGCCTCTACTCATTCAGAGTATGAGAGCCTTTTTCATCTCTGTGATATGTTCTTCAACCTTCCTATAGAGAAGGTTCTAGCTATGTATCAGTCTGGAGGTTATCAAGCAGTGGTTTAAGAAAGTTGCTAGCTTAACAGCCAGTATTGTGGTGGTACCTTGTCTGCCATAGTCTAAGTCATTCTTGAAGATCTTGGATATTCTATATTAGAGCAATAACTCTTCTCTTTCCATCACACAGGCTCAAGTTGAGGCTGTTATTGCTAACACCTTCATCTTTGAAGGGGTAGTGCTTACTTCTTGTCCTTGTATTATGAAGGTATCTCCAGGCTCAGACATGTCTGTGATTTGGATTGATATTTGGGATTCTCAGAAGGGAACCAAGGGCAAGACCCTTATTAACCATTCATTCAACTTTGGATGTCACACAGCCACAGTTTGGGGGACTGCTATGCATTCTGGAGTTGCCCAGTGTTGCAACTGCTGGTGCTGGGGACATCCAACCCACACATGTTGTGCTTAAGGTGCTAAGTGTCAGAAGTGTAGTGGACCATATAGAGTGGAAAACCATAGATCCATAGCTTGGTGCTACAAAGCCAACCCTCCTAGGGAGGCAACCACAGATGGTACTCCTTGCCCTTACACCTTCAAGTGTATAAACTGCAAGGGTGAGCACTCTGCTGATGACATCAAGTGTCCCTTCTAGTGCCACTGCTTTGATAGGCAGTAGCACTTTAACAAGGCTACTGAGCTGTACACAAGTTGTGCCAGCAACAGAAAGGCAAAGAGGTTCAAACCTATGAAAACTAAAGACAAGAATTCCTTTTCAAGAGACAAGTGAGAAATATGTGGTGTGACCTGTGCCAGGAAGCATAGAACTAGAGAAAGGAAAAAGCAAAGAGAGGAGAGATAACAAGAGTGCAGTATATAAAAAGATACAATAAAAGAAAGGATATTGGAACAAGAAAGAAGAAAGATCTTATGTCCAGAATATGGGACAAGAAAGAAGAAACCATAGTGGAACTGGAGAGTGGCAGTGTGCCCTATAGAGGAAAAAGTACAACAGAGTAGTACACAGATAGAGATTCCAAGAAGCACAGCAAAAGAAAAAGTTAGCCAAAAAAACATCAGGAGAATATTCAAAATATTAAGAGAAGTATAGTTAAATATTGGAGTAGAAAAGGTAAATACACATGAAGGCATAATAGTCAAAGCACTCTTGAATAGTAGTGCAATGGAAATGTTTATGGATAAAAAGATAGCAGCAAAACATGAATTCAAGCTGTAGAAACTAGAGAAACCAGTGACAGTGAGAAATGTAGATAGCACAAATAATAGCAGAGCTATAATACACCAGGTTGAAGTAAATGTGTATTACAAAAATCATATAAAAAGAATAAGGATAGATGTGTATGATCCAGAAAGAACAAATATCATATTGAGTATACTATGGTTTTTTTTTTTTGTTCAAAAATTTATAATACAGTACTCAATTGCAGTTTATAGTAGACTATCTACAACAAGTAGCCTATATAGACCTCAGATTATAGCTGTTCCATTACTAGCAGAAAACACTATCAGTATCAGAGAAGAAATCTAACTTCAGAGAAGAGAGAAAACTAGATATAGATTACTTATAACCAACCTTTGAATAATGTATCCAGGTCTGACAACCTATCATGCCTAGAATATAGAATCAAGAGAAACTAAGAGAGGTGAAACTGAGAAACTATTCACAGAGATAGAAAAGAGAAACCAAGAAGGCTTATGGAGGCTCAGAAAACAAATGATTCTGGAGAACAAAAGCAAATATACTAGGGCACTTCTTTAGAAACTTGACAAAGTCCCTGACCAACAGCAATAGATTAGTCAAGGGAGTATGAGAAAACCAACAACAGTTGGCAAAGATATGTTGACATATTTCCACCTAGTAATGGTCATATAGACACTAAGTACACTCTGCAAAGAAAAGGCACTGTCTAAATTCCCCAATAAGAGTATAGTTGAGAATGGTTCAAGTCACCCTGGTACACAATATGATTGACTTGCCAATAAACAGAAACCAGCTACCACCTTTGGTATAGGAGGGCTTAGAGAAGCTTACAATTACCACCTTTGAGGGAAAGAAAGTGGTGATTTTGGTATAAGGGACAGTTGAAGGAAGTTCTCCAGATATCTAGACATAAAGTGGTACTCTTAGAACAAAGAGTATCAAGAGAAGTAGATGGATGTTGACTGGCAGCAATCTAAGTGTTGGTAGTATCTTCATGTACCAAAAAGTAAAGAGGCCATTGGGCCTTACTAAGACAGTCCCAGAAGTCAATGGAGTGGTCTGAGTAACCAGTAAAGAAATCTCTAAGAGTATATACAACTATAAGGGAGTAGGCCTGCTCTAAGTGAACAAAAGCATTTACTGCTCTCCTAGCCACACCTAGAAAGTCAGTGATAAGTATAATGCACTTGATGTCAAAAGAAGTGGCCTTAACAACATCAAGCCTAATTGCAAACAACCTTACATCTAGAGCTGTTGATTGTCCTACAGGTGCCTTGGATAATGACACCTGTTCTCCTAGTCTCCAAAAGTAAGCAGCAGACTGATAATGAGTAGATAG
>Ga0153944_1001185_pt1 | contig 10817 bp, 10 predicted proteins | sample TSNJ028MetaG_FD_104703 | JGI IMG/M metagenome (GOLD analysis project Ga0153944, IMG submission 104703) | Attine ant fungus gardens microbial communities from New Jersey, USA - TSNJ028 MetaG | ecosystem: Host-associated > Fungi > Mycelium > Unclassified | place: USA: New Jersey, Wharton State... | reverse complement strand
TTTTAAGAGATATTTTCCGGAGCCCTACTGGAGGATGTATGAGCGGACCTATGCCGGATACCGCAGGAATGAGATATGGGCGTCTATATTTGTGATGTGCGATCTTTTTCGGATATTGGCCGCGGATGTGAGCGGTCATTTCGGCTATAGTTATCCTGTGGAAGATGACCGCAATATGGTCCGTTATCTGCGCCGGGTGGAGAATTTACCGCTAGATGCGGTTGAAATCATGGGAGAGGAATAAAGCCATATTGGAGTGAAGTGAATTGGATAAAACCGTCAGTGTAATAAAATGCCCGGATTATGACGCAAAGGCGCTGGACCAGGCGGTTGAGAGGCACTTTCAAATGTTGGGGCTGGAGCGGTTGATCCGTCCCCAGATGAAGATTGTTTTAAAGCCCAACCTGTTGATGAAGCGGAGGCCTGAGGAGGCGACCACCACCCATCCCGCCTTGATGGCAGCCATAATCCGGAAACTTAAGGCGTTGGGCGCAGCCCATATCACCATTGCCGACAGTCCCGGAGGCCCTTTTACCACCGGTATGCTGGCGGGGATTTATTCAGCCAGCGGCATGGAGCGGGTGGCGATGGAGGAGGAGGTTGCCCTCAACCAGGACACCACTGCCACAACGGTGTTGGTGGGGGAAAATGAACAGATCAAGCAGGTGGATGTTATTACCGCCATCGCCAAGGCGGATTTGGTGATTAATGTCTGCAAGCTGAAAGCCCACGGCATGATGACACTCTCCGGCGCCGTGAAAAATATGTTTGGCGTGATCCCCGGGCTGACCAAGCCGGAATACCATTTCCGGTTCCCTGATCCCAAGGATTTCGGTGCCATGCTGGTGGATGTTTGTGAGGCGGCAAAGCCTGCCGTCACCTTTGTGGACGGGATAGAAGCCATGGAGGGGAATGGCCCCTCCGCCGGGCAGAAAAAACAGGTCGGCCTTGTTTTGGCCGGCCGCAGCCCCTATTGTGTAGACCTGGCTCTGTGCTATTTGACGGGGCTTGATCCCATGGAGCTGCCCAGTCAGACCGCCGCCATTGGCCGGGGTCTCAGCCCGGCGAGCTTTGCCGAGCTTACTGTTGTAGGGGATGCGCTGGTCCCGGTGGAGTTTATATTTCCCGCCGGTGGGAAGTCCTTGGATTTCAGCAGCTATGTGCCTCAGTTTTTGCGGCCATGGGCCAGAAGATTGATGACCCCTAAACCGGTGGTGCGGCAGCCTGACTGTATAGGATGCGGCAAGTGCAAGGAAAGTTGTCCTGTAAATACCATTGCAATAGAGGACAAAAAGGCCAGGATTCTTGACAAAAAGTGCATCCGGTGCTATTGTTGCCATGAGATGTGCCCTGTCAAAGCCATTGACTTAAAGAGAACGTTCTTTATGGGGATTCGGGGAGCGGAGTAGATTGAATACAAAAATGGTTATGGCCGCGCCTGCCAAGGTTAATCTGACCTTCGACATTGTGGGATCGCTCGGCAACGGCTACCATGCTATTGAGAGTGTAATGATCCCCGTAGACCTTTGTGACCAGGTTGAACTACAAATCTCTGAGTCCGGTCAAATACAGCTTTATTGTGACCGGCCCCATATTCCTACGGATAACCGCAACATTTGCCATAAAGCAGCGGAAGCTTTTTTCAGAGAGACTGGCATTAGTAATCCTGGCCTGATCATTAATCTCACCAAAAATATTCCTGATCAGGCGGGCCTAGGCGGAGGTAGCGCCGATGGGGCGGCTGTTCTCAAAGGGCTCAATGAAATCTTTGATACGGGCTTGACCTTGGAGGATTTGGGAAGGATAGGCGTACAAATCGGGGCGGACCTCCCCGTCTGCATTTGGGGCGAAAATGCCTTTGTCCGGGGGATAGGGGAAATAATTACTCCTTTAGGACCGATGCCGGAATGTTATCTGGTCATTGCAAAGCCTTCGACGGGCTCTAATACAAAGGAGGCCTACCGCCGGTATGACCGGGGCGGAAGCTATATCCATCCTGAGAACAGCCAAATGGTGAGGGCCATTACAGATGGAGGGTTGGAGGATATTGGCAGGTATGCCGCCAACCTTTTTGAGGAGATTCTTGCCATTGAGGAAGTTGCCCTTATAAAAAAGCAACTGCTTGACTGCGGGGCCCTTGGCGCGGTTATGAGCGGGAGCGGAACGGCGGTTGTAGGCATATTTGAAGAATCCGGTCCCGCATCCCGGTGTGCGGGTCAAATGAAGCTTCGCTGGCCATTTGCCTGCTTATGCCAGCCTCTGGACATGAAGACGCGGGGAAAGAGCTGCAATTTGATGCCGAGAAGGGATAAAATCCCACAGCCGGACAAAAAATAATATGGATGGTTGCCCCCTATTATTGCGTTGCCGCATTGACAAATATATTTTAAGAAAGCTTTTGGTGGAGGGGTTGCGAAGAGACCCCCCTATATAATAGCCGTTGCAGCCGTTGCGTTTTCTAAAATTGCTCCAGGTATGAATATTGTGGATGGATATGCGTACGCTGATAGTAAAGGAGATTGGTTATGAAAAAGATAAGCGTTATAGCTTGTGTAATAATTTTGATGATGACCTTATTGGCCGGTTGCCAAAAAGGTGAGCCCAACGCGGAGCAGGACAGTCTTCCCTCTGAGGAGACCATTACCCTGCAGGAATTGATAGAGAATATCAAGGCGCTGGAGGAGGAGGGTATGTATGAAAAGATTGATGGCATTATCCTCCAGGAGCAAATGGGGGTTAGCACCGACGATGCCGAGGACTTTTACGGATATTACAGCCCGATTATTACCCAGGTGGTCCATATTGTGGGGGTAAAGGCGAAGGACGGCAAGGTAGATGCGGTAAAGGAAGGTCTTGAAAAGCGCAAAACGGAATTGGAGGAGCATTACTTGCCTGATCAGGCGGAGATTGCGTCCCAGGGGGTTGTTTTAGAAAAGGGAGAGTACGTTTTTCTCCTGATTCTGGGTTATGCGCCTGAGGATGCGCCAGGACTGATTCAGCAAGCTACTGCTATGATAAATGAGGCCAATCTGTCGTAATATGGAGATCCATTATACATGGACCACACCTGTTAATAATTTAAAGCGTTTGAGCATTTTCAGTGGACAAGGCATCCTTGAGACGCCGCTGGAAATGCTCATCTTGCCGTTATAAAAGATAATGTGGCGGAGAGATATACTGGGTGTGAGGGCCGGATCATGCCGGACGTCCCGGTCTAACGACTAGCCTTTATTTTGGAGGGAAGCTCCCAATGGTTTTTAGCAGCATCCTGTTTTTGTTCCGGTTCATGCCGGCGGCTTTTCTGCTGTATTACCTGACGCCCCGGCGTTGGAAGAATCTTTTGCTGTTTCTGCTCAGCGTACTCTTTTATTGCTGGGGCGAGGTGCGGTATGTTCCGCTTATGCTGGCCTCCACGCTTGTGAATTATGCGGTTGGCAGAGGGATCGAAAAATTTCGGCGGAGCAAAGTGGCGTGCAGGTTATTTTTAGCGCTGTCAGTGACCTTTAACCTGGGGAGTTTGCTCTTCTTTAAATATGCAAATTTTTTTATTGGGAATATCAATACCTTCTTTGGCTGCGGTCTGGGCTTACTGAGCGTCACCCTCCCTTTGAGCATCAGCTTTTATACCCTCCGGACCATGGCGTACAGCATTGATGTCTGCCGGGGGAATTCCCCCGTGGAACGCGATTTTATTGACTTTGCCGCCTTTGTTACCCTGTTCCCCCAGCTAATAGCGGGGCCCATCGTCAAATATACCGATATTTCCGTAGAGCTGAAGGAACGCAAGGTGTGCGCAGACCAGATTCAACGCGGTGTGTTCACCTTCATTATGGGCCTGGGAAGCAAGGTGCTGATTGCCGACAACATCGGTTCTCTATGGAATGAAGTGGAGGCCTTGGGGTTTGCCAATATATCCACGCCGCTGGCGTGGATGGGGGTTTTGGCCTTCAGCCTGCAAATCTATTTTGACTTTGGCGGATACTCCCTAATGGCCATCGGGCTTGGGCATATGCTGGGGTTTGAATTTCCCCAAAACTTCAACTACCCCTATATCTCAAAAAGCGTCACGGAATTTTGGCGCCGCTGGCATATGACCTTGGGGGGATGGTTCAGGGAATATGTCTATATCCCTTTAGGAGGTAACCACAAGGGGAAAGTCCGGCAATATTTCAACATCTTTGTGGTTTTGGCGCTGATAGGCTTTTGGCATGGAGCCAGCTGGAGTTTTGTATGCTGGGGCCTATATTTTGCTGTGTTTCTGTGCCTGGAAAAGATGTTTCTGCTTAAATGGCTGAAAAAGGGCAGGGTTTGGTCCCGGATGTATCTGCTATTCACAGTGGTTTTAGGCTGGGCGCTCTTTGCTGTTGCCGACTTTGGCCAGCTAAGGCAGTTTTTGCACCGGATGTTTGTGTTCTCCCCCGGTATGGATTGGGTGTATTATTTGCGAAATTACGGCATCACCTTTATCATGGGGATCCTGCTTTCTACCCCCATATTGAAACGGGCGCAAAAGCGCCTAAATAACCCTGCGGCAGACGCGGCCTTTTCCGTGGCGGTGTTGGTGGCCTCTGTGGCGTATTTAGTGGATTCCTCCTATAACCCTTTCCTGTATTTCCGCATTTAACCCATTGATAGATCAATGATTATTCGAGGTGACGGGGATGCTCAAATGGGCAAAAAAATATATGTTGCTGATACTCTTTTGGGGTTTTATTGGTGTGTTTGCCCTGCTGGACTTGCTGATCCCATGGAGGGAGTTTTCAGAAATGGAAAACCGGTATCTGGCCAGGCCTCCCGTCTTTTCGACAGATGGTATGATTAAAAATACGTATACTCAAAAATACGAGGAGTATATAAATGATCAATTTTTCCTAAGAGATGGCTGGATCACCTTAAAATCCATCGGAGAATCCGCCCTGGGGAGGATTGAGAACAACGGCATTATCTATGGCCAGGATCACTATTTATTCGATAAGGTCACCCATATGGACCTGCGGCAATTGGAGAGAAATATCGGCCATATCGAGATGTTTCTACAAAATTATTCTGACAAGCATATCACCTTGACACTTATTCCCAATTCCTACGCGGTCCTTGGGGATAAGCTTCCGGCAGGGTTTAACGCCTTCGATCAATTGAGCGTCATCCAGGAGTACAATGACAGGGTGAGGGCGGCAGGCGGCAATGTATGTGACATTGTGCCGGCATTGATGGAGCATAGCGGTGAATATATCTATTATCGTACAGACCATCACTGGACCACGACAGGCGCTTATCTGGCCTATGAGGCTTACGCTAATTCCTTGGGGGTGGGGTATAAGAACCTGTCCGGCATGAACGGCTATGAAGTGGAAGATTTTCTGGGCACCTATTACAGCAAGGCCAAGCCATTTTCAGCGGTGCCGGACAGCATAACCTGGTACGATATCGGCGCGGCTAGTGTCATGATTGACGGTCAAGAGTATCCCGGGCTGTACAACTGGGACATGTTCCAACGCAGAGACAAGTATGCTGCCTTCATCTACAGCAACAATGGGCTAACGGTAATTGAAAGCGGCGCAAATCTCAATCATAGGGCGGATGAGGTCAGCCGCGTATTGGTGATTAAGGACTCCTATGGAAATAGCTTTGTGCCCTTTTTGCTTTACAGCTTTGATGAGGTCTATGCGGTGGATATGCGGTATCTGTTGGACATTGATGAGTTATTGGATGCGGTGGCCTTTGATGATATATACATTCTCTATAATTTGGCTTCCTTTGCTCAGGATACCAATGTGTTTCGTATCAATCCATGAATAAAGGCCGCCAGCTTTACAGCTGTTGCGGCCAATATATTGATGTGAAGGCGGCGGATTTAAATCTCCCTTAGCGGTGGCAACAGCTCGTCCGCCATTTTTAATATCTCCTCTTCCTCAGGTAACTTCCGCACGGAATAGTGTTCATCCAAAAAAGCAATCATGCCCATCATACTCCGTTCCCGAAAGAGGAACATGGCGTAGTTGTCCACATCAAAAGGAGGGATTCTGCCAATTGCAATACCGTGGTTAAGGATTTCTGTGGTGTATTCAATAGTGGACTTCAACAAGTCCAGACAAAGTTTTTTGGCAGTCTCATCCTGAAACATTCTCATCCAAATGATTTTTGTAGTCAAAACCAACCTGGCCGTTTTAACCTCGTCAGGTGAATGGAACATAACGAAAAGACAGGAGATGATCTCCTTCCGGGTCCCTTTTTCCATAATTTTTTTTGCCCTCCCCAGAGGAACCCGGCTATCACTGCAGTGCCTAACATAATAGGTATAAATTTCAGTTAAGAACGCCTCTTTTGAGTCGTAGTGATTGTAGATGGAGGAGGGCTGTATGCCAGTACGCTGAGCGATTGTGCGCACCGATACATTTTCATAACCATATTGGGCAAATAATTGAATTGCTTGATCAAATAATACTTCTTTGGTTTTTGGCAAAGCGGTGTACATGGCTTACCCCCTCAAATACTCTGTTTTTATTGTACTGGAAACAGCCGCCAATGTACATGGTCTTTTTTCACAAAAATGACCATTCAAAAGTGAATGGGGGCAGTGGCGAAAACACGCCGTATATTATGTACACACTTTAGAGCCTACTTCGCCATCTTATCTTTCCCGAAGGGAATCTGGAAACGCTTTGATGAGGCTGCCTGGAATAAGAAAAAATTATCCTTGTAGTCTAATCTAAAATGTTGTAAAATAAATACCAATATAATTTCGTCCCGGAAAGGGGCTGCTATTCTACGGTAAATATTGTACTCGTCGAACCACAGATTCCACAAAATGCCGGAAATATTGCCAGAACTTGCGCCGCTACCGGCGCCGCCCTACACCTGATCCGTCCCATGGGCTTTGAGGTGGATGATAAAAAGCTGAAAAGGGCGGGACTGGATTACTGGCATTTGCTGGATATTTTTTATTATGACGGCATAGAGGATTTTTATCGGAAAAACCCCGGCTGTGAGGAGATGTGCTATTATTATACAACTAAGGCAAAAAAAGTGTACTCGGATCAAATGTTTCCCCAAAAGGTCTATCTGATCTTTGGGCGGGAGGATGCGGGGTTGCCGGAGTCCTTATTGGTGAAGCATCCGCGGCGGTGCCTGCGGTTGCCCATGATCAATGAGGCCCGGAGCTTAAATTTGTCCAATGCGGTGGCCGTGGCGGTGTATGAAGTGCTGCGGCAACATAAATTTGATAATCTAAGCCGGGAGGGTAATCTAACCCGGTATCAATGGGAATGACGCGGCAATAAAAATGCATGTGCTTTTGGTTGCCTTAAGGAAAGAGGGGGAGAACGATACAAAAAATTAAGTTTATTACCGATTCGGCCAGTGATATACCGGAAAAATACGAAAAGAAGTACGGTATAGAGATTATACCTTTTCCCATCACCGTTGGGAACAGGGGCTATTTGGAGCGCAAGGATTTCACGATTAAAGAGTTTTACGACATCTTGGTACGGGAACCGGAAATCCCGGTAACGGCCCATATCACCTCAATTACGTTTATTGACCGGTTTGCATCGGCCTATGAAGAGGGGTATTCCCATATCATTGTAGTGACCATCAATTCTAAAGGGTCCAATACCTACAACGCCGCTGTGATGGCTAAGGATATGTTCTACGAGGAGTATCCCCACGCCAAGGAAAAGATAAGCATTACCGTCATGGATTCCCTCACCTATACGTTGGGCTATGGCTTGCCCATTATCAAAGCGGCCGCCATGGCTGCGGACGGTGAAAGCGCCTTTAAGGTGATCTCGGCCTTGGAGGATATGTTGTCGCGGGTGGAGATTTATTTCACCATGTATACCCTTAAATTTGCCAAGAAATCCGGCCGGATCAGGGCGGCGGCGGCCTTTATGGGCGATATGCTGGGACTGCGTGCGGTAATGCATATTACTGACGGTGAAATCCGCATTGTGGACAAAGTTCGGGGCGACAAGAATACTTTTCCCCGGATGATTGCATTGACTAAGGAACGGCGCAGGGAAGAGGCGTATACCGACTATGTGGTGCTGGGCGGAATGGAGGATGACTTGACAGATGAATTTACCAAGATATGCAAGAAAGAGCTGGGTAAGAAATACATTGACACCTGCCTGATAGGGGCGGCTATTGCCATTAATGCGGGGCCCCAGTTGACAGGGGTAGTATTTTTTGGAGATAAAAGAGACAAAATATAATTGATTGTGGGTTTTTCTTGTGCGGATTTGCCTCTTGAAAAAGGCGTTAAACTGTTATAAAATATGGCTTAGTTGATTGTTTATTAACAATCTATCCCCAAAATCCCAATCAGATAGTTAATTTTCTCGGCTTGAATATGTGAAGTGGCGGGGTATTGTGATAAGGCCGCTGCGCCGGCTGAGAAATGAAAAATCGCTAATAAGTGTTGGAAAGGGTGTTTAGGTAGTGGCGTCTTTAAACAAAAAGACCATTGAGGATATCAATGTATCCGGTAAGAGGGTTTTGGTACGCTGTGATTTTAACGTCCCCATTCAGGACGGTAAAATCACTAATGATAAACGTATTGTAGCCGCGCTTCCCACCATTGAATATTTGGTGGAGCATGGCGCGAAATTGATTTTATCCTCCCATTTGGGCCGTCCAAAAGAGGGCTGGGAGCCCGAGTTTTCATTGGCCCCGGTAGCAAAGCGCCTCTCTGAGCTGCTCGGCAAAGAGGTGGTCATGGCGAAGGATGTCATTGGCGAGGACGCCAGGGCAAAGGCGGACGCTTTAAAAGACGGCGACGTGATGCTGCTGGAAAATGTGCGTTACCACAAAGAGGAGAAGAAAAACGATCCCGGCTTTGCCAAGGAACTGGCCTCATTGGCCGAGATCTATGTCAACGACGCCTTCGGCACCGCTCACAGGGCACATGCCTCCACGGCCGGTGTCACCGAGTATCTGCCTGCGGTGGGCGGATATTTGATCGGCAAGGAAATAGAATATATTGGCGGCGCTTTGGCTGATCCGAAAAGGCCCTTGGTGGCGATATTGGGCGGCGCCAAGGTGTCCGATAAAATTGGCGTTATCACCAACCTTTTGGAGAAGGTGGATACGCTGATTATCGGCGGCGGGATGGCCTACACCTTTATGAAGGCCCGCAATGAGGCTATTGGCAAATCCATTTGTGAACAGGATAAGGTGGAGCTTGCCAAGGACTTACTGGAGGCTGCTAAGGCAAAGAAGGTCAAGCTTTTGCTCCCTATAGATAATTTGATTGCTGATAAATTCGACAACGATGCCAACTGCAAGGTGGTGCCTCCCGGAGAATTCCCCGATGACTGGATGGGTATGGATATTGGGCCCAAAACCATTGAGCTATTCAGCCAGGAAGTGGAGGGCGCCAAAACCATTATCTGGAACGGCCCTATGGGCGTATTTGAGTTTGACAAGTTTGCCGGCGGCACCTTGGCCATCGCCAAGGCTGTAGCACTGGCCAGTGAAAAGGGCGCTATTTCTGTCGTGGGCGGCGGCGACTCCGTTGCGGCTGTGACCAAGCTTGGCTTTGCCGACAAGATGTCCCACATCTCCACCGGCGGCGGCGCGACGCTGGAATACCTAGAGGGCAAAGAGCTTCCTGGGATCGCCTGTCTCAACGATAAATAAGGATTACAGTGGCACGGATATTGGACGTGTCACTGTTTTGGCAATAAGAGGGAATAAAGCACTGTGACATAGAAAAGGAGATGCTGTATTGTGCGCAAGGACGTAAGAAAAGCGGTTATTGCCGGCAACTGGAAGATGAATAAAACCACCTCTGAGGCAAGGGAGCTTATTGGTCAATTGAAATCCGTGGTGGCAAACGCCGGCTGCGATGTGGTCATCTGTACCCCGTTTACCGATTTGGCTGTGGCCATTGAGGAAACCGGGGGCACCAATATTAAGGTGGGCGCCCAGAATTGTCACTGGGCTGAAAGTGGCGCGTACACCGCTGAAATTTCCGCCGGGATGCTGAGGGAACTGGGTGTGGAATATGTCATCATCGGCCACAGTGAGCGCCGCCAGTACTTTGGCGAGACGGATGTGACCGTGGGCCAGCGCGTGAGGGCCGCTTTGGATGCGGGAATGACCGTCATTCTCTGTGTGGGCGAACTGCTGGAGCAGCGGGAGCAAGGGATCACTGAGGAAATCTGCGCCATGCAGACCAAGGTTGCTCTAAACGGTGTATCCGCTGGGGAAATGAAAAAAGTTATCATTGCCTATGAGCCTGTGTGGGCCATTGGTACCGGCAAGACAGCCACCGCCGCTCAGGCTGAGGAGGTCTGCGCCTATATCCGCTCGGTCTTGGATAAGCTGTATGGCACAGCCGTTGCCCAGGGCGTCACCATCCAATACGGCGGCTCCATGAACGCCGGCAACGCAGATGAGCTGCTGGATATGGAAAATGTGGACGGCGGCCTGATTGGGGGAGCCTCCCTGAAAGCTGAGGATTTTGGCGTTATCGTCAAGTCTGCCAGCAGATAGAAATCACGTAGCAAGCCGGGCAATGAAAATATGCCTTGCAAATTGTTCCGGAGTGTGTTATGCTTTGAAGCATCGGTAAAACGTAGGGATTGAGCACAGTAACCGAGGGAGAACCCTGTAACGGAAAGAAACCCAAAGCCACCGGCTGAAAGCTTGGGACAGGGCCCGAAGGCGAAATTCACTCATGAATGGCGGCTTTGAAGGCGGCGCAGGCCGTTGCGTAGAGGCCGACGGGAGGCCCGTTACAGCTATGAAGAGCTCCGGCCAAGGCTATGCCGGGGAATGCGGGTGGTACCGCGGAAGCAAGATAATCTAGGCTC
>Ga0153944_1001180_pt1 | contig 10828 bp, 9 predicted proteins | sample TSNJ028MetaG_FD_104703 | JGI IMG/M metagenome (GOLD analysis project Ga0153944, IMG submission 104703) | Attine ant fungus gardens microbial communities from New Jersey, USA - TSNJ028 MetaG | ecosystem: Host-associated > Fungi > Mycelium > Unclassified | place: USA: New Jersey, Wharton State... | reverse complement strand
ATGTAGGGCGTTTTGGGTTTGGAGGTAAATTATACACAGCCTGGCATATTTCAGCTTTGTCCGAACTTCACATCCGGCTAGTCCAAAATGCGTACCCTTTTCTGCTCTTTTTGGATAGGCTTGTCTAGCTCAAACTTTTCGTCGGAGACAACCATCAATACCCCACTCTTGAGAGGAGAAAGGCTATCCTCGCTGATGCCACGCCCCGGAGAGCAATCTTCTGAACCAGTTTGAACCGCTAAATCTGTCAAGGAAATGGTGTTGTCCGGGGCATCCACTGGCGATGACGGCCTCGAAGAAGCGGGAGGAGGACTGGAGGTTGGCGGGCTCGATGGCAAAGGACTCGATAATTGCGAGTCAAGCTCATGAGACAATGTTCTAGGTGATTGGCCTGCTTCTGTTGAAAAAAGCAGGTCTTTGCACTCATCTGAACAGTAGTCGGTATTGTCAGTCCCCACAGCTTCTTCCTCTTCTACTGCACAGCCAACTTGCCAATCTGGACGTGGAATATCAAGTGCGCTGGATGTGAGACATGTATGCAATGCTCCTTCCGACTTTTCGTCGACTGCAGGGAAGCTTGGCAATGCATATATCGAAGTTCCTGTATACCTCCGATTGCTGGCAGTCATCGGCGAGCAAGACGGACTCATTCTGGTCGCCTCACTCAAAATCATTGCATCCACCATAGAATGTGATGGGCTCGCGTTAGTTATCTCCTGTTCGGCGATGTCTTCGCGTTCTGTATCCTTGGATTTATCTTGTAAAGTCCTCGGTAGCTCTGTGACGCATTCTTCTGGATTACTTTCTGGGCGCATGTTTGGGGCCTTTAATGGGTCATTTTCACTTTTGAAGCTGAAATCAGTCTGACACGTGTGGGAGGGGTTTTAAATTCTCCTGGATGTCAGACGCACAGATCAGGCATGGCACCCCCATCTCGTTCAGTCTCTGCTAAAGCCGCTATATGCGTTATAGTACCATGGGAAAATGAATTTGGTTTTTGCTCGTGTGCTTCATTGCTATTTTGAGGCCCGAGAAAACACGGTAGATTGATACATCTGCATAGTGTGAGGAACCTGGCCTATTAAGAAAAGAAAACAGGACAAGCACCCTGATTCTGCTTGAAAAGAGTCTTCAGACATAGAAAAATCTGGGAAGCTTGAGACCTTCAGTTTATGATGTTGGTCCTTGCGTGAACACAAAAGTAAGGCGCTGGAGATCGTGCAATTTGATGTGCAAAGTTCCTCGCTTCTTCCTGACGTCATCTCCGAAAACTAAATGTCATTAGTGTACTGTAGGTCATTTTTTGCATAATTTAATTGAATTAGATGGAAGTAGAGAGTATCAAATGGGACCATTCATCATTCGTGCATGTAGAAATGCTAACAGAAAGGCATTATTGGGAATACTTTCCAGTTCACTAAATTTGATGAAGTCACGACCTGTCACAATGTATGACTTGTTGCCCAGGTCCCACGGTCCTGTAACTCTTGGATCAGTCATTTATGACAAAACATAGCAAAAATAATACTGCATCCTCAATTTTCAGCTATGCAGAGCGCAGGAAAACAGAGTATGGTACTCAAAAAGTATGTCCATAACCGTTCGACGAGATGTCATCTCAAAGTCCGCAACAGCAACGCCTCGGGAACGAATCGATGCGTCAGTTTGACGCATGTGCTCTTTGTTTGAATCAGGCAAGGGAACCTCTGGCTTGCGATGAAGGCCATTTGTTCTGTAAGGAGTGTGTTTACACTGACCTATGTAAGTGCCCAACAACCGGTCTTGGGGTTCTGGCAAAACATTTTTAGTGACACAGAAAAAGGACATCAAGCGCCAGAAAAAACAACTTGATGGTTGGAAGAAAGAACATGAAGTAGAAAAAACAAGGGCAAGAGAGGTGGCTCGCGAACGCGTATTGCTCGAATTTGAGAAATCCCAGCTCAGTCTGGCGGCACGACCAACTGACATCAGTACTCAGAGTGGAACGGCTGGAGAAGGTATTTAGGTTAAATGCTTGCTCAATTTTTGCCTGACGACTAAAGGCCAGGGAAAAAAACGTAAATTTGAGTTCGATGCCTCGGCGGTCGAGACGCTTCAACGTGAAGCTGAGGAAGCCGCCATGCGCAAGATAGAGAAGGAACAGACAGAGGCATTGAAGAGCCAATTGCCTGATTTCTGGTTGCCTTCTTTGACCCCAACATATACGTCGACAGGACCCCCGACTTCTCTGGGTCAAGTAAAAATCCAAACAATGTGTCGAGGAGGAAGACCTGTACATGCTTTATCGTAAGTGGATATGTACCATTTTATCTCGGCGACTTAATCATCACCCATTGAGAAGCTTGAAGTCCCTATTACCAGTGGAGTTTACTCTCCCCGAGGGCCGTTCCCGTCGGGGCCCCAATATGTCACCATCAACAGGTGAAAAAGTTGCTATTTCTGCAGCTGCAAGTAAGGAAGATCAGAAGCCCATGTGCCCCTCTTGCAAAAAACAGTTGTCAAACAACATCCTTTTATTCGGTCAGAGTTTCTCCAAACGTCAGGACAACGACTGATAATATAGCCTTTACAGTGATGAAACCTTGTGGCCACGTCACCTGTAAAGCCTGTACAGAAACTCTTGTGCGATCGTCAGGACAGTGCGTGGCATGCGATAAAGAGCTTAAACACCAAGATATACTGGAGCTCAGTCGAGAAGGTCAGGAAGCAACCTATCAGGTTTCAGGGAACTCACTGAAGTCATTGTCAGGCACTGGCTTTGCGGGCGGGGGGCTTGCTGAGACATCTAAGACTGGTGTTGCATTTCAAGGATAAACTTCTATGTTTTCAATTCTTGAATTTCAATACCGGAGCTCGATTGCAGCTCGAGGAATCTGCTACAAACATATCATATTTATACTTTCCGGTCCTCCTTCAGATACTATCATGAATCTCTTCAGATAGGCCTGCGAAATGAGACGCAGTGGGTCAAGAGACTGGGAAATGACCAAGTGAGGGTCATAGGTATCCCATATTCAGTTGTCTTCGTTACCCGTAAATACTGAAGGGCATCGCGTTGGGCGCACAAGGATAACCACTTGAGTGACGGGGAGTAACCCGTCTCGAGATCCTTTGTTCTATATAATACTTATGAACTTCCCCGACGATCAGTCAGTGCTATGCCTCAAGTTATGTGGTGATGGCACAATGTGTTACAGTGTGTCTGCAAGTCTTTCAAATCCACAGACTTTCACAAAAAATTGGTTTCCTCCTTGGAAGACTCGCAATGTGTGGCCGGCGTGGCTGGCATATTGGTACTGGGTAAGAAGCACGAGATGAATATATCTGGTAGAGTTAGAAAAAAACACTGCATATAGCCTGAAGGTTCAAAATCAATTCGGCCCAGCAATATGTTGAACCTGAATCTGTAGGTTCAGTTCAGTTCATTCAGAGGTTTGGAGCCAAACTTGTGCATCCCTACTGTTAGCCAACAACTCCATTGTGTATGGCTGACAACATGAATCGACTAGACCCCTACCAGCCTGACTTGTACACCTCTTCTAAGGATCATACCTACGTTGTGTTCATCAGCAATAGATTGACGTGCTCAATTCATTGCTCGTTGCACTTTCGCTTATCTTATCTGGTAATCGACCAATCAAAGCGTTCAACTTGTATTCTATATTCCATGGCCCCATTCCCTATCGTGACAATGAAAAACTTTGGCAGCAAGAGCCTCATATCATATTTATACCTATATACTCATACCCTCGAGACTCGAGCAGAAGACAACCTTGATTCCCGAAGTTCTCAACAAATCTCCTTGACTATTAGGGGTACCCCTTCTCGTATCATCACCGAAATCGGGGGGCCGACGGATACCACAGGAGCGAACTGGCATAATATACATGGACCTTATACACTCAAACATCTATCGTTCTGGACATATCTTGCTCTCGGATTAATCGTACTCTGGATATCTTTTGTGACGATTTATGCCTGCTTTAGGTGCTGTCGAGCACATATTATTCGACTTGACATTAGTGATGGTGAGAACCCGCAAGTTTATGAGAAGGGATCAATGGTTGCCTCAAAGAGAAATGGACGTCTCCAGAAACGGGGTTGGAAGAGAGAGAGGAACATTTCTGTTGCGAGTAGTGAGGTATGTTGGCAAAAGATTTCGAGGATGTTGATGAGAAAATATCTTTATAGGTCCAATTTCTGAAGAAGCACCCCGCTAGTGTTGAAGGATCAGAAGCCAGTTCTAGGAGAGAAAGGACTGGCAATGCGACTTCTCAAAGCGTGAATACAAAGCGCGAGCCTATTCTTCTCGAGTTGCCACCAACACTGATAGGCGCATCGGGAGTGGAAAACAGAGAGAATTCTGGAAAGACACAATATGTTGATCTGTTCAATATCCCATTTGTTTTGCCGAAGGATCCAAGGTCAAAGTTGTGGAGAGAGCCGAAGTTATCACCAGTACAAGGATCAATTGTCCGGCCAAAACCAGTCGTTATCAGGGCAGTAGTTCACTAATATGATGCGTTCAGCAGCAGCAAATGTCAAGCTCGATTGATAAACCTAATTTAACATACGTTGTGTCAGACACAGCATGGAGAAATTCGGGATGATCACACGTGATATTCGGGGAGACCCGTCAAGTTTGACTCGGCATCTGGGAAAAATATATATACAAAAAGCGGATGTTAATGTTTTTGCTTTGGTGATCTCACTCGGTATTTTATTTACGACGGGAGTCCCTGGCATGCTCCCCAAGGTTGCAACTCATTTTCTACATACCACTTCAAGGGCGGCGGCGCAGGCTGTACAGGCTCCCCTGCGAAATGTATTTCAAACTGGCTCATCGAGTGGCCCCAATCTCGGAAATTGGAATGGAAATTCCAACTGGGGCGGACACGGTCCGGGTGCTGGGAGCGCGAAACAAAATAGTGGAAGTCGATATTACTCCTCCTTCAACGTTAGTTCTCCAATTCTAATGCGTCATCTTGGTACATGGCCTCAGTCCTTCATTTCTACAGACGTCTGGGAGAGCTGTTTCGCAGGCGAATGTTGTCTCAGCTAACGATGGATCTTTTGTTCAGTCAGATGATAATGACGACCCCTTATCCCGTCGTGTTGTCACCATCCGAACTCATTCTGGATCATCAACAAAACGTCCTCGCATTCGTAGTTCGAGTGTATCCCTCTCAAAGACAGAGTCGCTTGGTGTCCTTCAAACTCTACAGCTTCGGGGCCGTTCGCGATTCCTTCACGCCTCCATAGAAGCTGTACCGCAGCTTCATCAGCAACCTACCTCTCCTAATGCTCAACAACGACTACGAAGAAACTCAACTTCATCGTCAGACGGACTCGATAGACCAGCATCACCTGTCCCAAATCTTGGTGACTATTTGGCTGAGGCAGAGTTGCAACCTCTGGCCGGGCCATCCGCGCGACCTCGCAGGAACTCGATATCCTCTATCAATGATTTAGAAGCTTCTACTATTGAGCTTACAGATCCTGCGCTCGAGCAGATTGACGAAAGACTAGGATCACAGCGTGACTCCGCATCTTCCATAAACCAGAGCGATCATTCGTCTATTGACACTCGGCCCACTACGCCTGATCAGTCTCCGCCAGTTGTCCAACAACCCTATTCCTCCTCTCGCAATTCAAGACCTTCTACACCTCCCATATCCTCTCAATTCTCATTTCTCTTGAAGGCCAAGAAATCCCGCAATGTTCATCGTATTGCAGAGGCCGTCGCCCGCTTCAGATCATCAGCAGCGGATGCCACTGTTCATGATTTCAACCTTGCCTTAGAAGCATTGCTGTCGACACGGAGAGGAGAATCCGCTATGTCGATGCTTGAAGTCTACAGTGACATGATCAAGCGATCTGTTCATCCCAATAGTGAAACATATCTCTTGTTGCTTTCATCATTGACCGAGAGGAATAACGAAATCGAATCTACACTCCGTAATCTGGAAAATAAAAGGCGTCGAATAGAGCTTTTTGGCAGATGGGAGGATCCACCGGTTGAAAAGCTTCAATACCAAATCGATGTACTCTGGCTAGAACAGAAAGAGAATTTTTCTTCAATCATCTCACTGTTCTCGGCTGCGAAATCTATCTCCGATCACTTTCCAGATCAGCTCTACAATCAAATTTTATCTTCATGTCTGCATCGTCTGAATGCCGACGCTGCCCTCGAAATATTCCGTGATGCAGAGCTTAAGGTCAAGAAGTTCTGCCCCCAATTATATGAGATTTTGATCGAACTTTATGGCAAAATTAAGGATATTGGAGCTGCAGAACGTATCTTGAGCCGGTATATGGCCGCTGGGCAAAAGCACGGTGATAATACTGGCGAGTCCTACAGCAATTTTGCAAAGCGCCATATTATGGTCTGGAACGCCATGATCAGCGCCTATTTCCGGTGTGGATTTCCTGAAAAAGCGATTGGGGTTTTGGACCAGATGCTGAACTCCCCCGCTGGTTATGCTTTCACATACGCAGATCCGCCCCTCCCCGCTGCATCTACATATACATGCATCCTGAACGGCTTTTGTGCCGCTGGTGACACGCACACTGCTTTGACTTGGTACAAACGCCTTCTCAAGCAAGGCGTCAACTTGCAAGATTCCTACTTGCCATCTGATAAACCGATCATACCAGATGTCAATGCCTCTTCGGTTATGGTCGATACACTTGCTGCAAATGGCCTCATTTCCGAGCTCAACAAGCTTTTCCCCACTTTTCACCTCAGCGTGGGGTGCATGTATCATGTCCCTCGCTACATCTATTCAGCCAATATGAACGCTTTGGCGAACATCACTAACTCCCAGGTTGCGAAGGACAACCTAGATTTCGTATTATACAAGGTACTGCCGCACATCTTGAGAAAAGATAGACCTGGTGTTTTCCTTCCTCTTGCTCTCCAGTACATCAGGAGGGGTTTCTTGGACGAGCCACTTGATTTCTATCACAATTTCTTCACCGAGTGCTTGTCGAAATTTGAAGAGGAAGGTGCTTCATGGACAGATATGACGCCCTGGCGATTGGACTTCGTACGTTTCGCAGATGCTTATCTCGAGGTTGCCATCGCTCAAGATCGCCTCTCGGCCAATGCAGCTGCATTGGTGCTACGGATGGCCTGTACTGCTGGCCTTAGTTTCATCCCTCCAAGGATGCACAAGGTTCTTCTACATCTTTATGGGCTCGTGAGGCTGGATAATCAATTCTCTATCGAAACAATTAGTCTATTGAATTGGCAGGAGCTGTTATGGATGGCTCTTCGGCTCTCTCAGGGTATCTCATATGGTCGCTCAAATAACTTATCAGGTGCTACATTCATCGATGTGCCTAACTCTGCTTTCCCTGGAGTGATGGGCCTCATTGAAGATCTTTCTCAGTACCAAGTTGATGTCACTGCTTTCCCCAAACCTTTGATGGAACAAATCATTCAACATCTGGCTAACCTCTATGGACCCCAGCCCATCATTGGTTCATTTGAGCAGTTCGGCCCTGCGTTTAAACAGGTGTTGGAATCTAGCCAAATCGTCCAATCATTGGTATCTGGAGAATCAGTTGACACTTCTGATCCCCGTCCCCAGAAGCCGCGAAGGAAGTTGTTTCTTGACTCCAATACAACTTCAAAAATCGAGACCTTGCTGAGAGACAAGAAGGTTGGCCCTCAGGGACAGGCTGCATGGAAAGCTTTTCTGGTGGATTTGAAGCAGCGGAAAATTCCCAGGTTCCCAACATTCGGACGGCTCATACAGGTGTTAGGAAGGCAAGGTGATATGCAGAAGGTGCACAAGCTTTACGAGATTGCGCAAGAGGTGTTTGATAGTCCTGAGCCATCGCAAATGACTCTAAATCAGGGGTGGATTTGTGTCGAGGATAGTATGATTATCGCACTCGCCCATGCCGGCGATTTAGACAGTGCACACGCCCATCGGTTGAGACTGCTTGAGCGTAACGTTGCACCCTCGGCTGATGCTTATGGAGCTCTTATACTCAATGTCAAGGATACCACTGATGATGCGTCGAATGCGATGATTCTCTTCCAAGAAGCAGTTGAAGCCAAGGTCGAGATGAATCTCTACCTATACAACAACATAATTTCCAAGCTCGCCAAGGCACGGAAGGCGGATAATGCACTAGAATTGTTTCAGAAGATGAAGGCTCAGGGTGTCACTCCATCGTCAATTACTTATGGTGCTCTCATCGGTGCATGCGCGAGGGTTGGAGATTGTCAGAGCTCAGAGCAGTTATTTAGTGAAATGGTGCGGCAGCGGAACTTCAAGCCCAGGATTCCACCCTACAATACGATGATGCAACTTTATACAATGACGAAGCCGAATCGTGCGAAGGTTCTTTCGTACTACCAGCAGTTGATCGCTGCCGGTATTAAACCCGCCGCTCATACTTACAAGGTAAGTTGCCCTGATTTTCTATCTAGAAATCGCTCATAGATATTTCCAGCTGCTTCTTGATGCTTATGGGTCCATTGAACCCATTGATATAGACTCGATGGAAGCTGTTTTCAACGACATTTCCAACAACTCAGAAATCGAAGTCCAAGGCATCCACTATGCTTCTGTCATCAATGCTTATGGTTGTGTTCAACGTGACCTTGACAAGGCCATCACTACTTTTGATTCTATTCCCCGTAATGTTCTGGATGCGGTCATCTTTGAGTCCATCATCAATGTCTTAGTTTCTCATCGTCGCACCGATCTTATTCCAGAGTACATCGCCAAAATGACTACTGCCGGTGTCCATATGACTGCATACATTGCGAACTTCCTGATTAAGGGACATGCAGTCGTTGGTGAATTGGACAATGCACGAGATATTTTTGAGAGCTTGATAGATCCCCCTAACGGCGTTGCTGCACCGCACAATCATACACCTCATGATCCTGGTGCCGTAGTCCGCATTCCCTGGATGGAGCCTGTTTATCGTGAAGTGAGTATGATTCGTCTTTTCCATATGACGTTTCGCATGATTGATTATCCTCCCCAGCCCTCGACGTGGGAGGCGATGGTTAGGGCTGAGCTTGGCGCTGGAAATCGTGATAAAGCTCTGGATCTACTAGAGCGACTCAAATCTCGGTGAGTGATCGATGTTGATGAAATATAAGAAAAACGATTGACCTTGATTCAGGCAATATCCCGAAGCAGTGTTCAACCGGATCAGTGGTGTGATGGTTGATCATTCTTCTCTTTCGCCCTCCTTTACTTCACATTCAGAATGACTTGCAACCGTCCTCTCCTTTTAACTCTGTCGGCTTTATTTTGATCCCTCCATCGTTGCTATAAGCAATCAGCTGTAGGTTCTCGCCCTCTCTTGACTACCTGTTCTCTGCACACTTTGCACTCTGCTTCCACCCCTCCTCATCTGTTCCTCCGCCGAGGGTCCTCCCCCTGAAAAAAATTGCTATCGTGACCTTAAACTCAAAAGCCATCTGCATTGTCTAGAACCTCATTGACGATTACTCCAAGACCGTTCAATACCTTATCCTTCAATACTACAAGGATAGACACCCCATTTAACAATTGCATATGTACTGTATATCTATCTTTATCTTTTGGTAGCTCGATACCACGTCAAGGAACAAACGTGACCAAAATGACACTCTAATCAGACTGATTATCTGGAAAACATCTGGAAAACCAGCTATTTCTTGTCTTTTCTAATCAAGTTATTCACTTATGCAAGACACATGAAAATCCCATATTATTGTGCATGTATGTCAATCGCACGTTATTCGTACGGACTGTGTCGTGGTCAAATTCTGTCAACATGTTCATAGTATTTCTGATATGTGGGGAAGTGATGAGCAATTTGCAAGGGACCCTGAAGATAAATCAACTGAGATTGGTTGAGATGGGGTCGACAGTATGCTTGTCATTCTCCATCATGAGGCCTCGAAACGTATCTTACAGAACTCAGGACGAGCGCGTCGATCACCTCCATTCTTCACCAATATCACTTTTCATCCAGACTATAGTCCCACAGCACTTTCCATCGGTATAGACAATCACATTCAGGGAATCGACTGGTCGATTGTGGCGGAAAAGGTTCCAATCGTTCGAGCATCAAGCGTACACCTGACAAATGTCGAATTTAGTGGGTTGGAAATCTTCATCCAAAAGTCAATCATGGGATCTGGACAAAGGGTGATTTGGAGAAGTTGCATAATTTGACTGAAAAATTGACTGGGTGCTCTAGGTGTCCTTTAACAGCGATCCATGACAGGGCACCCGGCAGCCCGCCCGGAACGGAAAGGTAGCAGTAGAGAGAGAACGAAGAGTAGAGGTTTTGGTGCGCCCAAGAAAGGGATAAGCCTTTCTGAAGTGGACGAAAAACGAGAATTTGTCCATCCAGAAGGAGGCAACAATTCAAGTGCACTTCTCAATTACCATCATAACGAAAATCACGCGCGCTTCTTCACCAATCAGCGTCCATCAATCACGGGCAGTCGATCACTTGGCCCCCACATGTAGTACTTTTCTTACGGCCTGACATGAAACCTGCATGAAACTCATTGCGTGGCTAGCAAGGGAGGCCATCCGGCTTCCCACGGAAAGAAGTATAAAGCAGCACCTTCCAATACATCAACCGCAAATTCTACTTCTTCCCTTCTGATATCAAGATTCTCTACCAGTCTCATTGCAACACAGATTTCCTCAGACTGCAATTTCACACGCGCACCATTTCCCAGACTCTTACGGGATGTTACCCAGTGCAATCATGACTTCGTTAAAGCGGTTGACATCATGACTAAACTGAATGTGTAAATTTGATTTTTTCTATATAAAGTAATTTATCTAATTAT
>Ga0153944_1001177_pt1 | contig 10862 bp, 14 predicted proteins | sample TSNJ028MetaG_FD_104703 | JGI IMG/M metagenome (GOLD analysis project Ga0153944, IMG submission 104703) | Attine ant fungus gardens microbial communities from New Jersey, USA - TSNJ028 MetaG | ecosystem: Host-associated > Fungi > Mycelium > Unclassified | place: USA: New Jersey, Wharton State... | reverse complement strand
GAAAATATATAATATTTTTTATTAGTATTTTTATTTTATTATAATCAGAAAATTTTTGATACTACTACACAAATAATAAAAAATATGTTAAAATAGTCAAAGTAAAAATAAAAGATAGGAGGAAACAAGTATGTCAGGACATTCAAAATGGCACAATATACAAGCTAAAAAAGGAAAAATGGATGCTACAAGAGGAAAAATATTCACAAAATTAGGAAGAGAATTATTAATAGCAGTAAAACAAGGTGGTCCTGATCCTGCAGGAAACTCAAAATTAAAAGATGTAATAGCAAAATGTAAAGCTGCTAATATGCCAAATGATACAATAAGTAATGCAATAAAAAAAGCAGCTGGTGCAGCAAGTAGTGAAAATTATGAAGAAGTATTATATGAAGGATATGGTCCAAATGGAATAGCTGTAATAGTAGAAGGGTCAACAGATAATAAAAATAGAACAGCAGCAGAAGTAAGACATGCATTTACAAAATGTGGCGGAAATTTAGGAACAAATGGATGTGTATCATATTTATTTACTAAAAAAGGTGTAATAGTAATTGAAAAAGGAACATGTTCTTTAGATGAAGAAAGCCTTATGATGCTTAGTATTGAAGCTGGTGCTGATGATTTTAATTCAGAAGAAGAAGTATATGAAATAACAACAACACCTGAAACTTTTTCAGAAGTTAGAGAAAAAATAGAAGCGGAAGGATTAGAATTTTTAGAGGCAGGTATTCAAATGGTGCCATCTACATATGTTGCTATTGACGAAGAAGGAACATCAAAAATGGAAAAATTAATATCAATGTTAGAAGATTTAGAAGATGTTTCAGAAATATATCATAACTGGGAAGAGTAGTATAAAAAGTATAATAAGAAAGAATATAAAAGTTCTAAAAACATAAATGAAAGCATATATATTATAGAGTAATATATATGCTTTTTTAAGTTATAGGAAATTGTATTTTCTATAACTTAAAAAAGCAATGCACAGAAAATTTTTTCAAAATTTTCGCACAACAAATCTTTACACTTCTTAGAGACTTTAAAAATATTAGTGCAAACGTTAAAGAGTAGAGTAAAAGTCTCACGAAGTTAGATTTGTTCAGTTGTTTAAAAGTTGGATAAGTCTTAATAAAAATAAAAGGAGAAAGCTTTGATTAATATAAAAAATGTACTTAGATGTTTTCCTATAAATTTACATAAGAAGGTAGAAGAATGTTTTATAACAGAAAATGTTAACATTAATTTACTAGAAGAAATAAGAGCGAGAGTGAATAGGCCTATTATATTAAAATTAGGTAGAGAAGAGAAAATCGTAGAACATATATTAACAAGAGAAGAAATGACCGAAATAATTGGGCATATATGTGATAATTCAGTATATACATATCAAAATCAAATATGTAATCGGATATATTACTTTGCAAGGTGGTCATAGGGTCGGTATAACGGGAAATGCGGTTATAAAAGAAGGAAAAATAAATAATATAAATTATATTTCAAGTTTAAACTTTAGAATAACAAAACAGGTAATAGGTTGTAGTAATAAGATTATTAAATATGTAATAAATAGTGAAGAAAATAGTATATATAGTACACTAATCGTATCACCACCGGGTGTAGGAAAAACTACTTTGCTAAGAGATTTAGTAAGAAGAATTAGTAATGGGATGGAACAAATAAAATTTTCAGGATTAAATATAGGTGTTGTAGATGAAAGAGGAGAAATAGCGGCAATGTATCATGGTATTCCTCAAAATGATATAGGTATAAGGACAGATGTATTAGATAATGTTCCTAAAGCATTAGGTATGACAATGCTTATACGTTCCATGTCTCCACAAATAATAGTAGCAGATGAAATAGGTAATGAAAAAGATGTAGAAGCGATAAGATATGCCGTATGTTCAGGAGTAAAGGGTTTATTTACAGCACATGGAGCTAGTATAGAAGACTTGAAGTTAAATCCTGCATTGGAAAAACTAATACAAAATTGTGTATTTGAAAGAATCATATTTTTAAATGATAAAAAAGAAAAAGGAGAAGTAAGTAAAGCATATATGCTAAATGAAGTTGATAGAACATATGATTTGTACCGTGAGTGAGGAATTTATAGCTACTTAAACCAAGAAGTAATGCACTGGGAAGCGGTAATATTTTACATAGTCTGAGTAGTTAGAATTTTTTTGGTTCTAAAAGTAATATATGATGAATATAATTATATATATAGATAGAAATGTGGGACAAGGTAAATTTCATAAAAATCTATATGATACATATGAAAAATAAAGGGTGGATACAAAATGCAGATAATAAAATATTTAATGTTAGTTATAATCTTAATATTTTGCACATATATAGGGATTTTAATATCCCAAAGGTATAGTAATAGAGTAAAAGATTTAAAAGAAATGAAAACAGCATTAAACATATTTTCTACTAAAGTGAAACTTACATATGAGCCAATACCTCAAATTTTTAAAGAAATATCAAAGAAAATGAAAAAAGAAATATCAGATATATTTATGAAAGCATCAAGTAATATGGAATACATGCAGGCAGGAGATGCATGGATAAAAAGTTTAGAAGTATCAAATACAAATATGAATAAAGATGATATAGAAGTCCTTAAAGGTCTTAGCAATTTATTGGGAAAAGTTGATATAGAAGGACAAGTTAGTGAAATAGAATTAATAGATACATTTTTAAACTCGCAAATAGAAAAGGCAGAAGAAGAGCGAAAAAAGAATGAGAAAATGTATAAAACGCTAGGAATCACAGTGGGTCTAGTTATTACAATTATTTTGTTTTAGATTTTAGATAGAAGGGATGATAATTAAATGGATATTAATTTGTTATTTAAAATAGCGGCAATAGGAATATTAGTTGCAGTATTACATCAAGTCCTAGTAAGAGCAGGAAGAGAAGACCAAGCTATGATGACAACACTTGCAGGTTTAGTTATAGTACTTACTATGGTTATAAAAGAAATAAGTACACTATTTGAGACGGTAAGAACAGTATTTGGTTTGTGACAAAGTGCCAGTCATTTTTTGGCACATATTTCATTAAAAAAATTTCTTTTTATGTGCCAAAAAATGACTGGCACTTTGTCACAAAGGAGGAAAGATGGATATTGTAAAGATAATACGGTATAGGTCTAATAGCATTAATATTAATTATTATTCTAAAGCAATATAAACCTGAGTTTGTTATTTATGTTTCTTTAATAGCAGGTGCTTTGATTTTGGTATTAGTTCTATCAAAGATATCAGCAATTATTGATATGTTAACAAGTTTGGCAAATCAAACAGCTATAAATAATGAGTTTTTAAAATTATTAATTAAGATAACTGGAATAGCATTTTTAACAGAATTTGCAGTTAGCATATGTAAAGATGCAGGAGAAAGTGCTATTGCAAGTAAAGTTGATATTGGAGGAAAAGTAATAATTGTTTCTATGTCAATACCTATTATAGCAGGACTAATGGAGACAATTTTAAAAATATTACCATAAATAAATTCCTACTATATAAAAAATAATAATGAACTTTATGTTCATTATACAAGGAGTACAAATGAGAAAAATACTAGTAATTAGTATATTAGTAATTATTATATTATTTATACCTTCATATGCTATAGCAGAAGATGAATTAACAGAGAATGATATTATAAATTCTCAAAAAGAGTCCATAAATATTGGGAAGTTTTTAGAAGAAGCTAAGAAGTATTCTTCAGAAGCATTTTCAGATATAGACTATAGTGAATTTTTAACTTCTGCTATTACTGGAAACATTGATAATGAGACTTTAGGGAAGGGTATATTAAACATTATAGGAAAAGAGACGATTGGCTCAATTAGGGTAATACGGAAGTATAATAATTATTATAGTGATACATAGTATATTAAAAAGTATAAGTGAAGGACTAGAAAATAAAAGTATTTCTCAAGTAGCTTATTATGTCCAATATATATTAATAGTAACCCTTATAATGAGTAACTTTGCGGATATTATAAATATGGTGAAAGACTCAATTAATAATTTAGTTGGATTTTGTAATACATTAATACCAATATTAATAACTTTAATAATGACAACAGGAAGTGTAATTTCTGCTAATTTATTACAACCTATTTTACTATTTATAATTACTTTTATAGGAAATTTGATAACAAATGTAATTTTGCCTATTGTCTTAGTTTCAACAGCATTAGGAATAGTTTCTAAAATTGCTACACATGTTCAATTAGATAGATTAACTAAATTTTTTAATTCAAGTGTTGTATGGATATTAGGAGTTGTTTTAACACTATTTGTAAGTTTATTATCTATAGAAGGAAGTTTGAGTAGCAGTGTTGATGGAATTACAGCAAAAACCACAAAAGCGGCAGTCTCTAGTTTTATACCTGTAGTTGGGAAAATATTAGGAGATGCAGTAGATACTGTAATAGGATGTGCCTCTATTTTAAAAAATGCAGTAGGAATTGTAGGTATTGTTGTTATAATAGGCATTTGCATAACCCCTATTATAAAATTGGCACTACTCATGGGAACTTATTACATAGGGGCTGCATTATGCCAGCCAATAGCAGATGAAAAGATAGTTAAATTATTAGAACAAATGGGAGATACATTTAAAGTATTACTTGCGATTCTTTGCAGTGTATCAGTATTATTTATAGTAGGAACTACTTTAGTAATGAAAATTTCTAATAGTGGTCTTATGTACAGATGATGAAATAGAAGGGAATGGAATTAAAGATGGCTAATTTTTTTAGTTCTTGGGCACAAGGGATTATTGTAGCAGTAGTTATTATTGCAATAATAGAAATGATACTTCCAAGTGGCAATAATAAAAAGTATGTAAAAGTGGTATTAGGAGTATATTTACTTTTTAATATCATAGCTCCAGTAATAAATAATTTAACAGGAAACTTAGATTTAAATTCAATAATCAATATGGATGAGTATACAAAAAAATTAGAATCTTATGAAGTTAGTTCTTCAAATATAATAGAAAGTAATAATGAATCAAGTATTTTGCAGATATATAAAGCAAACATAAAGAAAGACATGAAAGCAAAATTAGAAGATAAGGGATATACAGTAAAAAATATAGAATTAGATATCTCGAATGATGAAAACTATACAATAAATCAGGTTACAATTACAGCTGCAAGGTCAGAAAATGATAGTGAATCGAATCAAGAAGTAAGCAACACTAGTAATATTATAGAATCTGTAAATCAAGTAGAAACTGTTAGTATAACTATAGGAAATCAAATAAAAGAAGAAAGTAATCAAAGTAGTAGTTTGGCTGAAAAATATAAGAAGGAAATAAAAGAATATATTAGTTCTACATATGAAATAAAAGAAAAAAATATTATTGTAAATTAAATTACATATGAGAAAGGATGAATACATATGTTAAAAGAACAGATGATAAAAATAAAAGAAAGGTTTCTAGTAAATCAAGAAGGTAATAATAAAAAGAAAATTGAAAATCTTGTTATTTTCATTGTTATTTTAATCATAACAATAATCGTGATTAATTCAATATGGAATTCAGATAAAAAGGATAATAATACAAATGAAAGTAATACAGGAAAAGTATTAGCAGAATTAAAAGAGGCTCCAACAGATAATATAAATGAAGAAGAAAGCAATTTAGAGAAAAGATTAGAAACTATTCTATCAAAAATGGAAGGTGTAGGGGATGTTAATGTATTACTTACATATTCAGAAAGTAGTCAAACAGTAGCAATGTATAATGAAGATTCCTCTAAAAGTGATACAGAAGAAACTGACAGTCAAGGAGGAAGTAGAAAAGTAAGTGAATCATCAAATAAAAAAGAAGTAATTTATCAAGAAATAAATGGTGAAAAAGTGCCTGTAACTCAAAGTGTCATTCAACCTAAGATAGAGGGTGCAATAGTAACAGCGGCTGGAGCAGGTAGCACTTTAATAAAAACAAATATTATTCAAGCTATAGAGGCAGCTACTGGGCTACCTACACATAAAATTCAAGTTTTTGAAATGAAACAATAAAACAGGAGGTATGTTTATGAAAGTTTTAAAAAGAAATCAAATTATAGTATTAGTTATTGCACTAATGCTGGTATCGGCAGGATATTTAAATTATACAGCAAGTAATGGTGATGCAATATCTACAAGTACTGATGGATTGGAAAATGTACAATATGCAGGGATTGGAGATGCTAAATTAGTAAATGGTAATGTAGTTGAAGATGATAATAATGAGGTAGTAGATAGTAGTATATCTTCAGAGAGCTTAAATGAAGAAAATTCAGGACTAGTAGATAATGATAATATTACTAATGAAACTTTAGAAACATCATCTAATAATGCGAAACAAGATGATAGTGAATATTTCTCAGCGTCTAGATTAAGCAGAGATACAATGTATTCTCAAATGTTAGAAAGCTATAAAAAAATATTAGAAAGTGACACAATTAGTTCAGATCAAAAAGGAATTGCCCAAACAGAAATAAAAAATATTAATGATATAAAAAATCAAATAATGATAAGTGAAAATTTAATAAAAACAAAAGAAGGTATAGAAGATATAGTTATATTTGTAAATGATAATAGTGTCAGTGTAGTGGTAAAAAGTAATGAATTGGGTCAGGAACAAATAGCACAAATACAAAACATTATTGCAAGAGAGATGACAGTAGATATAAGTAATATACATATTAGTAGTAAATAACTTGCAATAAATATGTTAATATGATATTATTACTATTATGTAACCAATATGTTTAGTATGTAAAGATGGAAGGAGACATAATGAGTTTAACACTAAGAATGACATCTAAAAACACCGCAGATATTTATCTGGGGGAAGAAAAGGTTTGTACAATATATACAGACCGGAAAATATTAATTCCTGAGCACTTAAGGAAATTGCAATTAGCTTCTATTATTTCAAATGAGTATGTTAGTAATCTAGAAGAAGCAGAAGAGAAACTAGAAAAGCTATATGGTTTAAATATGGATTCTCACATATTACTTATCTATACTTTTGGGATTAATAGAGTAAGTAATTTAAATCCAATAATAAATAATATTGGATATGGAGCAAAGAAAAGTTTGGAATCTTTAAATAAAGATTATGAAAGGTTTCTAATTGATGAGTTTATTTCAACATCAGAAAATGTGCAGCTGAAAACTTTACGAGAATTGGGAGTGCCTAGATGGGATACGTTTAGGCGACGTGGAATACAGACAGTAGGAGATGTATTAAAATATAATTCTCTAGAAGAAATGAAAGAAGAAATAAGACTTATATGCATAGGTCCTAAAACACTAGGAGAATTAAGAAAAAAGTTGAAAGAATTGGGAATCGAAAAATGAGGCGAAAGCCTCGTTTTTCTTTTGAGATATAAAAAATATGAAAAAATAGTTGTAAAAATCAAAAAAATTGGTATAATAAGAAACATATGATAAAGAGAAAAATAGGGAGGAAACAAAAATATGGTAAAGAAAGTAGCAATTTTAGCAAATGGTGGAGATGTATCAGGATTTAATGCAGTTATACGTGCAATAGTAAAAACAGCAGAAAACAATGGTATAGAATGTTATGGTTTTATAGATGGATATAGAGGTCTTTTGAAAAATGAATATATAAAATTAAGCAGTGCAAATTCAGCATCTGGAATATTACAAAAAGGTGGTTCAATAATATCTTCTTCTACAAATGCAAATGTATTTAAATATAGAGTGATAGAAGATGGAAAAGAAGTATATAAAGATTTATCAGAACAATGTGTTCAAAATGTAAAAGAAGATGGATTTGATTGTATATTTACATTAGGTGGAGATAGTACACAAAAATCAGCAAGAGATTTTTCTTTAAGAGGATTAAATGTGATAGGTGTTCCAAAAACAATTGATAATGATGTTGCATGTACTGATATTACATTTGGATATAATACAGCAGTATCTGTTGCAGCAGAAGCATTGGATAGACTTCATACAACAGCAGAAACACATCATAGAATAATGGTATTAGAAGTAATGGGAAGAGATGCTGGTTGGATAGCATTAGAAGCAGCTATAGCTGGAGGAGCAGATGTAGCATTAATACCAGAAATACCATATGATATAGAAAAAGCAGCAAATGCAATAAAGAAAAGACAAGAAGTAGGAAAAAACTTTAGTATAGTAGTAGTGTCAGAAGGAGCTTTTCCAAAAGGAGGAAATATATCTATAGCAAATAAAAGAGATGGAGGAGAAGGTGTTATAAATATACAACTAGGTGGAGCAGGAGAAAAAGTAGCAAAAGAATTAGAGGAATTAACAGGATTAACTGCTAGATGTACAGTATTAGGATATATGCAAAGAGGAGGTACTCCAACAGCATTTGATAGAGTATTATCTACAAAATATGGTGCAAAAGCAATGGAATTAGCATTAGAAGGTAAATTTAATGTACTAACAGTATTAAAAGAAGGAAAATTAGATTGCGTATCATTAGAAGATGTTGTAGGAAATAATAAAGAGATTGGTGCTGTTCAAGGAGGAACAAAAGAAAGTAACGTAAGAAAAGTTACTATGGAACATGATTTAGTAAAAACAGCTAGAAATATAGGAATAAATTTAGGAGACTAATAATACAATTGGGATCTTAAGTCCCAATTATTAATTTTGAAAAAAGGTGATAAATATGTTAAATTTTAAAGAAATAATTGCAGAGAATATAGCAAAGACAACAAATTTAGATAAAGTAGAATTGATTAGTTATATAGAAATACCGAAAGATACATCTATGGGAGATTATGCCTTCCCATGTTTCAAACTTGCAAAAGAATTAAGAAAAGCACCACCGGCTATAGCTACTGAAATAACTGAGAAATTAGATATTGACGATAATATTATAAATAAAATAGATATTGTTGGAGGATATATAAACTTCTATGTTAATCCCACTATAATAGTAGAAGGAGTTCTTAAAGAATTTGATAAAAAGAAAGAAGAGTATGGGAATTCAAAATTAGGAGAAGGAAAAAATGTAGTAATAGATTATTCTTCACCTAATATAGCAAAACCATTTCATATAGGACATTTAAGAACTACTGTAATAGGTGGAGCATTATACAATATATATAAATATTTAGGATATCATGTTACAGGAGTGAATCATTTAGGTGATTATGGAACACAATTTGGTAAACTTATTGAAGGTTATAAAAGATGGGGAGAAGAATATGATATCGAATCTAATCCTATAGATGAATTAACAAAAATATATGTAAGAATTAATGAGCTTTGTAATGAAGATGAAAAAGTATTAGAAGAATGTAGAAATAATTTTAAAAAGCTAGAAGATGGAGATGTATATTGTACTCAATTATGGACTAAATTTAGAGAACTAAGTTTAAAAGAATTTAAAAAGGTATATGAATTATTAGGAAGTAAATTTGATTCTTGGAATGGAGAAGCTTTCTATTCTGATAAAATGGAACCTGTTGTTAAAAAATTAGAAGAAACAGGTAAACTGATAGAATCAGAAGGTGCTCGTATAATTGAATTAGATGAAGGAATTGCTCCGTGCATTATAGGGAAAACAAATGGTTCTACAACATATGCTACAAGAGATTTAGCAGCAATAGTTTATAGAGCAAATACATATGATTATGACAAATCTCTATATGTAACATCATATGAACAAAATCTTCATTTTAAACAAGTTTTTGAAGTTGCTAAATTATTAGATTTAGATGATAAATATGTAAAGGGATTAGAACATGTTCCTTTTGGTATGGTTAGACTAAAAGAAGGTAAAATGTCTACTAGAGAAGGTAATATTATAAAATTAGAAGAATTATTAAATGAAGCTATATCAAGAGCATTAAAAATAGTAGAAGAAAAAAATCCAGAACTAGAAAATAAAGAAGAAGTGGCAAAAAGAGTAGGGTTAGGAGCTGTTATATTTAATGACTTGGCTAATAGTAGAATTAAAGATGAAATATTTGATTGGGATACAATGCTTAATTTCCAAGGTGAAACAGGCCCATATATACAATATATCTATGTTCGTACAAAGAGTGTAATTGAAAAAGCAGGATATGTTCCTGAATTTGAAAATCTTAAATTAGATGTTTTGTCAGGAAAAGAAGAGATATTGGTAGTTAAAACCATATCAATGTTTAAAGATATATTAGAACAAGTTGTAGATAAAAATGAACCATCTATATTATCAAGATATTTAATTGACTTAAGTCAAGACTTTAGTAGTTTTTATAATGCTAGTAAAATAATAGTTGAAGATAAAGAAATTCAAGATGCCCGTTTATATTTAACATATGTGGTGGGTATAATATTGAAAAAAGGTTGTGAATTATTAGGAATGCAAATGCCTGATAGAATGTAAAATAATTAGACAAGTAAAATTATTCGTTTATATAGTTTATAAAATTGGTAATAATTTTAGAATAAAATATAGGTTAAGAAGATTAAAAAATTACGTATCTTTTAACCTATATTTTTATTTTGATAAGAATTTTCTAAAGACGAAATTCTTATTTCATGATTAAAAAGTTTAGAATTATTATTTGAAAGACTATATTCAAAGCTATTTTGTTTATCTAATGAAGATTGAACCATGTTTATAAGCATATCTATTTTTTTATTATTAATAGACATATCTTTTTCTAAGGATGAAATTCTATATTTGAAATCATCATAAATAGTATTTATATCTTCTCTAAGTTCTTTTAATATTTTTCTATGGGATTGTAATTCTATTTCTATATTTTTGAATCTTTTATCTACAGATAATTCAAAGTCTTTAAATCTTTTATCTACAGATAATTCAAAGTCTTTAAATCTTTT
>Ga0153944_1001175_pt1 | contig 10870 bp, 6 predicted proteins | sample TSNJ028MetaG_FD_104703 | JGI IMG/M metagenome (GOLD analysis project Ga0153944, IMG submission 104703) | Attine ant fungus gardens microbial communities from New Jersey, USA - TSNJ028 MetaG | ecosystem: Host-associated > Fungi > Mycelium > Unclassified | place: USA: New Jersey, Wharton State... | reverse complement strand
TCAAAACCAACATCTCGGCACCCTCCATCTGAACCAAGAAGGCAATCACTAGGACTCAGTTATCCTTTCGAATCATCAGCTCGGGTCAATCTTATCAATGACCAAGGTAGTTTTCGCGCGGAGCAAGAAACCAAAACAAGTTCATTGGAAACCACTAGTGTCAAACGACGCTTGGGAATGGGTCGAGGAACATCAGGCTACACTAATAAAAAATTCAAACCCCCCTGATGAAAAATGTATCACGTTTAGGTCCGCTGTAGACATTGTAATTATAGCCGGTCACTAGTTTCCCGAACAGCATTCCACTTTGCTATGTCGCACATGATGCCTGCAAGATGACATGTGTCAACGATGAGAACGAAAACACAATGAAGCCATTGGAAAAAAAGGATCAGAAGTCGATGATGATCGTCCGCAACCCCGAAAACGGTCATTGGAAGTCTAACATGCTGGATGACTGACGACGGTGTCGCCCATCCTGAAGATCAATCGTGGAGAAACTACTCACTCATGGTGGTATAAAAGATGCCGGTGTTGATCATCACCACATTTTGTACCACGTGACATAATCACATTCACCTTGCCTCGTGTTAGCAGCGAGGCAGCAACATGAGATCTCTAGACCGCTGATCTGAGGTTTCGAGGCTTGCTTGCTCAATGTGGTGCTTTCAATACAAAAGCCCGCTTTTGACTATCACAGGGGGATTGACTCGCCCAGAATCATCCTTACTGAATGCCCATCTGTCCGCTCGTGTTTACCAAACCGTTTACTTGCCGACAGTGTAACCAAGCACCAGCCTGTGTCTGTAAGTGGTACACGTTTGCAGACACATATCTCAAGTGCGGATGAATTACAGAGCATCAATTACGGTCGATCACCCGTTGCCTGTTTCCTTCTGTACACGCGGGCCTCGAACTAGTCAACCTTGAAAACGTTGAATTAATATCGGAACTTAGATGTCAACTCATGGACCCAGACATAGAGACCTATGTGCGAGTCCACAGGAAGGTGTTACTTTATCTAGCAACCTGCCTCAGCATAAATCTGCGTTCCCCCTACTGGGCACTTCCACTATCGCAGACATAGATCACCCATTCGGCATTGATACGCATTCCGAAATTGGCTCTCGTAAATTTCAGCAATCAAATTCCATGTCCTCAAGCCACCAACTTCAGGCTATTCATCGACTGTACAATTTCCCCAATACTGGTGGTTCTGCCATTGATGGCATCATTGACCCACCCGCTAATACTGCTTCGTTGAATGATGTATGGAGTGCGATCAGGCAAAAAAAAGAGCGTCAGATGGCGAAGGAGAAGCCCAAGGTCCAATCTCTCGAAGTGGCTCCACAACAGCTGGCTTCTGGAACTCACGTTCAGGAAGAGGGTCCAAGTGTACGGATACCAGTCATAGAATCACATGTATCTCCAACGAGAGCTGTCAAGAAGCAAAAGTCAATGTGTGTGTCATTCTCGTGTCTAAAGAACATTTACTGAAACCGTTCTGCATATATAGTTCTACCCTCCGCGAATCAAGCGATGGCAAGTCAATGGTAGCCACTTTTGAAATGCCACCAGAAGTTGAGAAACAAGACGTCCATATAAGCTTCCAACGTGGCCGGTTGGTACTGGCGTGGGTAACGGTGGAGATGATTGAGTACGAAGAAGAGCAGGGTATAGTATATAGAGAGCGTTTTGAGCGTTCCCACCACAGGACGATACCATTGCCAGAGGGGACCAAGGTATGTTAACCGAAAATACATTTGTTCCCTTTGTTCTGACTGGTTCGTCAGTTTGAGGAAGTCCAAGCCATCATGAATGGTCGGCGACTTTCCTTACGTTATCCCAATATGCGCTGCTTACGGGTAGAACCGCAGTCAAGGTCTGGCAACTCCTGAATCTTTCGACAGAGCCTTTTGTACATGTATAACAGTATAATTTTAGCTTCATGCGGTGAAATTACATCATTTAGCACAATTACGCCTCCTGCACAACTGAATCGCAGGAGAAACACATGGTGAATAGAAGCACGGCGAGATGGCTGTTCTATCAATGCAAAGTATCCGATGGTGTTGTCTCCTCTGAGTGTAGAGAAATGAATTCAACACACTGGGCTAATTATCTCATAGGGTAGCATATCTGTCAACAATGTCTCACGTTTGGACGAAGAAATCTACATTTCTACTCCAGTCACCGCAGTCGTCTGTTGCCCGCCTGGCATTGGGCAGATCTCAATGTAGATCATCACCGGCTACTACGTGCCGATTGAATTTGGTCTGCATGCTGGCTTCCAGTCCTTCCTGGTTTTCATGGGGAATAGCAAATGCCGGTACAGAGAGTGGCGACCAGGGTAGGTTCTCCGAAAGTATCTGACGAAGAAGTGTGTTTACGTTGCCTCTTGGGCCTGCAATTACCATTTTGCATGGTAACCCTGCATAAAAAGGCAGCACGACTAGAGTAACAGCGATTAATATGGGGACGTTGCGACATGTAGAAAGCATTTTTCTGGTAGAAAGACAAGAAGTAGATTATGATGACTTGTTGGGTCAATTAGGAATGCAGATTAGAGATGAGTAACTGTAGGTCCACTTCAAGCCCACGCTCCATCAGTACCTGCAGATCTTGCTCTTCCCCATCTTGTGAGGGACTAGCAAGACGAAAAACAGCATGGTCAACGGAGTCGTCGTGAGGTGTGGCAGCTAAAATTGAGAGTGTAGGATAACTTGCGGATACAAAATATAATTGAGAAAATAGATACGAGACTTTGAGGACGAGCAAAAACAACTCAGAGCTGTAGAATTTGTTTCCAGAGCTGCTGAATTGTTTTTTAGTTTTTCTTATTCTTCACACATTTCGTGTGGAATTATTTAGTGCTTAAGATGAGGTTCGAACGTCCAACCTGTTGCATCAGTCGTGGAACTTTCTGCATTCAGGTCTCATGCTCCAACAGCTCAGCCATCTCTCCAGCTGAAAGTTCATCAACTTCTTATCACACAACACCTAAATTGGTCATAATTGTCCTTTAAAAAAATCATTTTCGTGCTTCACGTTGTCATTGTCAACTACCATCACTCTTCTCCGAAGCATCAACTGAGTTTGTTCGAGGTCATCCCATCATACACAGAGCTATAGTCTGGTGACTTGCAGCTCTATGGTCTTGTGGTATAATCATTTGTCAATTGTGAGGCTGAGTCCTCCAGTTGATTGAACTACGGTACCAGCTCTTCTGGGTTCTCATTTACTTGAATGACACGTTGCTAGACAGGTTGAGACGATGTGATAGTGATGACTGAAGAGAGGGTGAAGGAAATTGGAAAACCTCACTCCCGTCCAGCTATGCGTAGGGATCATCGTATCAAAGAATATTTTGAATTATGATCATTTTGAGGTGTTGTGTAATAAGAAGTTGATAATTATAAACTAGAATATACAAACTCAGACGTCACCGGTGTGGTAGACGACTGAGTGAGCCTAAGCGCAGTGCCGGTATTTATACTAGAATGAATGTTTCACATTTGTCATACAAGTAAAAAGAAAGAAAAAGAAACGACGTCACTATTGATCAGTCTCGTCCAATATTGATGAACTTTCAGCTGGAGAGATGGCTGAGCTGTTGGAGCATGAGACCTGAATGCAGAAAGTTCTACGACTGATGCAACAGGTTGGACGTTCGAACCTCATCTTAAGCACTAAATAATTCCACACGAAATGTGTGAAGAATAAGAAAAACTAGAAAACAATTCAGCAGCTCTGGAAACAAATTCCACAGCTCTGAGTTGTTTTTGCTCGTCTTCAAAGTCTCGTGTCTATTTTCTCAATTATATTTTGTATTCGCAAGTTATCCTACACTCTCAATTTTAGCTGCCACACCTCGCAACGACTCCGCTGACCATGCTGTTTTTCGTTCCTCTTACAGGTAAAAAAAGGGACGGGGAGGATCGGATTAGGAAAGGCCAAGATACACCTTACTCTCAAGATGTGGGATCGTTCTGTGTTAGGAGCTGATTCTCCACCGAAAAATTCATCTTTTTTTCCTGTGTATTCGACTTTCCGACAAGTGACGCATCACATCTTTTTCAAGTTCGAGCATTGAAAGAGGTGGATGACTTCTGTAGAACCTTTGGAGGTCCCATCTTTCGAAAAAGGTTCAAGTGTACACTATGCCAAAACCGAAAATGAGACATAACCCATGGCGGATTTCCAGAACAATCACCCGCAGTGCCTTTCATATAAAAAAGAGATTCTGAGAGGAAAACAATTTTAAGACAGAAACAGTTCTACTTCGGAAGACTGGAATGCTATTCGTCTAACCCTTTATAAAATACATTTGGTATCTAGCCCTGTTTCTCAGACTCTGGGTAATAGACATTCCTGAAGAAAATGAGACTACAAAACCAGGATGGACGACAATGAAACGCTTCTAGGCATCGAAAGGTAGAGCTAACAACTTCTGTGATCTAATTGTCACAGATTAATTCTGGGTAAGTAGACGTTTGGACGAAAGCAAATCAGAAGACGCCCAAATATCAGACTTTCAGCTAAGCTACCCAGTGATCGAATTTTCAATTTCGCGTTAAATCACTCACTGGCTGAGCTTGCATGAAGAGCGCCTTGTAACCTTCTTCCGCTTGCAGAAGAGGTATGAAATGTAAGGGTTTGAAAGTCAACTGTGTAGCATTCGTTTCTTTCGTTCCTGTTTCTTGATTGCATATTTTTGAATGATGGGGTAAAGTGGTATGCCAGCGAGACAATGGAACTTTTGGTTTATTTGGGTAAAGAGCACGGGTAAAACGCGGATCTTGAAAGGGGTTATTTTTTCTATTAGGGGTCAAGATCGAACCCCGATTACATCGTGACCGAGGAGGAGACATTAGTTGGAAAGAAAGGGGTGGTTTTGAGAGGGGCGTATCCTTAGGTTGGACAAGAACATTAATAGGTTCGACCCCAGAAGCAATAGCAGCCTGATATATGCGCTCCCTAAAACCCCGCTTCTGTCTGCGTCCGTGACACAGATTCCGCTCCTGGCGTTTGGACGGTATCGCATACGAATCAGAACATACAGAGGAAGACCCCAATTCCGGAGACCGGTTTCTGATTACTGTTCTTGACCGTAGTTTTAGGTGATCGACACTAGATTCATCGAGAAAACGAGTAGAAGGCGCCAACCGAGGCGCTCTGGACCTTTCCTGATGGTTGGAACCGCCTTGACGAAGAAATTCTTCCACTGTTATAACGTTCTCGAGCTGTTCTACACTGGATGAGGCGATGAGCCTTGGACAGTGAATTCCTATGACTAGTTATGATACCTCGTCTTAAGAGGACACGGCAAGTCAGAACAAACAGAAGTTCTGTCAGTAATTGGGTTTGACACCGAATCCCGAGAGCTATTAGCCATCTGGACATTCTCTGCTCCCTTAAATCCAGTAGCATATTCGGTATAGATATAGTAACCAATTGAGGGATCGATAGCTCGTCGCCGCCGTTTTTGGATCTTTGAAAGCCGAGAATCACAGGAAGAAAGACTGTTTTTCCTTTGAAAGAGTTTTTGCATTTTTGGACATAAAGTGTGGGATAAAAGGGGTGAGAAAAGTTCTGTGAACCGTCACAGACTTACTCCCACAGTTCCCGGTCGTGTCAAAGAATCCTTCTGAATTCTGGCTGCTTGTTTCCGACTGTACACATTAATCACATTCTCTAACTGATTTCCTCTTGCACTCACACTCTTGGTCGTTGAAAGATTATCTGACGGTCAGCGTACTTTCGGTCAGAGTTCAATGGTATTGTATGGCATTCAACTCCCGCACAAAAGACGCATTGGAACAGCAAAATCCGCTGACACTGCTTGTTGGTGCCTGGTAGACCTTCAACCCACGACATGAAGTCCCTGCAAACCCAGGTTTTTGGAATGATGCAGATGTAACTGGCGGTATTACTTCGTGGAATGAAATAGCCTCCTTATGTCCATCTCGGTTCCTGCTACTGTTTCAATAGTTGATCAACCTTGGCGGACCAGCCACATAGGTTTCATATCCAGTTTCATCCATCGTATAGTGGAGAATTCATGCATGGTTGTCAAAGCAGACAAGCTTCCTATCCATTTCTCCACTTCTGTGCCCGAAAGCTTTGGCAATGAATCGCCTCTTGAGCTTCAAACGATGAAGACTCCGATGAGGACTACTCTAGTCCTAATTGGTGCAACCCATGCGACTGCGGACTTAGGAGTGATTACTTTTTGTACTCATCCGACAGTGATATATCAGCGGATTACCATCGTCGAAGTCTCATGGATCTATTAAAATTGCAGACGCCTGGTTAAGATCGCCGATCCCCCTCTCCTGCTTCAGAGTTTGTGTCCTCTTGTCCATCGCGACCTGGCTCTCCGGCCTGGTTTATCAAATCTTAGACTTGCACCATGCACACAATCTTTGTATGATATCCTCCCGCAGGCGCTTGTTCTGGCTTCATCGAGGCGTCAATGCGGGAGGAACGAATTTTTTTTGGTCGTATCTGTCTGTTTGCGGATTAACGCATACACGGTCGCTGTTGGGACCGCGCTTGGATACGTTGATGCAATTACCTCTGATAGAACTTATCTGCTTGTGCAGTCTAAGGGAAGCCGTAGTTAAGTCGCTTTCATTGATGAACCGAATAGCCTCGTTCAGTACTCTCCTTGTGGTATGTTGGAATATCGAGCGCTACGCTATATAGAAGTTCGTTGCGAGTTTGCAGCGAGTTTCGTTACCCCTCTTTATATATCTGATCAGGATTCTCAGTAAGTGATTTCCACCTGATGGCACAAACATTGTTGCATCAAGGCACAACAAACATTTGATCGGACGAAAAGCTCCCGAGTGTTGACGGAAACATTCCGGCACAACTCGGCAACAACCCATGACCAAATCTTAGTTTAGGTGCCCTCTTCACTGTTATGGGTCGGATCACCGCGTTTAAATTGACATTGTTCGTCCTGATCCCCGCGCAATGGAAGCAACGTGCTGCATCCATGAGCGGTGGGATCTCATTGTCCATTGCCAAGCCATTTCTTACTGGACACACTCAGCTATGTAAAAATATCTCTAGATGCTTGGAGCCCGAGGAGGTCGGCGATACCATCGCACAGCCATTCCACCTGGGTCAATTCCCGTGAGAAATTAATTTCAGAAAAGACTTCGTATGGCCTAGTGATTTGTGTTATTGACAGCGCACCCAGTGATGAGAACTCTGTCAAAATCTTTTCAAGTGAGAATCTAGTCCGTCCTCAGCCAAGGGCGTCTAGTGATTCAAGCCATTTCATGACTTCAGATTGACTCTCTTTCCTTTCCGAAACAACAGGTCCTTGTTACCAATACCACTAATCATGCCTTCCCACCACTCCCTTGTCGTCTTCTTTGACGTTGTTGTCTTCGTGGCCATTGTACTCTCTCTTTGTACCTTTCTTCCAGCAATCCTGTCGAAAAATGTCCATCGAAGTATAGGATGGTATAGCCTGATCGCAGCATGGCTCGTCTACTCGATAAGCTACGCCTTGCTGATAGGAAAACAAGAAGGACCTGATCCACCATTTGGGCTATGTGCATTTCAAAGTCTTCTTATTTATGCCGTTCCTACACTGTAGGTTTATTACAGATCCGGTCCACACCTACTGATTGCACAAAAAGAGTGGCCACGGGCATGACATGCTATTACATCGAGGTGATTATATCGACAACTATTCTTTCGAGCTAGAACCCAGGGTTTCCCTAGTTTTCCCTCACTGTACATGGACTACGGTCGGGAAACCCAAGACCTTACAGTTCGTGGAGAACATTTTGGGTGAGCTGGGGTCTCAGTCTCTCCTTTATTGTTAATCTTAGTTCTAGCTGGTTGTTACTCCATGGCTGGTATTCTTATCTGTGATCCTTGAAGTGCTACTGGTAGGCAAGATTCAACAACAGTTGGATCTTACCAGAATCAATAAATAGAAATAGCTCGTTTTTCCAGGGAAACGACTGGATCGCGTGGAGCGAGCAGGAAATAATTTCTACTGTCATTTAGGAGATAACATACCGTGAGTGAACTTAGAACTACGTACCATGATTTCTTTTCCTAAGAACTAAAACAAATGACTGCAGGGACATTGTATCCGCCACCCTAGTTATAGTAAACATGGTCATTCTTGTTCCCCTTGAGGGTACAGAACTGTTATTCTTTTCATGAACTATTAATCACACTACTTCTCCATAGTTTGGACTGGTTACATTATGTATCGGCACTGGGATGTTTTCAGACGCCTCACACGAACAGATCGTCAATTATTCTTGACCGTATACCTCCGCTTGTTTTTCTCCACCATTGCCGCAGTGATAGCTTTTGCGTGAGCTATTTTTTCTCCTACAAACAGTGAAAGTTTGTGAAACTCGATTATAGGTTATCTACACTGGCCTTTGTGTTTCCAGCACCGGATGAAACAAGCCTTATTTATCCAATTTGTAGGAGTTTGGGATTCTCTATATCTTCGGAACCATAATTAATGAAAATTTAGTGCCAATATTCATCGCCATTGCATTTGGCACTCAAAAGGTATTTGCTGAATACCCCAAATTTTAATTTTGCCGAAACAATATTTTGCCAGGATCTGATGAGAGCCTGGATATTCTGGTTACCTCGCAGACCATATGGGTCCATTGTGTTTAACCATACTGGCAGTGGTAACACCACTCGTGGTGGTACGCTCTCAACTAATGTATACACATCACAGGGTGCAGTCACAGACAGCAGTGCAACGGCAACAGTATCTGAGGCCCAATCTCAGGTTCAGAAACCGGTGGTGATCACTGAGGACTCCTCTGGGGTGCCTTTAGAAAGGCTTGCTGCCGAGTCATTGAGACCTGAGGATCTCTCTTCCTCCCCAGTACCCGGCGTGATAGAGAAACCTTGTATCGTTCCACCCCACATTGAACATACCGTGCATTTTGAGCTGCAGGAAAGATCACGAAGTCAAACCTCTGTGCCCGAGCGGCGATTAGGAGTGGGGACATTTAGATCATATGCACAAGACCAATGATTCCCAGACAGTGAACAATTGGCGCGCGATGTGGTATGGTTGTTGTAAAAAACAGGACTACTCCATATTTTATTTTCTTTCTTTTCTGAGTGATATATCTTGATTTAAATGTTGTAGCTTACGATCTTGAGACCTGTGCTAGGCTCTCATTGATGTTCATTGGCTGATTGTATAATACCACTACACAAGGTCATATCCGTGTAATTAATACACACCGTACTGTGACTATTGAATCACTACTTCTATCAAGATTATCTTATGCATGAAGGTTCTGTTAAATAAAAGATACAATAAAGTAGATTCTCAGCGAAATATTTGCTCCATTGTAAGTAACCACGGAAAATTTGCACTAGTTTTCTTACCTTGTTGTCGTTGCTGATGCTCACTGCAGAATCCTACGACTTTCCATTCACACACACTAACTGGATTTTATACTTGGTGAGTAAGCCACCATTTGTCTGCACTGCTCTTGCTCACTCCAGGTTTCTTTCTATTATCTATCCAAAAATTCCTTCTAGACTAATTTGCTTTTAATCTTTAGAGCACCATATATGAACAGGTGTATCTCACTAGGTCAATATTGAGGCAATACAGCTGCAACACAGCATAACAGGCACATAGAAAGGAGAAGAAAGCAAGTTATGCTACAACAACACCAGACCATAGTAGTAATGTCACAATCCTCATTTGATTATATCTTCACAACCAGGAAATTGATCTCAATGATACTGGAGTCAAATCAAGACCTTTCAAAGTACATACAAAGTGTGAAAAGATGTTATTCACTGAGTGTCATGACTTGGCAAAATGGCTAAAGTCATTATTTTCTTTTCTTTTCTTTTCTGGACTTACTACACAAGGATGGAGTGCGAGAAAGTATCACTTAACTAAATGTCACAGAGTCACAGGGCTATGAGTCACAGTCAGGTGACATCACATGACTAAGTCACATGGGAACTGTAGGAAGATAGTATACAGACCATGTAGTAGTTATATAAGTAGTATAGGAAATTTAACAGGAACTCCATTGAGTTCTCCTTGTCAACTCAGACTAGGAGTAGTTCTAAGACATCTCAGTCTAAGTCCTTACACCAGAACTTAATATCCACTTCTTGAACACTGTTCATCTTGGACCTTGCTCACTCTTACTCTCATATAAATCAACCCTTGGCCAGTGGTTATTACAATCACTAGCCACCTCTATATATAGCCAGGCTCTTGGCTTAAGGGGACTTTGCAGTCAGTTAGGGACTGCAGATGGAGATGCGGTACCAAACCCAGGCATCATGTTCTAGACCTGACCTTGTAACTGGATAGTGTTATTAGTTACTGTTTTCTTAGTAAAAACCTTGTGCTGCACTCCATTGTGAGTGGTATATGCAGAGGAGTGATAGTTACTTCTAGAAGGCTGTCTAGAGTAGGGATCCTCTCTTTGAGGTGATAGTTTAACCCTACTATTAAGGTAGTAGTTAGTAGGGCAGTAGGCATTTGGCTGGGTGAAGATCTTGCGCCCCAGCAAACATAGTTGTAATTAGCAAGAATTAACATTACTTCTATACCCTTGCAGAGACATAGCATCATGTCTTTGCAATAATACAACTCATTAATAAGCAACTTGCTCAAACAAAAGCATACCCTTACTTCATTAAGGGTAAAATTAGAAGGAAAAAAAGAATGAGAATGTTGGAGTTGCAAAGTATTATTGAGAGATAGTAAGTATCCTTAGTGATCACCCTAGGTGGATGTTCAAGAAGAACTCGATGGAGTTCTTCATTGGATTGGACTACTACTTATACTACTTTTACAGTGGCTGTACTGCTACTAGTC
>Ga0153944_1001168_pt1 | contig 10905 bp, 10 predicted proteins | sample TSNJ028MetaG_FD_104703 | JGI IMG/M metagenome (GOLD analysis project Ga0153944, IMG submission 104703) | Attine ant fungus gardens microbial communities from New Jersey, USA - TSNJ028 MetaG | ecosystem: Host-associated > Fungi > Mycelium > Unclassified | place: USA: New Jersey, Wharton State... | reverse complement strand
TTACCGGGGAACGTGCAAGATACGGAAATATCATCCTTAAAAAAGGTATATTGGAAGCAGAAGATATATTTGACAGGAGGCAAGAAAATGTATGAAAAATGCCCCCCAAAACTACGTCCAATGGACTACAGGAATGTTTCACTTACTAAGTCGCCTTTCAAAAATCAATATGACAAAATGCTTGAATACTTCCTTGCTATCCCCAATGACGATATCCTCTATGGTTTTAGAAAGCGCGCCGGGCTTGCGGCGCCGGGGAACGAACTGGGCGGCTGGTACTCAAACGACGGCAGCTTTGACGTCAACGATTTTGATGAAATTTTTAATGTGTTTGGCCAATGGCTTAGCTTTTTAGGGCGCGCATATGCCATTTCGTTGGATAAGCGGATTTATGATAAAGCAGTGTATCTGATGAAGGAGTGGGGGAAGACAATTGAAGATGACGGATATTTTTTCTATACCAGGCAATGTAACGCCTGGCATTACAGCTATGAAAAAATTCAGGGCGGGCTGACGGATTTATACATTTACGCCGGAATAAAAGACGCCAAAACCCTGATGGATAAAATCACCGCATGGGCGGAAAAAGAGCTTCCCCGCTTTCGGATGCCGGCAATGAGTTCGCGCACAATGTTTATCGGCGGAAATCCTGCTATCAAGCGTATCGACAACGAATGGTATACCCTTTCGGAAAATCTTTACAGAATCTACACCGCTACGGGTGATGAGCGCTACAAGGATTTCGCTGCGGTCTGGCATTATGATTATTATTGGGACGGGCTTCGCGAAGGTATTTCCGACGTCATGACACGGGTTCATGGTTATAGCCATGTAAATAATCTGGGCGGCGCGGCTTACGCTTACCGGGTTTTGGGTGACGAGCGTTATCTGCAAACAATTCTGAACGCTTATAAATTCCTGAAAGAAAATCAGTTATTGGCTGACGGCGGTTACGCAATCGAAGAGCATATGGCCGACCAGCAAGGCTCGAACTATCAGGATATCGAACATATCGCAAAATCCTTTGAGGTGCCCTGCGGTGCGTGGGCAGTGTTTAAGACGGTGCGCCATCTGCTCAGCCTCACAGGGCAGGCGCATTACGGTGAGTGGGCGGAGACAGCTCTGTATAATGCGATCGGTGCGTCACTTCCCATGAAAGACGACAGTCAAAGGCGGGGCAAAACCTTCTATTATTCCGATCACCGAATTGGCGGAGGCCGCAAGGTTTATTTCCCGCACAGCTTCCCCTGCTGCTCGGGCACTTATCCGCAGGCGTTGACTGAATATCACAACATGATCTATTACCAGGACGATGGCTGCCTGTATATAAGCCAGTATATCCCGTCGAAGGCAGAAGCAAATATTGCCGGGAAATCCGTCGCTGTTGAAATCAAAGGCAACTATCCCGAGGAGGACAGCTTCAGCATTTCCGTTAGCTGCGCGGGGCAAATGAAGATCGCTTTGCGCATTCCCCACTGGGTTTCTAGTGGGGCACGGATATCCGTAAACGGTACGGGGGTGGATATTGATATCATCCCCGGCGAATGGGCAATAATTGACAGGGAGTGGTCTGCGGGCGATGAGGTTGGAGTCTCTTTCCCCATGAGCCTTCGCACTTATCCAATATGCAAGCAGCAACCGCAAAGAGCGGCGCTGATGTATGGCCCAATCCTTCTCGCATCTGAGGGCAAGCACTTTAATCTGGAGGGAGTTGTCACCAGGCCGGACAAAGCGGCGGAAAAGGGCGTCGGCATAACCTTTACGGCCAAAGATGACGAGGGAAAGAACGTTCTGTTCCGCCCGCTGTGGTCATATAAAGAACGGGAGTGGTATACCGTTTATCATGACTTTAATGCATAAATATTGAGAGAAAGAGGCTTAAAACCATGAGTGAATTTAAATTCGGCGTAGACAGCTTTATCTGGACAGAAGTGTTCTCGGAGAAGGATATCTGGATTATTCCCAAGGCGAAAGAGCTCGGATTCGAGGTGGTTGACCTTGCAATAGCATATCCCGATAGGTTTCCTCTTGAAAAGGTGTTAAAAGCAAAGGTGGAAACCGGGCTGGAGCTTGTCACGACCACAACGCTTGGGGCTGATACCAATCCGATTTCCCCCGATGCTGAGGTCCGTAAAAATGCCGTCAAGCACATGAAAACCATGGTGGACATCAATAAAGCCCTTGACGCAAAGATTCTCGGCGGGGTCATCTATGCCGGGTGGGGTTGCCTGACACGCAAACCGCGCACCGGGCAGGAATGGGAATGGTCGGTGGAATGCATGCGAGAAATCGCGAATTACGCGAAAGAAACATGGGACGGCATCATCGCCGTTGAATGCGTCAACCGCTTTGAAACGCATTTCCTGAACATCGCCGAGGATGCGGTTCAATACTGTAAAGATGTCGGGGTCGACAATATGAGGGTTCATTTGGATTGCTTCCACATGATTCGCGAGGAGAAAAGCTTTGCGGGTGCTGTCAAGACCTGCGGGAAAGAATATCTGGGCTATGTCCATGTGAACGAAAACGACCGCGGTATACCGGGGACCGGACTTGTGCCGTTTGGAGAATTTTTCCGTGCGCTGCTTGATATCGGATATGACGGCCCATTGACCATAGAATCCTTTGACCCAAGCTTTGAGGAACTCGCGGGCAACTGCGCCATCTGGCGAAAATTCGCGGAAACTGGGGAAGATCTTGCGATACAGGGCCTTGCCAACTTGAAAAGAATCGCGAAAGGACTGTAGTCTGATGGGCAAAGATGATATTACGATTGGAGTAATCGCTACCAGACGGGACGTTTTCAGTGCGTCGGAGGCGCAAAAGCATAAAGATATCACAATTAAAAAGCTTAAAAGCCTTGGCATATCCATCGTGGACATTGACGATATCAATTCAGAAGGGTTGCTGTTTAGCGAGAAGGATTTACCCGCGGTTGTGAAAAAGATGAAGCGCACGGGCGTCGACGGCGTCTTCTTCCCTCATTGCAACTTCGGCACGAAAGATCTTGTTGCCAAGGCAGCCGCAAAAGTCGGGAAACCGGTTCTGCTTTGGGGGCCGCGCGACGATGCGCCGCTTGAGGATGGCCTGCGTACGCGGGATACGCAGTGCGGCCTGTTTGCGACCGGTAAAATACTCCGGCGGTTCAACGTGCCTTTTACATACATAGAGAATTGCCGAGCAGACGACGCAGTCTTTGCGAAGGGCTTTAAAGATTTTGTTTTAGTGTGCAGTGTGGTAAAGGCATTCCGGGGCTTGCGGGTTTTGCAGGTAGGGCCACGCCCGGCGGGCTTCTGGTCGGTCATCTGCAACGAGGGCGAACTGCTGGAGCGGTTTGGGATACAGGTAACGCCCGTCAGCCTTATAGATATCGTCATGAAAACAGAGGGCCTGTTAAGAGACAAACCCGCAGAATTCTACGAAGCTATGGAAATAATCCGTGGAGTTATGGATTGTGCGGACGTCCCCACCGAGATTCTTGATAAAATCACGGCGTTGAAAGTAGTATTAAAAGAGTTGTGCTTTGAAAACGGCTGTACATCCATCGCGATACAGTGCTGGAACTCGCTGCAGGACGGGCTTGGGATCATGCCTTGCACCGTTAATGGTCTGTTAATGGATGAGGGGATTCCCGTTGCTTGTGAAACGGATATTCACGGCGCAGTGAGCGCAGTCCTTTTGCAGGCTGCGGCGGGAAATCATAGCCCGGTTTTTTTTGCGGATTTGACGGTGCGGCATCCGGAAAACGACAACGCCGAATTGCTTTGGCACTGCGGGAACTTCCCGCCATCCATTGCAAGAGAAGGGTGCGAAAAAAAGCTCGGAAAGCACTTTATTTTCCCCGGACATGAGTACGGGACTGGCGAATGGGAACTGATGGAAGGCGATATAACAATCTGCCGCTTTGACGGCGACCATGGGGAGTATCTGCTGTTTGCGGGCGAAGGCAGGGCCGTGGACGGCCCAAAAACTAAAGGTACTTACGTGTGGTTTGAGGTCCCGGATTGGCCTGCATGGGAGAAAAAGTTGGTGGAGGGGCCGTATATTCACCATTGTGCAGGAGTGTACGGCAATTACGCAGGAATATTGGCGGAGGCGTGCAAATACATACCGGGACTTTCAATTGATTTGCCTTAAACCGCACAAGTAAGGAGTGTAACTATGCAGCGCATTATGAATAACCCCGATTATATCGTGGATGAATACCTGAAGGGCTATATCAAGGCTCATGCCGATATCGTATCGCCAACCGATAACGCCCGCGTTATCAAACGGGCGGATATCCATGGCAATCATGTAGGTATCGTGACCGGCGGTGGCAGCGGTCACAAGCCCGCATTCATCGGTTATGTCGGCACCAATCTCTGCGATGCGGTAGCCGTGGGCGAGATATTTTCTTCACCCACCGCCGCCGCGTTCTTAGACTCTTTCCGCGCGGCGGATCAAGGCAAGGGCGTGGCCTGCCTGTACGGCAACTATTCCGGCGATAACATGAACGTGAAAATGGCTATGAAAATGGCCAAAAAAGAAGGCATAGAAGTAAAGACTGTAGTAGCCAACGATGATGTGCCATCAGCGCCTAAGGATGAACGGAAAAACCGCCGCGGCGGTGCCGGGGAGATTTTTATGTGGAAATGTGGGGGCGCGAAAGCGGCTTCGGGCGCTTCCTTGGACGAGGTCATCGCCGCCGGCCAAAAGGCTATCGACAATACCCGCAGCATCGGAATCGGCCTTACTTCCTGCACGCTTCCCGCCGTCGGCCACCCTAATTTTGAGATTAAAGAGGACACAATGGAGGTGGGTATTGGCCACCACGGCGAACCCGGTATCGAGATATGCCCTCTTGAAACCGCCGCGCAGATGGCGAAGCGGATGGTGGACGTCGTTTTGCCCGATTATCCCTTTGTTCCGGGCGACGAAGTTGCGGTGCTAGTATCCGGCCTTGGAGCTACCCCCGTGATGGAATTGTACGTACTCTATGACGAAATTGAAAAGCTGCTCACCGAAAAAGGCGTCAAAATCTACCGGCCTTATGTGGGCAACTACTTTACCTCCCTTGAGATGATGGGTGCGACCCTGACTGTAATGAAGCTTGACGAGGAACTGAAAGAACTCATCGACATTCCCTGCTATAGCACGGGCTTAAAACAGAGGTGATTCTGTGGAAACATTCAAAAGCAGCGACGGAAAACCGATACTAATGAAAATGGTGACCGCCGTACAGGAAAATAAAGCTTACCTTAGCGCGGTGGACGGATTAATTGGCGACGGCGACCACGGTATGAACATGAACAAGGGTTTCACAATGTTTGGCGAGCGGATTTCGGAAAAAGATATTACTTTCTCCAAAGGGCTGAATCAATTGGGTACGCTTTTGCTCACGGAAATCGGCGGTTCTATGGGTCCTATTTACGGTACCGTGTTTTCCGACATGGGCGACGCCGGTGAATATCTTGAGGAAATTGGCGCTACGGAGCTGGCCATGATGCTGGCTGCCGGGCTTGACGGGCTGTGCGATATTGTGGACGCGCGGGTAGGCGACAAGACTCTGGTGGACACCCTCACCCCTGCAATAGACGCGCTGAAAGCGGCGGCGGACAGCGGCAAGAGTTTTTCGGCGGCTCTTGCGAATATGAAATCCGCGGCCGCGGCCGGGCGTGATTCCACCAAGGATCTGACGGCGAAATTTGGACGCTCCGCCCGTCTTGGCGAACGGTCAAGAGGCGTGCTCGATGCCGGCGCAACTTCCTGTTGCATCATACTAACGGCATTGGCGGATGGCATTATGGAAATCATCGGATAAGGCGGGGGGAAGTATTTATGCTAAAGACGATAGTCATCGGCTGCGACAACGCCGCCGTACCTATGAAGGATATGCTGGTACAGTTTCTCGCGCAAAAAGGCTTTGTCGTGGAGAACATGGGTTGCGACAGCCCGGAAGATCCCGTCAACTATCCGACGGTGGCAGCCAGGGTATGCCGGAATATTATCGACAGCGGTTTTTCCAAACGGGGCATACTGGTGTGCGGCACAGGCATCGGCATGGCAATTACCGCAAACAAATTCAAGGGGATACGGGCGGCGGTCTGCCATGACAACTTTTCGGCGGAACGCTCCATTCTCAGCAACGACGCCAATATCCTGTGCATGGGCGAACGGGTCATCGGCCACGAACTGGCAAAGAAAATAGCAGGGGAATGGCTATCCCTGGAATTCAAGGACGGGCCATCCACCCCAAAGATACAGGAAATCATTAATATCGAAAAACAAAAATTTTGTGTATAAATACAACAGTTGGTGTTAACGGAGGTTTTTATGGCGAGCTCATCTATAATTCGGAGTGTTTTTGATAATAATCATGGTATACTGCGCCTGAATCCTGTCTTTGTCCCCCGGCGCTTTTCCAAGCCCGGTAACAGGTTAAAACTTCACCCTCACGATTACTACGCGCTTGGTACGAAGCGTGGCGCGATCAAGGAACGCTGGTTCTCATCGGTGATAACCTGCATGAACGGGCCGGACGCCGCTTCCGACGAGGGTTTGAGTTATGTAGAAACAGGTGCCGGCCCCATCACCCTGCGGGATTTTGTTGAGGAACTTGGCGCAGAACTAATCGGTAAGGAACTTATGGACAAGTACGGTACTTGGCCCATGTACTCAAAATTCTTCGACTACGGCGAGCCGCTTTTCCACCATGTACATTTGGACTTTGAGGCAGCAGCCCGTGTCGGACGCCTGGGTAAACCGGAGGCGTATTATTTCCCGCCACAACTCAACAACCACTCCGGCACATTTCCCCATACATATTTTGGATTTGACCCTGACGTTACGCCGGAAATGGTAAAGGAGCGGCTGTTCGACTATGAAAAGCGGGATATCCGCATTACAGAGCTTTCCCGCGCCTACCGCATTGAGCTTGGCACGGGATGGTATACGCCGCCCGGCGTTATCCACGCGCCCGGGTCATATCTCACCTATGAACCGCAATGGAATTCCGATGTAAACTCTGTATACGAAAATATCACAGCGGGAGAAGTTAATCCCTATGACTTTCTTGTGGAAAACTGCCCCGAGGACAAAAAACTGAACATGGACTACGTAATGAGCCTGCTTGATTGGGAAAAGAACGTGGATCCCCACTACAAAAAGACCTATTTCCGCCCGCCTGTACTCAGCAGCCAAGACGACGGCTACATTGAGAAATGGATATCCTATGGCAACGAATATATCGGTGCGAAGGAGTTGACGGTTTATCCTGGCAAGAGCGTCATTATCAAAGATGAAGCCGCATACGGTTGCATCTTTGTGCAGGGACACGGCAAGTTTGGCGTTAATAACGCTGAAACACCAGTGATGCTCCGCTTTGGCCAGAAGAGCGCGGATGAGTATTTTGTCAGCGAAAAAGCCGCTCGGGAAGGCGTGACAATCACAAATCCCAGCGAGCATGATCCGATTGTGATACTCAAGCATTTCGCCAACAACCACCCGGAAATGCCGTAACATTGGTGACCTAGCAATCTTTAAGAGAGTTTTCAAGCAAAATTATCACGACTAAGATATTTATGGAAGATATGGCACTGACAAAGCGCCCTATCCTCTACTTATCTGCGCTAAATCTCCTCTCCCCTGTTCTTGCCTTTTCTCATTAGTTGGGCAAAATAAAATCATATTATTTTATAAAGTAAGAAGCCGCTATGAGAGTTGTCGTATTAACCGTAACTTTATACGTCTCTTGGGTACATTCCCTCAAGGAGAAGTGCATGGAGATCAAAAGCCTGCTCCAGAGGCTGTGCAACAAGTTCAACGTATCCGCTTGTGAAACGTCGGAGCAGGATATGATACAAACGCTGGTGATCAGTGTTGTCAGCATTGCGGCCAATCCGTCCCGGGCTGACAGCATTGCAGACAATATTCTGGCTTTTATGAAAGGGAGTACTGAGGCCGAAGTTACCGCCATTGACCGTCAAATATATTGATATAGTATTCATCATAAAAAATATAATACCAAAAGCTGCGGGCACTATTCCTCCCGCTGTTCCGCCAAATATAAGCCGTTTTTCTGCATCTCTTCCACAATATCGTAGACCGTTCTGCCCTTTAATGCAAACAGGCTACATTCACCGGGAGTCTCATGGCAGAAATTCTTCCAAACTGTTTTTATCTGTGCTTCCTGGGGTATGCCGAACTGAGCCAGCAAGGCTTTATAGCGTTCCGCGTTCCTGGTAAATATATTTGTAATCTTGTACTTCCCCACAAAGATTTCATCCTTTGAGTTGTGGGAAGCAAACCCAAAGCAACTCATGCCATCCTGAATAAACCATTCCCCATATGCTTCCAATAGGCGCAGCAGTTCATGTCTGGAGCAGCCATCCCGGTAGTAAACATTTTTGTGAAAAGGATCCTGCTCCGACTGTCGAAGTTCCAGCTCCTCTTGCTGCGATGTGGGAATCTCGCAGAGAAAGAAACCTGGTTCCTCCAGACCCTTGCAGAAATCAATTAGCAGGGGGCTCAGCTTTTCAATACTGATATTAATTGCAAATGAATAAAATGGCTGCCCGTCCGAAGGATGGGGGCGTTCAATGACCTCATAGCACTCATGAATTCCTTCCAGATTAGAAACCGAGACACCCTGCGCCAGTTGAAAACTATCCATCATTATCATCCTTTATCTTTTTTATCGTGAAATCCATTATTCCATCAAAAACGCACTGTCCGGATTATGCCGCTCCCGGTTGCGTGCGGTGGAAGCTGGACTATGATTGGCGTAGCAGTAGACACAGCCATTTCCACAGGTGTTGTAAGCTCCAATATCCACGCTTTTGCAACAGCCACAATTTGGGCGTTGGTTTCGGTCAGGCTTTGCTTCAACCGGCATGCCGGTAATCCGCTGGATCAGCTCTTTGTCGATGCAGGCCGACTTGCCAATGCTGTACACCGATAAGTCGAGTGCCTCGCAGCAAGAATAAATGGAAAGTCCGTTATCGGCTGCGATACCAGCAAATTCCTTGGCCAATGTGACCATTTCCAGTGGTGTAATCTCCCGCATCCGGTCGGTACATACCTTTTTGTAAAGGTCGACAAAGCTGATAATAACGCGCTCGGTATAGGGCGAAAGCCGCTTACACAATTCTTCATAGGCGGTGATGTGACAGTCAACACTCCAATCTCTGTTGAGGATAATCGGATCGTAGCGCCAAATAACCTGGTGGCTGCCAATTTTCCGGCTGAGAGAACGGAAAGTCTCCACGATCTCCGGCTTTGGACGTAAGTTTTGCTCAAGCTCCCGGCCATAGGGTGTCAGAGTGAACTGGAAGTAGTAGTGGTAGCCCATCTCGTCCAGAATCTGTAGCTTGGGTAACATCGGTGCGGGGTCCTTTGTCCAAAAAACAATGCAGTTAACATCCTCCGGTCGCAGGGAAATCTCCTGTACTTGGGCGGAGTTAAATGGATTTCTGGTTTTGACAACCCCTGCCCGGATACGGTTGATTAGCCAGTCGCTGTAAAATGCCGGAATATCGGTACGCCGGGATGAGGAAATAATCATACCACACCTTCCTCTCTTTACCACCATTATACCAAATTACCGGAAGGTATGATAGGATAATCTTATCTTCATGGAAAGGGGGCAATTTCATGGCTGAGGCATCCAACGAGGAGCTTTGGACGCTGTTTCCCAGTTCTCAATGAGTACACAGCCTCGTTAGTATTTATAATTTTTTCCTTTGATTGTAACGCGCTAATCCGAACAAGAAAAGCCTCTCCCGTTGAGGATCACTTCTTGACAACAGCTTATCCCGTCTGTTATACTGCAACCAATAATGAAAGGCAGGTGAACATCATGCATTGCATCATAAGAAAACAAGTGAATACCAACAATGGTTTCGGTATCTTCATACGGGGGCAGCATGGTGGCACGTCTTTTTAAAACCATGTCTGTCTGAATATGAACCATGCCCGAAGCCAGAGCGGTTTCGGGCATTTTTGCGTTTTATAGAAAGAAATGAGGAAATACCATGATTACACTGAACGGAAAATACAACACCGCCAAGGTATTCACAGACAATGTGGAGCAGGAGGCGATTTCCCAGATTATTACACTGCTGAATCAGGAATTCACAGCGAACAGCACCATCCGCATCATGCCGGACACCCACGCCGGTGCAGGCTGTACCATCGGTACCACCATGACCATCCACGGGAAGGCAGTGCCCTACATGGTGGGCGTGGACATTGGCTGCGGCATGGAGACGGTATTGCTTTGCGACAAGCATGTGGAGCTGGAGCGGCTGGATAAAGCCATCCACAATCATGTCCCCGCAGGGTTTGAGGTGCGAAAGGACGCACATGAAATGGCGCTGCAAACGCAGATCCACCAGTTGCGCTGCAAAAAGCAGGTGAACCTGGATCGGGCGTACAGCAGCATTGGTACTCTGGGCGGAGGCAACCACTTCATTGAGTTGGACAAAGATGAGGAGGGGAGGCTCTACTTGGTCATCCACTCCGGCAGCAGGTATTTAGGATTACAGGTTGCGAAGCACTACCAGAATGCCGCCGTACAGCAGCGCAAACTGGATACAGGGGCACGGGAGCTGATCGACCGGTTAAAGGCCCAGGGTAAGGAGAAGGAAATCCAGAAGCGGCTGAAAAAGCTGCCGGTCTCCCAGGTGAACGAATCTCTGGCCTGGTTGGATGGGGAGCTGTTGGACGACTACCTCCACGATATGGCCATCACTCAGGAGTACGCCGACATCAACCGCCGGTGTATGGCAAAGGAAATTCTGAAAGCTACCGGACTGGAGGCGGAGGAAAGCTTCACCACCATCCACAACTATATCGATATCGAGCATGGCATCCTGCGCAAGGGGGCCATCTCCGCTAGGGAAGGGGAGCGGGTGTTGATCCCCA
>Ga0153944_1001160_pt1 | contig 10947 bp, 9 predicted proteins | sample TSNJ028MetaG_FD_104703 | JGI IMG/M metagenome (GOLD analysis project Ga0153944, IMG submission 104703) | Attine ant fungus gardens microbial communities from New Jersey, USA - TSNJ028 MetaG | ecosystem: Host-associated > Fungi > Mycelium > Unclassified | place: USA: New Jersey, Wharton State... | reverse complement strand
TATAATGCTGTCAATATCGTATTATTAAGAGGTAAAGTCAATATGGCTCTTGAAGCTATTAATAAAAGCCTCGAAATGAGTTAGATTGACTCCACGAGATTACCGCGACTAATGAGCTGCAAATATCAATTAGAAAGGTAAGTACTGTGAAGCAAATTTTATTGAATCAAAAACAATGTACAGGATTGACAATCATGATATTTGTAGAGGGTACAATATTAAAGCCAAAATCATGGTTATCATTATACAAACACAATGCTTATGTTCCGATTGGTAATTCTGTAAAAATAATTGAGATGTGGGAGAAACAGGGAGCAAACATTATTTATTGTACGTCCCGAAGAAGAATGCAGGCTGATAATATTGCGGTTTTATTAAAACGCTTTGGATTTTCCGGTGCGTTTCTAACGGTTCGTGATTTTGGAGAAAAATATAAAGATATAGTTGAAATATTAAAACCAAATATCTTGATTGAGGATGATTGTAAAAGTATCGGTGGAGCATGGCAAATGTGTATTACAAAAGTAAAGCCAGAAATAAAGAAAAATATAGTATCTATAATAGTGCCTGAATTTAAAGGAATTGATAATCTTCCAATCAATATTGAACAATTAAAGGCAGTTTAGTTTGACAGTTTAGCACAAATTTCAAGGAGGAAAGTAAATGGATTTTTCACAAAATGATTTACTAGAAGCAGAACGACAAATGAATTGAAGTAATGAAAAACGGAGAACATTATTTTCATACTGAGGAACAGCTACAGGTGTTGAAGGAGTGGTTGATTAAAACAATCAAATAAGAATTTGAAGGAGAGTACAATGAAAAAGATACAGAAAAGGATAATGCTAATTATTTTAGCTGTTATAGTTTTAATTGCCGCAACAGCATTGGTCTATGTTTTCCCTATGCTGTCTATGAATCCTATGGAGACCGGCGAAATTCCTGACACTGGAATTTACGCAATAAAAAACAATTCAAACAATTTGTTTTTTATTGAATCAGATGATGGCTATATTGTTATCGATGCAGGTTCTGATGCCGATAAGGTTGCACAAACTCTAAATCAAGTATCAGTGGATGCCTTGGATGTTAAGTATGTGTTGCTAACACATTCAGATTATGACCATGTAGCATCATTGAATCTATTTCCCAATGCACAAATATTTATAAGCGAGGATGAGTTGCAAATGGTAAACGGTCAATCGAAGCGCAATGCGTTTAGCAGTAATACTTTGCCGGATGGCATAGACAAGGAAGGTCTAACTTTGCTTGCTGACGGGCAGGAATTGAAACTGGGAGAACACACGGTTGAGTGTATAAAAGCACCAGGGCACACACTGGGCTCCATGGTATATTTGTTCGACGGGCAATATTTGTTTACAGGGGATGCATTTAAAGTGAGTGATAATACCATTGACGTTCATCCTTTTACTATGGATAAAGAAATCAGCAAGCAATCTATTTTGCAGCTTGACAGTGTTTTAAACAGAAGTCAACTTGTATTCACAGCTCATTACGGCTATTATCAAACAGATACAATCAAGCGGATATCAGATTGAGTTTTCCTCCTGTTTTGTTAATTAGGGACCGATGAACTTGGGGCTATTCTGCACCGACCACATGTGTCGCGATTATCAAAAATTGAGGCACAACAGGGGCAGACGATTAAGGAGAATCCGAATTATGTTTCTACCAAAAAGTATTAATATAGATAAAATCAGATTTGTCGCTCATAAGACTGAAGATGGACGCTTGCAGTCAGTAGACCAGCATTTGAAAGGAACTGCCCGGTTAGCGGCACGATTTGCATCTTTGTTTGATGGTGAATTATTAGCGGAGCAGATGGGACTTGGTCATGATATCGGAAAATATTCCGAAGGCTTTCAGAAGCGTATCTTGCAAGCCGGACCAAAAGTTGATCATTCTACAGCTGGTGGGATTGAAATATGCAAAGTCAATCCCAATCCACTGGGAAGAATTATGGCATATGGTATGCTGGGGCATCATGGAGGTTTGCCTGATGGGGGAAGCCGGGTGGATACACCTGATGACAGCACTTTCATGGGAAGAATGAAAAAAAATCCGGGAGAGCATATTTGCGAGTATGCTTCATTTGCAGATGATATTCAGCTAAAGGAGTTATCGCTGATGCCAGCGATGCTTAAGAAAAAGCTGCCAGATGGATTTACCATTTCTTTTTTGATACGGATGCTTTTTTCCTGTCTGGTGGATGCAGACTATCTGGATACGGAAGCCTTTATGAGCGATGATACGATAACACGAGGCGGATATGATTCGCCGGAAGATTTATTGGGGGCGTTGGAGGACTATATTAAACCGTGGTGGGATCCGCAGACGGAAATAAATAAAAAGCGATGTGATATTCTTCGGAATTGTATAGAAAAAGCGTCTGGCAGCAGGGGTATTTACACGTTGACCGTGCCTACAGGCGGCGGCAAGACAGTGGCTTCGCTTGCCTTCGCCCTGCATCATGCGGTGGGGCAGGAAAAGCCGATGCAGCGGGTCATTTATGTGATTCCATATACGAGTATTATTGAGCAGACCACAGAGGTATTTGAACGTATCTTGGGGAAGGAAAATGTAGTTGCACACCATGCAAATGTTTCTTATGATTCGGAGCACTCAAACAATCAGGGAGATGAGGAAACGAACGATTCTTTAAATGGAAGGAAGCGCCTGATGGTGGAAAATTGGGATGCCCCGGTGATTGTTACGACGAATGTCCAGTTTTTTGAGTCTCTGTTTGCCAACAAACCCGGTAAATGCCGGAAACTTCATAATATTGCTAATAGTGTGATTATATTTGATGAAGCGCAGATGCTGCCACTAAAATATCTGAAGCCTTGTATGAGGGCGATTACGGAGCTGGTGGAAAACTATGATTGTACTGCAGTACTGTGTACTGCCACCCAGCCGGCTTTAGAAAAATTCATTCCGGATGATCAAAAGAGCAAAGAGATTTGTGAAAATACAAAAGAATTGTATCAATTTTTCGGGCGGACGACAATAAAACAATTAGGGAAGCAGCCGGATGATCAACTGGTTTACAGGCTGAATGAATGCCATCAAGTGCTTTGTATTGTGAATAGCCGTAAACAGGCACAACATCTTTATGAAGAAATGGATGACAAGAAGAATGTATTCCATTTATCCACTTATATGACTCCGGCTCATCGCAGGTACATATTGGAGGCGGTCAGGCAGAGACTGCAAAGCGGTGAGCCTTGCCGTCTGATAGCCACCAGCCTGATTGAAGCGGGAGTGGATGTGGATTTCCCTTGTGTTTACAGGGCAAAGGCCGGTCTGGATTCAATAATTCAGGCGGCCGGCCGGGGGAATCGTGAGGGCAGAAGGAAGGCAGAAGAATCTTTTGTCTATATTTTTGATACGGAGAAAAAATATACGGACTATTACCCGGCGTTTATTAACACCGGGAGAACGATTGTAAAGGAGGTAGAAGAATACCATCCGGATATTGCCTCGCCGGAAGCGATAAAAAGCTATTTCGACCGGCTGCATAAAATTGCAGATACCGAATTGGATGATAAGGGAATTTTATCTATGTTGGAAAAAGGAAGAAGAAGTTTCAGCTTTCCGTTCAAAGGTATTGCATCTGAATTCAAACTGATCGAGCAGAATACCAAGATGTTGATCATTCCGTTTGCGGTCAGGGGAAGCGTGTGGGAGAATAAGCCGGAAGAAATAACAGCAAAGCTTCGGGCGGGAGAAATAAGCAGAGCATTGATCAGAGAAGCGGGGATATATGCGGTTAATGTATATGACCGCCAGTATAATGAGTTGCTTCGTTCAGGACAGATAGAGGCGGTTGATGAGGAGATGGCAATATTGTTGGATGAAAATATATATCACGAGAAGACAGGGCTTGGAATTGTAGTTGAAGAGGGTAAAGGTTTGTTTTTGTAGAGGTTATTGAAGTGAGAAGAAGCGGGAATTTTCCCGCTTCTTTTGTGCATCAAATATTAATATATACAGATTTCAACCCTCATCTTGTTCTGATGACAATTGAAGTTTATCTAACATAATAGGAAAAGTCAAGGAATAGAAAAAATTTACTTTTAACCATTTTTTTGGAAATAATATTGACGCATTACAAATTTTACATTATAGTATGTTTATAAATATATACAGGAAGGATAAAGGTAAGGATAGTATGGAGAAGCAGACAAGTTTTTTCCTTAAATATTTACCAATGAGGGTATCACTGGTCTCTATGAATGCAGCCAGGCTGCCAGCCTATCTTGGCTCTACACTTCGGGGAGTAATCGGAAAAGCATTGTATGAAGAAAAAGAAGCTTACAATTATCTTTATCGTAATCGTGTGCTGAGTGATGGACAGCGAGACATTGTAAATCCTTACATGGTGATTCCGGAAGGAGGTGAAGAAACAATCTATCAAAAGGGAGATGAACTGGTCTTTACTATTATTCTGTTTGGAGAAGCGGTACGATATATGGAGCCCTTGATCAACGCATTGCAAAAAATAGAAACATTAGGACTGGGTGCTTTGAGATATCCCTTTGTTCTAAAGCAGGTGCTGCATAGTCAGGAACAGCGTGTTATTTGGCAGAAGGGACATTTTCATCCGATTGCAGTAAGAAGTGTAGCATTATCTTATTGTGAGTTAGCAGATGTAAGCAGGGTGGCTGTTCATGTATGTACACCGCTGCGTATCCGGCGAAGCGGGAAGTTGATAGAAACCATTGATTTTCCGACAATTATTCGAAATATCACCCGCCGGATTGAGGCGGTGACAACACGTTATGGAGGTTGGATAGATACTCAGGAAGCCGCCCGTATCCAGGGGCTTGCTGAAGAAATCGAAATTGTCTATGAACAGTTAACCTTAAAAAGCATGGATCGATATTCAAATAGATTAAAAGAAAAAATGGATTTTAGCGGCTTACTGGGAAGCATAGAATTTGAAGGAGAACTGACACCATTCGTACCCTGGTTATATGCTGCGCAGTCCATACATATTGGGCGTAATACTACATTTGGTATGGGCAGGGTTAGAGTTGAATTCATGTAAATTGCAGTAAGTTCCCTCGTATCGGCGGGCATAATTACAAAAGAAAAAGGAGAAAAGTTTATGAATAATGAAAAAGCAAATGAGCAGTTGGTAAAGGATCAAAAGACCATAAATAATATTATCAATAATTATATTCAAAATGAAAAGAGCATTGTAAATCAATTATACTTTAAAACAATTCACGGTCCCACAATTGGAGGTTTCCGTGAGGATATATGGCGGGAGATGTTTGAACAGATTGTTCCTAAAAAATTTACGGTTGAACAGTCGGTGTTTCTAATTGATTCTAATGGAGGGGTATCGAAGGAAGTGGATCTGGCTATTTTTGATGAGATGTACACGCCTTACATATTCCGTTATGGAAGAATGAAATTTCTTCCCATTGAGGCGGTAGCGGTTGTGGTTCAATGCAAAAGTACTTCATTTAATTCCAAAGAGCTAAATGAGTGGTCGGACAGTATAGCAGACTTGCAGACATCAAGCCGATCCTACACTAGAATAGCAGGTAAAATTATAAAAGGTGAAGAGATACAAAAAAACAGTACACAGACGGCAACCCGTCCGCTGCGGATACTATGTTGTTTGCCCCAGACAGCCGAAATGGAGAAGGATAAGTCAGTGGAACTGTTTGACGCTGTAATCTATGCATTGAAAGATAAGGAGAAGCTGAAAGTAAAATTTGACCGGCAAAAAGAGAGTTTGCAGCAATGGTATCTTGCGTTAAATCATGTGAACTTGAAGCCGGATCAGGAAGAGAAAATAGAAAAAGGCAGTGATCTTGCTAAGGTTAAGATGGAAAGTTATAAAGTTACGAATCAGGGGAAGGAAGTTTCGCTCCTATCATTCAATCTGCAATTGAATCAATTGCTGATGCTGATAAATAACCCTATATTATTTCCGCATCAGGCATATGTCGAGATGTTTAATAATGCTACGAGCGAGGAGGGAAAAGATGACGAAGCAGATTGCAGCACTTTCCATTAATAAAGTGCAGACATTTCTATTTGATGTAATTCATGCACATGTACAGGAGAAGCAGGTCGAGCAGGCAACGTTAAAAAATATTATGAACGCTTCCAAAGAAATCTCCAACGATTTCCAGCGAGTGATTAAGAGTAAGTTTGCCGGTGTAGAAATGCAGGAATTGTTGTCTTGTTCGGGGATGTATATTTTCAGTTGTGTATTGCCGGAGTCAGAGATTAAAAAACGGCTTAATGAATTGTTTTTAGATTATTATAAAAAATCGCAGGGAAAAAAACAGTTGCGGTATGTATGCTTTGAAGCAGGACAGCAAAGCGAAATTGAAGTGATTAATCGGGCAAAAGAGGAATTGAAGAAATCGGCGGTGATTACAGAAATCATAGAGAAGAATAAAGAATTCCTATTTTCCTTTCAACCGGCCCAAAATAATGACGAGTTCATGAACGACACTGGTCAATATCCAATGTTTGCTGCGGATATTAACGCATTGTTTAATCATAATGAGACAGAGAATAAAAATCATTTCCGAATTGCAGTAATAAAAGCGGATTTGGATGGTATGGGAAAACTATTTAAAGAAATAAAAGATTATCAAGAGTATAGAGATATAAGCCGACGGCTTAATGCCGATATTTCTTTAAACGGATTACATCAGGCAGCGAAAAAAATTGCTCTTGATAATCAAAAGGAATGGCTGTTTCCGTTTTATATTGCTGGAGACGATATTTTCTTTGCTGTATCTGTAGCAAATTTGATTAAAGGAATTGATGTCTGCAGGCAGATATTGCAGGATATTAATAAAGCGATTGAAAAGATGCATCCGCAGAGAGACCTCATCACTATGAGTATCGGGGTCGAGATCACATTTAACAGAGAGCCTGTGCGCTACTATCTGAGCATGGTAGAAAAACAATTAAAGTGTGCGAAGGGATCATCAGAGGATAGTGAGCGGGCAAATAAAGTGTTGTCGAAATTTCTTCAAACCAAGATTGCAATTGGTGGAACAACCTATTATGATATCGATTACGCTGAAGTAAAACAATATAAAAAAAGATTTAAAGGAGCCAGAGATAAAAGGAAAATAGAAATTAACCGGGCGTTGGGAACTGTGCCTGTCTGGGCTTTTTTTCTTAACGAAGTGAAAGTATTAAATTCTGTGAGATTAGATGATAGTATAAAGGATTTGATTGGGACGCCCGGTTTTTATTATACATTACTCAATGCGCTTACAGAGGTGTATGATAATGATGTGAAATACTGCAATAATCTGCTGTATCATTTGCGGCCCAAATATCTGAAAAGCCCGCCCAAAGGAGAACAGGGAAAAGATCTGCGGAAAAAAGAACTGCTTTTAAATAGAGGAATTATTCGACAGTTATATCAAAAGACTTCGGATGGTGATCAAATCATCATAAATGAGGTGACCAAATATCGTCTGGAAGTTTATCTTAGGCTCATGATTCTATTCTCGGACGACCGGTTTCGGGTTCGGATAGTGGATGATAACAAAGGCAGTGATTTCAGGGAAGAGGACATTAAAAAAGAACTATTGCGTAAACCGATGCAGTATCTGTATGATAACTTGAAATGTGGTCATGGTTCAAAATTGATTCATTACTTTGCTAAATATCCTAATTATAAAGAGCATGATGAAAAGAAAGGGAAATATCTCCAACGGCTCCGCATTGAAAAATCAATGTTTTTCAGGCTGCGTGAAACGGGGAAAGTTAATGTTGAAAAAGCCGCGAATATGATTGAAATGCAAAATTCATCTAACGACAAAAAGTCGTCAGATATAAGTTTATCTCCTTATCGCATGGAGTTTCAAAAAGAAGAATTTTGCCGGGCGGCAAAAGATAGTGGACAGTGGACGACGGATTTTATAGATTCGTTGATGCTGCTGTATGAATATAATGACCTGATCATTCAGTTTTACCCTAAAAAGCGGAAAGGAGCATAAAGAAATGAAAGATATGGCAGCATTTAAAGTAGAGACATTGTCAAACCTGCTAATTGGCGGAGCTTCGGTTTCTTTTGAGATTGGTGGTATTGACCAGCATACGGTGGTAGACCGGGAGGAATTCCCCTATATTCCAGGATCAGCGATTAAAGGATCATTGCGGACGATCATTCGTGATGATAAAAGTAGTATGGCAAAAGAGATTACTAATTTATACATATCTTATCTGAAGGAGAAGCGGGATGAGGACAGGAAACTCATACAAGAATTTGTGAAAGAGAAAGAAAAATTGGACAGAATAGAAGCGGCGTATAAAAAGGTATTGCGGGATGCATCTGCCGAATACCTCTTTGGAATAAAAGGATTTGATCATACGCCCAAACTATTGTTTGAGGATCTGTTGTTGATTCCGGAGTTGCGAAACAAGGAAATGTGTTTTTCGATTGATATGAAAAATAATATCATTATAGGAGAAGAAAAGCCGGAATCGAATCCCCGCTCTTACAAGACGGCGAGGAGTGGACTTATATTTGAAGGAGCAGTACGTTTTTACCGACTGGGATTATTGGGTGAGAATGCAGAGGAGCTTTGCAGGGCATTTATTATCGAGAATTTGAAAAAATTTAACAGTGGAATTTATCGCCTTGGAAATTCAAAAAGCCGTGGTTATGGAAAGATCAAGGTGATTCCTGCCGGTGAAAGCGAGGCGAACAAAGAATGAAAGATTATCAGGTGGAGTTAACAGCAACTGGTTTTATGACACAGATGCCTGATTCCCAAAAGGTGTTTGGAGCGTTGGTTTACCTATTTGCAGAGAAGTATGGTGATAAAAATGCGACAAGGTTGACTCAAGCGGTTTTAAATAAGCAAATACAACTGAAACTTTCCAACTTGATGCCATATGGTTATCTGCCAACACCTCAGGAATATCTTATGGACCTAATGATTCAAAATCAGAAGCAAGAGGATACACTGAGTAGAAAGGCAGCATATACCTGCATGAAGGAAAGAGATTATATTACCTTTCGGGGATTAGAGCAGGCAATGGTCGAGCCGGAGAGCTGTGTGGAAATTTTTCCTTATGTGAAGTGTGATATTCGGCAGCAGCAGCGGGCTTCTATCGATAGCGTAAGATATAATATTCCGGGAATGGAGAGCCAGCTTTATTCGGTGCCGACCATATTACTGACAGAAATAAGCTGCAATGAAAAAGGAGAGCGAAAAGAGAAGCCGGTAAGCAAGTTTACGTTTTATCTGCAGGTGGACGATAGTCAATTAAACAATGATTTGGTAGATATGCTAAAAGAATCGACCAGAATAGAGAGAGTTTTAATATTAGGAAAAAGGTCATCGCAAGGGTTGAATGTATTTAAAATAAGTAAGGTCATTAAGCAGGAACAGGGCAGTGGATCCGGGAAGAGATATCTGAATATGGGAATGCTGCTGCCGGATAAGATTGATTATAGATTCTCAATATTAAAAATATTTACATCGGAACGCCGTCCGTTTGCAATGCCGGGAGGATGGAATAAGAACGCCCAAAAATATTATATTAGTTTTATTGAACAAGGCAGTATTATATCTGCCCCGGATGGTGTCAGTCATGCAGGTAAATCTGTGGAATCACAGTTCAATAAAGCACGGGATATCGTATTTGGAAATGCATATTTGTATCCAATGCCGTTAAATGGGAGGATGATATAAGATGGAAAAGATAAACTATCGCTTGACGCCTCTATCCAGCTTGATTATATCGCCAAGGAATAATCTGGCGTTATATCGGGAACTTGGGGAATTTTCAATAGAACAGATAAGCGATTCTGATTGTTTGAAAAAAAATAAGCTAAGGGTAATATATCCTTTTTATCAATATGGAGAGTATGGAAAATATGAGGAGTATGTGCCTGGGAGTGGTGCATATTATCTGCCGGGCTCCTCAATAAAAGGGGCCCTATGCCAGAAAGATCAAGATGCCAATCAATTCATGGTAGATGATGTGGCGGTTCCGGCGGAGGCTATTGTTCTACGCAATCTGCAGAAGGTGCAGTATCTAAAAGAGGAAAAAAAGGCTTGTCAAGAACCGTTTTTTGATCATGTAGGAGTGGAGATGGTGAAGAAAGGGGTGGTGTTGAATGGTGAATGTTACAAAGATCAACTAGAAATATTCAAGGAACTTATATATAAGGCTAATCGGACAGCAAAGAAAAGAATTGGGAGCATGCGGGAACGCCTTTTGAGGCTTGAGCAAAAAGCATATAGCGATAAATTGTGCGGTGTTTTTCACGAGGTTGCTGAAAAGTTGGAGTGCGTTGCTGAGAATGATAATGTGTTTTTGCTGGGTGGATATAAAGGGCTTTTTCATTCGATGGAAGTAAAAGCGGATTTGCCGGAGACGGAAGGCGCTGTTTTCTTAGATCTTGAGGCTATGCTAACGCATGGCCTGGTAAAGATAGAAATTGTTTAGTCAATCAAACGAAAATACTCGTCTTATTACTCGATTACTTGTGCAATAACGTATTCACGCCGCTATATTATATTTATATGTATGAAAGAAAATTTAATACATACAGCAATCTGCATCTATAACATTAGCTGCCATATGATATGGTAGTAAAGTGCTGCGGTCAACGGTGGCATGCCAACACACATCTATTCGACTAAGTTAGTTCTGAGAGTGTGATAAGTGCGAATATGAAGTGAACATAAAAGTTCCGGGAGCTTCGCACCAAAAATAGTGCACAATAATATATAAAATATGTAAGAAAACCTTTTTAAAGTTGTAAAAGCGAAGAAAACCTGTTATAAAGTTATTAGTTATTAATAAAAATGTAGGTGTAATATTGTACATTTTTGCGGTCGGCTCCCGTGTGGGGCCGTGGATTGAAATCCCGATTAATGCAAAGGAATATGACGACTTAAGGTCGGCTCCCGTGTG
>Ga0153944_1001159_pt1 | contig 10949 bp, 16 predicted proteins | sample TSNJ028MetaG_FD_104703 | JGI IMG/M metagenome (GOLD analysis project Ga0153944, IMG submission 104703) | Attine ant fungus gardens microbial communities from New Jersey, USA - TSNJ028 MetaG | ecosystem: Host-associated > Fungi > Mycelium > Unclassified | place: USA: New Jersey, Wharton State... | reverse complement strand
TGATACAAGGCCGGTTGAAGGCCGGCGCGGCATAATAACCGCTACAATTGGCACAAACATTGAAGAATTGGCCGAAGTTAAAAATCTCACAGCGACATTTACTAAAAATAAATCTTCATACCGCGTACTCGGCGATCCAGCGGATAGGCATAAATCCGCAGGTTGGACTGGTGCCGGTAGTTTTACATATCATTGGGTCACAAGTCGTTGGCAAAAAATGCTCATTGATTATGCGAAAACAGGCGTAGATATATATTTTACGATGGTTGTCACAAATGACGATCCCGGTAGCAGCGCCGGAAGAAATTCTGTTAAATTAGGGCAATGCAATATTGATGGGGGCGATATAGCCTTAATTGATATTGATACTGATATGCTTGAATCTTCGTGTGATTTTACGTTTAGCGAAGTGGATAGTCTGGAAGCTTTCAATGAATTATTTTAGGGGGAAAATATGAGCGATTTACAAGATTTTTTAGCATTACCGGATGTTTCGGATATCACGAAAGAAATTTACATTAATGAGCAATTTGGAACATTCAAAGTTAAGCCAGCGACCGAAGAGCAATGGTCGAATTATCGAAATCGTTGTAGGAGTAAAATAGGCAAAAAGGGCGTGGATTTCAATGTTAGCAAATTCAATCTATTAGTGGTTGCGGGCCATATTATAGAGCCTAATTTTTCAGATGCTGAGTTTCTATCTCAGGTTGGCTGTTCCACTGCTGGTGAATTTATTGCAAGAAAGTTTTTGCCTGGCATAATACAGGACATTGCTGACAAAATTGCCGCCATTAGTGGCTTTGATGCCGAAGATAACGATATTAACGAAAAAATTGAAGAAGCAAAGGACTGATTTCGGAAGATGGCGAAGCGGCGGCTTGTATGTATGCCGTGCTATGCCTTAATTACAAGCCATCTGAATTTGCTGATCTTCCTCAATCAGAGAAGGCATTCATAATGGCCTGCATCGAAAATAAGGTCGAAGCCGAAAAGAAGCGAAAGAGAGAGATGCAGGCCCATACGGCTAAAGCAAAAGGCAGAAGGAGGCATTAATATGGCAACCGTAAAAAGCTCACTTGGATTAACCGACAAAATGTCTCCTGTCTTGTCGGCCATTACAAAGAGCATGAACAGCACCCTGACAGCCATCCGGTCAATCAAAGGAGCCGAACTTGGCCCCGAATTTGCACAAGCCGCTGCCGATGTAAGGCTGGCACAGAACGCAATCGACGATCTTAATGATTCATTAAACCAAGCGGGATCGGCGGCGCAAAAATCAGGCGACGGCTTTACGGTGATGAAAGGCGTTGCCGTGCATGCACTTACAGCAATCGGCAGCGCCATCAAAAGCAATATAACTCAAGGCATAGATAAGGCTTTTGCTCGAATTGATACTATGGAGCAATTCAACCGAACCATGACGGCGTTAACAGGATCATCATCATTGGCCACTGCTTCGCTTGAAAGCGTGCGACAAAGCGTAACTGGTACGGCTTATGGTCTGGATGTGGCCGCAAGTGCCGTTCAAGGATTCGTTACCAGCGGCATGAGTATCGGTACTGCTACAAATCAAATAAGCGCGCTCGCTGACGCCACATCATTTTATGGTAAAGGCACTAACGCGGCACTGGAAAGCGTTTCGGAGGCATGGGCAAAAATAACCACATCCGGAAAAGTTTCGGCCATGGAAATAAGATCGCTTACTTTGGCAGGCATTCCCGTATATAAAATTTATGCGGATGCCGTAGGGAGAAGCGTTGGTGATATTCAGGAGGATTTAAGCGCTGGTACCATTAGCGCCGCGGAATTCCAGCGAACGTTAACCGATGCATTAATGAGTGGAACAGAGCATTTCGTCAGCATAGAAGGTGCCGCAAAAGAAGCCGGTGCCAGCTGGCAGGGTACGTTCGACAATATGGGCGCTGCCATTGCCAGAGGATGGACGAGTATTATCACGGAAATTGACGCCTCACTTTCAGCTGCCGGATTTCCGACCTTGCGTCAAATCATCAAAGAGGTCGGTGTCTCAATGGAGGGATTCCTTAATATGATTGCGGATAATATAGATGTCATTATAGGCTTTGGCGCGGGTATATTATCTGCAGCGGCGGCATGGGGCATCTATACTGCGGCCACATGGCTATCGGTAGCAGCCAACCAGGCGCTGATTGCGTCTCTATTGGCAAATCCCTTTGTGTGGATCGCCGTTGTTATAGGCGTCATTATTTCGCAAATATATAAATGGGTGCAAGCTGTAGGCGGCATAGAAATCGCAATGGCAATAGCAGGAGACAGGACGCGCACAACTCTCGAAAATATCAGCTTGTGGTTTAACACCATGGCTACAAATGTAAACAATCAATGGTCTAAGTTTACGCTGGGCTTCGAAAGAGCAAGCGTTGCCATACAAAATTATATGGGCGACATGAAAGTTAAGGTGCTCACTATTTTGCAGGATATGGTCAACGGTGCGATCGACATTATAAATGGCTTCATCGGCACACTGAACAATATACCAGGCGTCAGTCTTAGTGTGGTGGAGCAGGTTACTTTTGCCGCAACCGCCGCCGCTGAAAACGAAGCCGCAAAACAAACAAGGGCGGCAGGATTGGCAGCAGCCGAAGCAAGCACATCAGCAGCTATTGCAGCGCGAAATGCTGAGCTTGCAACAATGCAATCAGACATCGTGAGATATCAGGCCGCGAGAGAAAGACAAATAACCCGGATGCAGATGGAGGCCAGAGCGGGTGCCGCTACAGCTGTGGGAGGCGAACTCGATCTGTCTGATTACGCTACTGATACTCCCGAAGGTAAGGCCCTCAAAACAAAAACTACTGGCAAAGTAGACATCAACACGGAAGATATCCAAATGCTTCTCGACCTGGCTACCCGTGATTTCCAAGTCACCTATCAGACGCTAACGCCTCAAATAGCTCTCAATGTGGACACGATACGCGAGACAGCAGACATAGACCAAATCATAGATACAATAGCAGACTGGACGGCAGAGGCGGCAGAAGCAAGCTTGTATGTGGGGGTGCCGGCGTGATTAGCCTGATTTTCGAACGAACAGAGGGCTTCATTTCGTTGCCCGTGAGCCCGGAAAGTATAGAAATTAAAATTCCGGGTACAAACAAAAAAACAGACATAGTAAGCCTTGGCGAAATCGTTGTACTGCGAGAGCCGGGGCTTGCTTCTTTTAATGTATCCAGCTTTTTTCCTGCCGCCGAAAATCCGCAGGGATATATAAGATTCATAACGAATTGGAGGAAAAGCAAGACTCATGCCCGTTTTATCGTTGGTAGCCTGAACATAAATATGCTGGTAGCCATTGAAGATTTCTCTTATGAACATCGGGCGGGCGAAGAACAAGATATCTATTACACATTGTCATTGACTGAGTACCGGCCTTATGGCGCGGAGATTATGAGCATTGACATAGAGACAAATACAGCAGCACCGGTTACCGAAACACGAGTTGACAACAGTGGTATGGTGGAACAGACGTATACGGTTGTCAGCGGCGATAATTTAGGCGCTATTTCCCGGCGGCTATCTGGTAGCTGGGACAATTGGCGAGAGCTGTACGAGGCGAATAAGGCCGTAATAGGGGATAATTATAGCTTAATATATCCGGGACAGATATTAGTGATTCCGCAGGGATGGGTGACGGCGACATGACGTATGAGTTATATTGCACGAATCAGGAGATAGATGACGAAATCAGTACAACAACAAGATTTGACGTTACAACCCTGGCCGGTACTATCACGCATCAAACAACGCTTAATGGTCAGCCTGGGAAGCTTACGGTAACATTGCAGCAAGACCCGAATGAAAAGCTTAGAGTGGCCTGCGGGAATATGCTGGAATTTATCGTTGATGGTGCCGGTATCTTTAAGGGATATATTTTCACGATGGATACGGAAGAAACCGGCACATACAAAATTCTCGCATATGACCAAATGCGATACTTAAGAAATAAAGAAATCTACATTACCAGTGAAATGACGGCCAGCGAAATATTTGAGCAAATCTGCGCTGATAATCTGCAAATATCTCAATGGGAGGTTGTAACGCCAACGTCGCATGTGGCACCAGCGTATTTTCATGAAAATAAGATGCTGTATGAAATCATTAAGTATGGGATTGATCAAGCCATTATTCATGAAAACGACTACTACTTTGTTAAGGATAATTTTGGCACCTTGCAATTTACGAGCCTGTCGAAAGAACTGACGAATTTAATGATTGGCGATGGCTCGCTATTAACCGGCTACACTTATGAGATAAGCATCGATAAGGACACTTACAATGTTATCAAGGGATACGTAGCAGACGAGAAAAAAGGGAGCTTCTCAACGTGGATCACAAAACCTGTTGCCAGTCAGGCTCTATGGGGAAAATTGCAGCTGCTGGATAAGGCTCCAGAAGGACTAAACGAGGCTCAGCTTGCAGATAGGGCCGAACAGCTCCTTAAATTGCATAACAGGGAAACCAAGACACTAAAACTAAACATTGTAGGGCTTGCCGGACGGGTAACTGATATTCCTAAACTGATAGCCGGAAGCGGTTTTAACTTTCAGCTTGAAAGATTGGGGATCAATCAAAACATGTGGGTCACTTCGGCGGTGCACAATTACGAAAAAGACTATCATACTGCGAGCTTGGAGGTGTTTGTTTGACAAATGGAGTCAATAAACTGCTTAATACCATGTCAAAAATGGGAACCGATACAGTATCAGAATTATCATATGGCACAGTAACAAGCCTCAACCCGCTGGTAATAACACGGGAAACCGGAGAGAGCAGGACGCCTTTGACAGCGGAATTCTTGGTGTTGTCGAAAATGTGCAAAGAATTCAGGATTACTTCGGCTAAGCATTATCATGTAGTGCCGTCCGGTAGTACATCGGTTGCCGAGGGTCATCTGCATGGTATACCAACAAGAGATACCGCGAATGCACTAGAGGACTTGCTGATTTGGCCCGGCCTGCGTGTTGGTGAAAAAGTGATACTCTTATCGTTTAGCAGCAGCCAGAAGTTTTTTGTTGAGCGCATGGAAACACTTGAAAACGAGGTGGGGGCATGATACCTCAGATCGGGGCAGAGGCAGACATAACCCAAATCAAGATTGTGCCATATCCGACATTTACCTATCGGCATGCCGATAATCAGATTGTGGGTAATGCGGACGAATTAGAGGCTATGCAGCAGACGGTATATCATATCTTATCAACCGAGCGATATGCTTATGCGATCTATGACAATAATTTTGGCGTGGAACTGGAAAAATATCGAAAACGTGGCTTTGAGTATTTGGAAGCTACGATTCAGAGCACTTTGCAGGACGCGCTCTTTCAGGATGACAGGATAACTGCAGTGATAGTAACAAGTATTGAAAAGACTGGAGCTGATAGCGCTTTGGTTAAATTTACGGTGGTTTGTAGCAAGGGTACGTTCGAATCGGAGGTGGTAGTCAATGCCTAGTTTTCAAGCAATACTAACACGAATGCTGGCGTTGGTTTCTACCACACGAGATAAGCGGCAAGGATCAATTATATACGACACGCTTTCTCCCACTGCCATGGAACTGGCTCAAATGAATATAAATATAGAAATATTTAAGGAACAGACATACCTCCTGACAGCTACCGGCGTAAATCTGGAGAATCGCGCCGCCGATCACGGAATCACCCGAAAACAGGCCACCTACGCCGTACGGATTGCAGAAATGATTAATACAGACGGTAACCCTCTTGATTTGCCCGTAGGCAGCCGTTTCAGCGCGCCCAATACTGTGGGCCTAAATTATGTGCTTACGGCAAATATGAGCACGCCTGGTGAATGTCTCTTAACCTGCGAGACGGCGGGGACGATAGGAAACGCTTATTTAGGTCCATTATTGCCGCTGTTCGTAATTAACAACCTGCGAAGCGCCACTATGACTGGCACATATATACCGGCAGAGGATACCGAAACGGATACCAATTTGCGCAAGCGTGTATTGGAGCGAATCAATAAAAAGGCTTACGGCGGTAATGTGGCACAATACAGAGAATGGACGATAGCCATTGAAGGTGTGGGAGAAGTTAAAGTGTTTCCGGTTTGGGACGGCGGCGGAACCGTTATGTTGTCAATTGTAGATGATGAATATTTGCCCGTTTCGACGGAATTCATCAACGTCGTGCAAACCGAAATGGACCCTATACCAAATAGCGGCGAGGGCTTGGGCACGGCTCCAATCGGCCATAGGGTGACAGTAGTAACGCCAACGAAAGTCAGCATATATATCGTGGCGACCGTGGCACTGAGAGCTGGATACACAATTGCGCAACTGCAAAATAATATCAATAATGCTATAGAAGCGTACTTGCTTGAACTGCGACAGGAGTGGGGAGAGGCAGGATCGTTATCAGTTTTCTTGGCCCGTATAAACGCAGCCATCATAAGCGTAGAGGGCGTCAATAATGTGACAAATACAACGATCAATGATTCAGCAGCGGACCTTAATTTGATTCAGACTTCGGCAGTGCAGCAAATACCTGTGTTTGGGAGCGTGACGCTGTATGGCGGTTAAGGATTTTTTCAATCTCATCTATAAGGGTAACTTGGACACAGACGCAATCATAGGCGCCGTTCAGCCGGAACTCGACGCGCAATCAAAGGCAATCTTGGATAATTTCTATGACACCTTTCCGATTATGGCGACGGAAACCGGTTTATTGAAGTGGGAAAATATATTAGACATTGTATCCGACACCGCAACGGAATCGCTGGAGTTTAGACGTGGGCGTATCATTAATAGGCTATCAAGCAATATCCCTTATACCGAGCGAACGTTGCGGATTATCATGGACACCATAATGGGCGAAGGAAATTGGTCCTATAATTTGGACTACCGGAACTATAAGCTGGACATTCTCAGCCTGAGGCCGGGCCGGGATTGGTTCGCTGAAATGTTCGAAACTCTTAAAAAAATGGTGCCTGCGAATATACTATGGACGCTGTATACCTATTACGTGATTTGGCAGGTGGTATACGAGACTTACGATACCTGGGGTGACGTGGCAGGCGTGGCGACTCAAAGTCACGACGATTTGTCTGTATACGCTCATGCCGAATTAGCGCAGAAAACACATGCCGAATTGAGAACTAGCACTATTATCACTAAGACGTGGCAAGAGGTTATGGAGGGAATGTAAGATGTCAACTACAACAACTAACTTGGGGTTAATGAAACCGGATGCGGCTGAGAATTATGATGTTGGCGTATTTAATAGCAATGCTGATACTTTGGATGCTGCGTATGGGGACGTTGGCGTGGCCTTAGACGATAAGGTGAAACGAGCAGATTTTGACGAGAGAGCGGCGGCGGTTGATGCGTCTTTGAATTCTATGGCGCAAAACATAGCCGATTTAACACTCGAATCTGGCGTATGGACACCAACGCTTGCCGGAGCTACTACAGCAGGCACATTTACCTATGCTACACAGCATGGAAAGTATAATCGTATCGGTAAGCGTATAGATTGCTGGTGTTACGTTGTCGCAACCATTGCTACGCTAGGTGAAGGGCAAATTGCAATTCAGGGGTTACCATTTGTAAATTCGCTTTCGTATGTCCCATCTGCATTTTATAATTTATACAAAACGTCAGTTACTAGCGCTGGAACTATATATGGATATGTGCGACCAAATGACAACCGAATATTGGTTAGCCAGAAATTTCCCGACCTAGCATTCGCGGCAACCTCGCTTGGGAGCTTATCCGTTGGAGGGACGTTATCATTCGCATGTCACATATCGTATTTGATAGCTTAAGAGGAGGCTTTTATGATGGATACAAAAACAAGGGTATCAGTCACTGATATATCTGCAAGCGGGACTATTTCAGTACTCTCGCAGATATATATTGAGTATAACGGACAGGAAACAATTTTAGAAAATCATCGTGAATCTCTTACGCCGGGACAGTTTGAGAGGGCAAAGAAAATATTGCCTGATAATCAATATGCCGCTATCGAAGCGCTTTGGACGGATGAGATTGTAACGGCATATCAAGCATCAATAGCAGAAAATATTTAATGCGCCCTATTGCCCTATTACGCACTAACCAACAAGCAGCCGCAAAGCTATTATTTTTATGCAAAACGTACAAAGGGGATGATAATTTGAAACAGCAATGGCTCATGATCAGGAGGCACACAAATGGCAAAGTTTAATTTTATTGACATCTCGCTATCCACCCGAGCCGATATTACGGACGTGAGGGATAACTTCGATAAGGTTGAAGCCTTGGGACTTACAGAGGCATCATTGACCGAACATATAACCGACGCAATGCCGCATATTGCGACGGATAGCAGCGGTATAAGGTATAGGTATGGCTTTAAACCGGCCACGGTCAATGGCAGCCTGACGGTGGCATTTATTTATGAGGCGGTGTAATTATGGCAAGTCAGATTAATTTAGCAGACAAGGAAACGCTGGACACGGTAAATGCCAATGTATCGACGGTTAAAACTGATGTTGGCACGGTCAATACAAACATCGGAGCAAAAGCGGATACCGCAGCGACAGCGGTCAATACGACAAATTCTGTATTTGCTAATATAAAGGGGATCTTGACAAAGGCGTTGCTGGTTGGTGCCAATACGGATACGGCGGGAACCACTACGATTTTTGCAAGGTTGAATCAAATATATACTTACTTAACAACGTATTTATCTTCAACAATTTCTGGATACATTAATACCATCAACAATAATATCGGCTCATCTGTAGACGCTGCCAATAGCAGCGGTACAACGTTATTCGCGCTGATTAAATATGTGGTTAACATGGCAGGGCTTGGGGCCAGAGTGGCTATATATTCTACTTCTGGTACCTTCACTTGGACAAAACCCAATGCCACAGTCACCGCAGTCGAAGTAATTGTAATAGGCGGTGGTGGTGGTGGTGCGGCGGCTTTTACTGGTGGTTATGGCGGCCTTGCGGGTACTGCGGGAATCATTAGAACCGCAATAATAGACGTTTCGAGCTTGAGCTCTGTAATAGTGACCGTGGGAACTCCGGGGACTGGAGGAGTAGGCATGGGCGCGGTTGGTACAAACGGAACAGCCTCGTCTTTTGGCAGCTACCTCAAAAGCGTAGGCGGTGCAGGAGCAACAAGTAATAGTGGCACAACGTACGGCCAAAATGGCGGAGACGGTTATAGCTCTATTAAGTTAGCTGGCGATGGTCACAGCAGTAGTAGTTACAGTGGTGGTACGGGCGGAGAGGGTTATGGAGCGGGAGGCGGTGGGAGCGCCTACAATAGTAGCGGATCATATGGTGGCAATGGAGCGCGCGGACTCGTTATTGTCAAATATTAAGAAAAAGAAAGCGCCTAACCGGCGTTATTTTTACGCAAAGGGAGTGAGCAAAACGAAAATCTTCATCGATGCCGGCCACAATGACAGCGGATGGAATACCGGTGCCGTAGGCAATGGCCTGAAAGAGCAAGATATTACTTTTGCGGTAGCCAAAAAATTAAGCAACCTATTAACAGCGCGGGGTTTGACAATTAAGCTGTCGCGGTCTACAAAAGAAACCAATTTAGGCACGAATAACAGTTCCGCAATCAATGCCCGTTACAACATGGCGAACGAATGGGGCGCGGATTATTTTATCAGCATCCATTGTAATGCCGGAGGCGGCACAGGAACGGAAACATTGTACTATAAGTCTGATTCGCTTAATTACGCCACTACAATACAGGATGCGTTTATTAAGGCCATGAAGCTGCGAGATAGAGGTATCAAGTACAGGAACAACATAGGGGTTATCATGCATACAAAAATGCCAGCTATCTTGATAGAGTTGGCATTTATTGATACTGGGGCAGACGCGCTGGTGTTATTTAATAGACAAGACGATATGGCGGCGGCTTTGGCAGCTGGATTTTACGAATTATTGGGAATGGAGGCCGAAAAAGAAGTGACTCAGGAACAGTTTGAAAGTATGTACGCGAAAATGATCGCTAAAACGCATGGCAACGCACCCAGCAAATGGGCGAAAGAAGCTTGTGAGGCAGCGATTGAAGCAGGAATATTTAGTGGCGACGGCGACGGTAACTATGACTGGCAAGAACCGCTCACACGAGAGGCATTAGCGTCGGTACTATATCAAGCAAAACTATTTTAGGTGTTAACGCATAGGCGTAGCATAAATATTATTTTTAAAGGAGAAATGGAAAATGGCTTATTTTTATTTAGACAAGTACCAAATTTTACACGGCTCTAAGAATGTAGACACAGCAATCAAGTTTTCAGGCAACAACAAAGCAATCGACAAAGACATCCCTGTTCGTGGTGGATATCCTTTCCTTGACGGCGTTGAGCTTGTTATGGAGTCCGCCGACAAAATCTACGTTGAGGGCAACAGCAAAATCGACAAAGACGGCAAAGTACAAGGCAAGGCTGTAGACAGCTCGCAGTATCCTGCGCTGAAAAGCCTGTATGCCGAATTGCTTAAGGGCTAGAGCTACCGAAGGGCCGGTTCATTCCGGCCCTATTTCCCAAAATTAAAGGAGAAAATATATGACAAATTTTAAGGAATGGTTCAAGGCTGCCGGCATGAGAGCAATCAAGACGGTTGCACAGACAGCGATTGCAACCATAGGAACATCAATGCTCATTGCAGACGTAAACTGGACGATGGTGATATCCGCATCTGTTTTAGCGGGGGCATTGTCTCTCTTGACGTCGATTGCAGGGTTGCCAGAGCTGGGATAGCAAAATAACACAGAATAAGTAGGCGATTAAATGTCATGTGAGACTTGCAAATATGAGCAGCGTATAGTATCCTTAGAAAAAGACAGCGAGCGGAACCAAGTAACGCATAAAGAATTTTTCAGCAAATTTGAGGATTTGAATATCAACGGCGCACGGAGCGATGAAAAATAC
>Ga0153944_1001157_pt1 | contig 10950 bp, 8 predicted proteins | sample TSNJ028MetaG_FD_104703 | JGI IMG/M metagenome (GOLD analysis project Ga0153944, IMG submission 104703) | Attine ant fungus gardens microbial communities from New Jersey, USA - TSNJ028 MetaG | ecosystem: Host-associated > Fungi > Mycelium > Unclassified | place: USA: New Jersey, Wharton State... | reverse complement strand
CTTCTTCTCAGCTTTAGCTTGAGACATCATCGGTCCCATAGCAGTATTTTTTTGTTTCGCAACAGGTGAATCTATTGCAGGTGTAAGATCAGTACTCCGACTTTGCCCTTGCGTGAACTCTCCAAAGATATCATCATCATCTTTCCCATTCGGATCGTACAACGCAGAGCTTTCTTCTCCACCATACACACCATACACACCAACTTTCCCATACCCATTTCTCTCCGGTCCACCTAACACTTTTTCTTTAACACCATAGACTGTATCGCCCAAATCGACGCCCATACTCCGCTTTCCCCACTCATTCGCTGCACCACCTAATTCTCCGACTTTTCTGGAAGCACCATCAACATAACCTCGAACATTGGCCTGGAATTGTGGATCATTAAGACGCTCCATTCCTGGTTGGATGACACTTTTATTGATAGTTTGGGTAGCGCCTACTACAGCCGATGAAAATATTGACCAGCCTTTTGACAATGCTGCCATCGGATTTTCTTGCACGTCGGCAAAAGTGGGTGCATTTGCTGAAGAAAGACGGAACGAGGGATGGGAGGAGTTGCCTGCAGGAGGGGTCGGAGTATTACCAAAACCTTGATAACGTCCACCTTGGGAAGGAGGAAGATCGGCTGACCGTGACTCGTTGAGTTTTCCGAGGTTAGCAAAATAAGCTTCATTTTGTGATTTTTGATCGACCGGCGTATTGTCGATGAGAGAGGGAGAGGAGGTATTTGAAGCAGGAGAGGCTCCAGAACCTGTGGTGAACCGAGAGTTTTGAGTCCGAGATTTCCGGAGACCGGACGGATTAGGGGAGGATGAACGGGAGATGCTGTTGCTGTTTTTTGGGCTGAGATAGTTTTCAGGAGGTGGGGATGGGGACCACGATTTGCCAGCGAGGACAGCATCAAGCTGCAATGAACCGTAAGATTGGGCTTTGGTAACGGGATCTCTGAAACATACTTTTTCCCGATATTGGGTAGCTGCCCAGCAGTGATATGTATCGTAGGGGCTAGCGGAATCTTTGTATCCACCCAGGGGATCATAGGATTTGACGAAATTGCGAAAGGGAGCATTTCCGCCAAGCTATTCTACACGTGAGCCGTACATAAGGCCTGTATTGGGAAAGATGGCGAACCTCCATGCGTTTGAGTTGGTCATCTTGCCAGGAATCCATGGTCACAGAACGCACAAAGCTATGCAGAGATGAAATTCTGCATTACGGTGGTCAGCAAGTAGGGATTACCTGATGTGTACACCGAAACTGCGATGTGTACCAGCACATTGTAGGCATAGGAATACAGCAAAACTGACTGACGGTCAAATGTCAGCGTCGTCGAAGACGGGATCAGCACACCTCAGAGAGGCCCACTGGGGGTTTGGATTGCTGCAGTCGCAGCAGACTTTGTTGTTCAAACCCTCACGCTGGATGAGTTGGTTCAGAACCTTTCTTGCAGCTGGGTCAGCCATATGTATAGCACCTGCCAAGAGTGTACAGGATGATGAAAATAAAGCCACGTGACGAAGCACGCGTTCTGATATTTTTGATTTATGGGAATGCAGCTTGCCTTGGACAACGATGATCCAGCAGATCGACCGCAATACTCGTCGTCCAGATATCCCCAAGTCCGATGCTGGAGACGGTCCAGAAATCTGGGGAAACTGGGCTGGCCTCAGGTTTATTCCTTCTGCTCGCCTCGGCCTCCACTCACATTTAGTCCAGGTATTACTCTTTGGAGATTGTCCAGCATCCTTTGCGTGCCAGGATGTGTGGGTTCGGCGATAAAGTACATTCAATAGTATACACGGACACTTTGTTATTCTGATCCGCCTCAAGGACCGGCGTCCGCTTGCTCCCGCTGCCGTCGCCAGAATGGTCGTCCGTAACCAGGACAAGTCCATCGTTGATGTCGAGTCAGTACCTCTCCCATAGAACACAAATCTTACTCAAATTTCTCTAGTGAGATTGACTGGTCGTTCTTTCTCGTCCTTGTTGATCTATGGTCTGCAGATGGCAAGCAGGAGATGAATCTCGTCCTTCACCCCTCTTCTGCAGACCGGTCTAACCCCCCACTCGTCAAGAATCGTCGTCGTGGCGCAAGCATCAATCAAGCACGAGTTTCACAACACTCTCCCATACAGCCATCTCCTGTGCTTTCAGAGCCCGTAAGCTAAGCATGACTCACCACAGCTCACATTTCTCACCGGTGTTCCGCAGGCACCGTCCACACCTCTTCCCACCCACACAGCTCAGGGCACTTTCTCATCTCCCACCGCTGCCACACCCTCCATTCCACAACCACTTTCACAAGATAGTCCAATATCCAGTTGGGGATATAGTTCTAATCGTAGTACAACATATCCCCCGCCTTCATTTGCCTCGGTGACAGCAAAACCCACGTCTACTTCTAGCTGGGGTGATGCTACCGCTATTGGTTCCGCTTCCACTGTCTCTAGCACTGATGGCCACTATCATCATCATTCCGTAGAGTCCGATGATACCTTTTCAGTCAATCCTCCACAAACACCTCATGATAGCCCCACACATGCGTCCCGGCCTGGTGGATATACACATCAAAGTATTCAGCTACCTACAACACCACCACCATCTCCTCCTTATAGTGCACTGCCTAACAACATGGGTCCTCCTCCCATCACCAACGATAGTGGTGAAAAGAATTCTAATAGTACACCCGATACACCATCAACATCAGTACCTTTGATGACGTCGTATCCGCCGATGAAATCCTCTCGTTCAACTTATACCCGTGCACTTGTTGGTCCGTTATCAGCGAATGCGACAAGGTTGCAGGACGAGCATCGGAAATCTGGAATATTCTTCCTATTCCAGGATTTGAGTGTTAGAACTGAGGGTACTTTTAGATTGAGAATGAGATTAATGAATATTGGCGCGTAAGTTATCGATCCTTTTACGCGACGGTGCTCATTTTTTTCAGACCTCCAGCACCAGAGCAAGGAGCAACGAAAATCCATACTGATGTTTCACCGGTGCTTGCTCAAACATTCACCGAGTCATTTACTGTTTTTTCTGCAAAACGGTTTCCTGGTGTTCCAGGCAGGTCTAAAGTTCTTCGCGCTTTTGAGACTTGATGGTGCTGATTTATTTCCCCAAATCATATGCTTTGCGTCAATGGTTTGATCATTTGACTCAATCGATGGATTGCTGTTAACCTTTTCCTCTATGTTTGACCTATGTTTCTGGAATCACGTCACGTGTTCGGGCGAAAACTAGATACGACAGCGCTTTCAATTGCCTTTGGCAACCAAGGCCAAAAGATACCTATCGTGAGTTTGCAAACCTTCCATGTTTTCCTATTTGCATATGTACATGCATCAATACTTCATCACTGCACCATGATCATGAACATGGAGTCACTATCTAAACACCAAAACGTCAATCAAACTTCCTTTTCCTGTTCGCACTCCTTGTTCATTCGCTGATCAGCTCCTTTCTTTGAATAGCGAAATCGACATGGTTCTGGCAAACGTTGGAGACGTCAAGATGCGTCATCTGCAGAAGAAGAGGATTCAGAGGTGGAGTAAGTTTTTTTTCAGGATGCTTAGATAAATGAGAAGGCCACTTGAGGTGGAAGACATGTGAATGTTTGGGTGTCGTGATCGTTTGGGGTTTCTTCCTTCCGCAGTTGACTGGTACTGCCCTCGAACGAAATTCGGCTGTTATTGGTATCAAGATTCTGTATCTATATGTCTTTGGGTGCTACTCTTCGTTTGTTGGATATCTACCCACGGAGTTGTGTTTGCAGTGTACTACATGTATTGGACCAACCATGTATCTCAGTGTGTGTGTAGTGATCGGATGTCAATCAATCTGGGTCAATTATACAATTCTAAACTTATGCATCTAATAAGATATAACGAACGTACCCCAACTATCTGAACAAAGATCAAATCCAAATCCAAAATATTCTTCCTATTTCCTTCAACATTCAATTCCAGATATACACCTTGTCATAGTTGTCTGCCAGCCTATACTTCTCCTGCTCGTCAAATTCCATGACAACCTTGACAGCATCCGGATACTCCTTGAATATCTTCTCCAGCAAGGCTCTCACTCGTTTCTGTTGCTCAGGTGAATAATCAACGCCATACAAATCCGCATCAGACATTTGTCCAGGTGTTGAAGTTTGTACAGCAGGTTGACCAGCACGAAGACGTTGAAGACCGATGAGCAAGTGATGCAGCAGTGACCAATGAATTCTAGGGTTGTTGCCTACGGAGGTAAAGGACAATGTATAAAGTGGACGAAGAAAGTCGGGTATGGTTTCAAAGGAAAGATCGTCAGAAGTGGAAGGGCGAGAAGCGACGAAGGGAAGATAACTTCTGTCGGGCTGTGTTTCATCTGGTGCGCCAAAGGAATCAAGAGTGGGGTCAAACTCTTCTTCTTCTTCTGATGTTGGCATTGGTAGCGGCGGCGGTGTTGAAACTGTGGGTGTGGGTGGATGATTCAGAGCGAGAACAGTTGCAGCATCATCACTACTATCACGCTGTGAACGATATCGAATGATTTTAGATCGTGTAGATCCACTAAAAGGTCGGATGGGCGTAATTATAGCATTCAAAAACGAAAGATCCGTTTTATTGAGGACATCGAAAGGGGGTCTCCACGTTGGTTCTTGTTCTTCGTCGACCGTCTCAGTAGAGTCAGAAGCAGTTGAAGTACGAGCTTCATTTCGCACAACACGGATATAGGGTAAAATAATCCGATCCACCACCTCAAAGGCACGCTCATATTCTCCCGCTCGAATGAGATACTCTCCCAATCGATTCCAATTAAAAAAATTGAAACTGAACCCCTGCTTCTGATATTCCTGCCACACCTCCAGAACCCGATCGTGTTCCTCTGATCTCGATAATGTATCGAGGTATATAGTGAGCGGAACACAGAGCATATCCGTAGACGACTCAATGTCGTCTTTACCCTCTTGAGGGAATTTCGCAGCGGCCATCTTTTCCACACCAAGCTCCAAAAGATGATTCCAGACTTTGGTAGCCTGTTGTAGACGATCTTTTTGTCGATAGAGATCGAGGAGGTAGGTCAAGACCGATACATTCACTTCGCCACCAGCATCCAACATCTCATCCAATAACCTTTCAAACCCCTCAACGTTTCCATTCGAGGAATATCCGCGTAACAAGGGCTCATACACTAGATTGATGGGCGAGAGTTGCAAATTCTCTTCTCCCGTAATATCTCCTTGTCGAGTAGCCACTCGAGTCATAAATTCATATGCCACTTGTAAACTCCCTGCCGCTTGTTCATTGGAATAATAATGGAGTACGGTGTTGAATGTGACGGATGTAGGATTAATTCCTCGATCAATCATATCCTGATACACCTGCAATGCCCTCTCCTTATCTCCCTTGCGCAGGAAACCAGCCATGAGGATGGTAAAAGTGAAAGGATTCATGAGACTCTGGGTGCCACTCGTTGCTCGTTTGTCCATCTCACGAAAGATATCCATGGCAGCACCCATATAGCCTGCTTCACATGCTGACTGAAGGAGCAATGCGAATGTCACTGGAGTAGGTTTTATATTTCTGTTGGCGTCCAATCGTTCAAACAGTGTTGCAACAACGCGGAATGGAGCTCCCATGATAACATAACCCTTCAAAGCAATGTTATACATCTCGATAGTAAGCTTCAACGGACTCCTGGTGTTCTCCTCTAGTGATCGGAATAATCTGATTGCCTCGTTCCATTGTCCAGCATCGACATAACAATTCAACAAAGCACCGACCATAGCCTGATCCGGCATGACTTTTTCCAACAGCGCACGCTTGAAAATCCCCTCAGCTGTGCTCGGTTTATGATGCTTGTTGAGAGCAGTTATGATATTTGTATAAATGACGACGTTGGGTGCAATCCCTGCTTCCCGCATCCGATCCAATACAGTCGTGATAGCTTCCAGGTTTCCACTCCGAAAATGACTTTGAATCATGGAACTGTATACGTAAAGATTAGGTTTGAGACGGTCCTTGGTCATTCGCTCTATCCAATAATCAATCCCTTCTGGATCTGAGCAACGTGCATAGCAATAAATTGCAATAGCATAATCCATGACTTGAGGTTTCGTACGTCGATAAGATTCATTTTCATCCCGAGGATAGTACTCCTCAAAACGATGATGTAGTTGTGTCACATGTCCTCTGATAGCTAAATTGAGCAAACCCATAACTCTATGATGCTTGCTGAGCTTTGGTGTCGAATCCATACTATTGAGCCGACCCTGAAGCGCAAAGAGGTGCATCCCAGTATTCATATGTTCTGGAGCTGTTGCTGGAACCTCGTTATAAAGTCGATTTGCATCGTCAAAGTAATTATCTTGCGCTAAAGCCCTCACAAGTCGAAGCTTGAGCAAATCATAGGGAAAACGGTTGTCGGTAAAACAGTCTTGTGACTCAAACGCTGCCTCATAGACACAAAAAGCCAACTGCGGCTGTTTGTATCGACAATAGGCTAAAATGAGCAGTACAGTGATCTGTACCCAATTCCGCTCATTCGGGACTTCTTGACTTTTGATCAGAGACACAGGATCTTGTAATGAGCTGAGGATAAACAAAAGCCTGGGATGTCGATTGACAAGAGCAGCAACACCCTCATCACGAAAATAAAAGCAATACGGAGGATGAAAATACTCCTTGAAAAAATGACTTTTGAGGAATTCCACAACATGGAGGGCATCTTGAAAATGGAAAATAGCGGAATAAAGAGAAGTGTATGTTTTGGCGATCATCAGATCCGCTTGAGATCCCGGGACACGAATCTTCTCCAAAATTTCAATTGCAGCTTCGAATTGACCATGCATCGAACGACATCTCGCAAGGAGATGCTGAATAGATGTAACATGACGTCTCATACTCTCCGAAACATGGATTCGCGCTTGTAACCAATAGACCATCTTCCGAAATCGCTGTCTTTGGATTTTCAGCTCGTATATACTATCATCTTTTTCGTAGAGCAGTTCGATTTTGTCGCAGAAACGTTCGGCGAAGAGAACGATGATATGATCTTGATTATCTCTTGTTGTTCGTTCAACACCCTCCTTGTCTGCAAGAAATGTGATAAAAGATCGCCAAGCATCATCCAATCTCAAATTTTCTACATCCACTCGTGTATATCTCGCAAGATGAATTAAATGCGGAGGTCGATTGGTTTCAGACATTGTAGATGAGGACGAGGATGGGGTTGAGGATGAGGATCCATTGTTTTGATGGGATTGCGAGAAAGTTCGAGTAGATCGTGCCGTGGCATGGGATGTATGCCTTCGTTGTCCATTCGACGACGACGACGAATTCCTCTTGCTCAAACGATGGACAGGATACGCTTTTGGATTTTGAAACCGCCTAAGACGTCGTTCCCTAGGTAGTGACAATTCCTGAAGCATGAAAGGGATCCCATGTGCTAAACAACCAAATAAGTTAATTTACATTACATACTCTCCCCAAAAATCCACGAGACTTACTTGGGCAGTATAAGAAGTTACGCGTAGTACAGCAAGACCACTCTCTACACTGTGAAACGCGACGCAAACACGGTTCTTCTCTTTCTTTCCCCTTGGACGGTCTGAAAAGGTTTGACGAAAAAAATGGATGTTGATGCCGATGTTGGTGATGCATAACTCCGCCTACAAGAGTAGGACAAGTAGGGTAAGATGTTCCTTGAAAAACAGAACGACCAGGAAACAGAGAATTTCGTATGACGATTGTCAACGGTTCAACCATGAGCGTTTTCGCCGAGCTCTATATTTTTGTAAAAAAAGATAAGCAGCCAGCTGGAACGCACTGAAAGTTCCACCTTTGAAAATCAGTGTAAGAGAAAGATTTTCACCGAACTGAAAAGAAAATAAAGGTTGAGCTTAGCCGTATATTCATACAGAAGATTTAAAGGAAATTAGGTCAGCTTCCAGTTTAAATCACGTGGTATTTTTTAACGCGATTGAATATTTCAACTCGGACAAATATGTTTTTTTAATTGTACTAAAACAATGGATGTTATACCTATTGTACTGTAACTCCTCATATGTATAATATAGAATTGATAGGTACGCATTTGCCGCGGTCTAGTTTTGCCCCAGCTATATCCAATACATAGTACTATAAATTCCAAACACACAAATTGAAAGCAGATCACTCAAAGCTGATCCAAAAAAGAGAGAGAAAAGTAAAGAGAAAAAGACAGAGAGAAGAAAAAGACAAGTTGCGAAGTCTAATGTTTAGTCTGATGTTGCTAGACATCACGTGGTCGTCCTTTCTCGACTCTGTTGGTAAACAATCTTATCTCAATTTTCCTTGATGACAATTCATAAACCAGACCTCGCCATTCCGCCTTTCGAAATTGTCCTCGCAAGCTCAAAAGATGAAATACAGCAATGTTTCGATATCGTTGGTTCTCCCCGTTCTCATTAGAACGATCTGATTTTTTTTTCTCTAGAGAGTTAATGTTTTTCACCACGAACAAAAGTTTCCCTTGAACACAGAATTTGATGAGTCCGTAACAATACACACACATACACATACACAAGCGATGAACTGTTTTTCTCTCCTAGTAAAGAAGAACTTGCCACACATCTCCTTCTTCGCCTCATACCTTCCCTCACACCCATCGGCACCATTCGTGGCTATCTAATACCCCAAATAACGGATACCTATAAACTCACACGACTTGCTATACTTGAAGACTATCGCAAGTATGGATTCGGTCGTAAACTTGTAGAAGCATTTCATGATTGGGTGAAATCGGATGCTTCTGCAAATTCGACGAGGGGTTCTGTGATCATGAATCCATCACTACCGAGGCAGATCAAAATTAATTGTCATTCACAAATCTATGCAAAAGGTTTTTATGCCAAGTATGTCTGTTGCCCATTCCCTTTCAAACCCTTTTTTGGCCTCGAGGCTGCACTGACAAACGATGTCTAGGTTTGGTTATGTACAAGAGGTAATCTTCCCTTTTTTCGGAGGACTAATTCATTTATCAATTTCCAGGGCGAAGAGTTTATTGAAGATGGAGATCCCCATCAGAATATGGTTCTGTACATCACAATCCCACCCCGTGATCATCCTACAAAGCAAAGAGAGGACTTGGGCTAACTTACATATATATACATACACCCTATGCTCAATGCATATATATTACTGCAACTTTGCAACGCAATAGGGCAACAAGATCAGAGCCACAGAGGCTCTACATACACTAAGTAAAAATACAAGTTGTGTGAGGTCGTCTAGGACGACCAGGGCAGGAAATGGAATTCCGCAAACAAAAATGGTATCATGGGTTGTTAAAATGTCAATGAGTAGAGATTCATAAGGGTCGTGAAGAAATTAGTCGTGAAGAACAAGGCACACTCAAGACTATACTCAAGACTGAGGGAGGCGATCACCATCATCTGTGCTGAAACCTTCGCTGTCACTTTCAGAGGATTCCATCTTGACAGGAGCAAAACCAGGGCTATTGGGCAAAATACTGAAATTGATGTTGGTGCCATAGGCAGGAGCACCGTCCTCGTAAAGCCTTCTCGCAGCTTCGTATTCCATTTTCTCATGTTCAGCCTGGGCCAAAAAGGGCTATAGAGTGGTGAGATAGAGAGTGAATAGAGAAAAAACGAGGTACCTGTCTCTCTGCGTCTGTCATGGACCGCCACTTTGCGGCGGCGAGGACGCTCTGCTTGGTGGTTTCGGTCTCATTACCGAAGATGTTGTGGACGAGCCCTGGATTCGCCCGAATGTATTGGAGGAACATGAAGTAGGCACTGAGGGGCTTCTTGGGAGCGTTTGGATCCTTGATATTGCTCTTGCGAGACTTGCCAGCCTTGCGCTGGGCAGCACGGTAGGCGTTCTCACGTTTAATGTCGTCAGGGGTGAGTGAGCGCATGTAAGCGTTGAGTTCTCGCTCGCGAGCTTCCTTTGCGGCCTGGGAGCGGCGCTTATAAGGCTGGAAGAGAAAGGATAAGAAGAAGAACAAGAGACGAGGAATAAAAATGACCTCTTTATCTTGGGGAGAAAGAGAAGCGTATTCTTGACCTGCTTCCTTTGCGGCCTGAGCGACATTGAGCTTGGTGCCCGAAGCCTGTTGGCGCTGGATCCAGTCTGTGAAGTAGAGCTGCCAGGCAGAAGGGGCGAGTTTGGGAGGCTTGAGAACGGGCTTCAAAGCTGTAAATCATGATGATGAGGTGGTGGAGGTGATGGTAAGAAGATAAGAAGGACTCACGCATGTCAGGATCCTCGCATCTTTGTTTGCGACGGATGGTTGCGTCACGGTCATGAGAGGAGCGAGTGAAGGAGCGGGTGATGGGTGGGCGATTCTGGGAAAAGGGGGGCGCACTGGAGGAAGTGAGCATGTGGACAGAACTTCGGCGGGTAGGGCGGAGGGTGGAGTCGGTGAACTGGCGGACGGAGGGCCGGGGCGGACCGGGGGAGGGAGGGAGAGTGACGCCGTCCCAGAGTTGAGCTGCCCAGGTCGGGGTTGGATTGGCCGAGAGGAGGCGGGGCCGCGGAGGATGGAGAGGAGAGGACGGGTGATGAACATCGAGATCGCAAGGCGAGATGGACGATGGAAAGAGAGATTCGACAGTGATCTCAGGATCGGCGAACCAGTGGTTCATGTCCAAGTCATACAGGCCTTGGTTGAAGACGTCGGTATACGGGTCGACGTTGGCATATGGGTCGACGGGCTTGACATCAGAGAGCCATGGCTGGACATCGTCAAGGTCGAGAGGCCCAAAAATCATAGGGTCAGCATCGAGAGGGTCCTGCATGGTGAAACAACGCACAAGGTAACATCTGAGCGCAGGCATATTTAAGGGTATCCGGCATCTCATGACTGTGACTCTACTTCCTTTTCTGGAAGTGCTGGAAATCGGGCAGTCGGGCGCTGCTGGTGGCCTCGACGACGGTACAAAGAGAAGCGCG
>Ga0153944_1001156_pt1 | contig 10955 bp, 7 predicted proteins | sample TSNJ028MetaG_FD_104703 | JGI IMG/M metagenome (GOLD analysis project Ga0153944, IMG submission 104703) | Attine ant fungus gardens microbial communities from New Jersey, USA - TSNJ028 MetaG | ecosystem: Host-associated > Fungi > Mycelium > Unclassified | place: USA: New Jersey, Wharton State... | reverse complement strand
CCTTTTTTACTATAATTGTAGGTTGATTATTAAATAGTGTATTTAATTTTGGAGATTTTAAGGTAATATATTCATTTAAAATAGTAAATAACCCCCATAAACTCATTCCAGTTATAGCTTCTATTAAAGTTATATCACCATGTACTGCTAAATCACCAGCTATACTTCCAATAACAATCCCAGTTATATACGTAAAAATACTTAATTGTCCCATTTGTTTTTTACCTATAAGCCTAACAATAATAATTAAAACAATAAAACTAACACTTACTCTTAAAAGAGAATCATAAAATGCATTCATAGAACCTCCAATTTAGTTACTTAATATTCTAATTGCTATTATTTGAATAATATGAAAAAAGTATACTATACTAATATAGAAATGAAAAAAAGTGGACATTGAGGACAGTGTTTTTGCCTAAAATTAGTTAAAAATAAAATTATAAATTACTTTATTTAACTTTAGACAAAAACACTGTCCCCAATGTCCACACGTCCCCAAAAGAGACACATATATATTAAAATAGCCTAATTGTATATATTATATATATCAATACTAGAATAAATCCTTTTTTTCTATTAATTATATTGTCTTTATCCATAGTAGAAATTAGCATTATCGTTACAGTTATAGCAATTAGTAAAACAACATTAATTAAAAAACTTTCATTAAATTCTAATGGGTGAATAATTGCACCAAGTCCAATTAATAGACAAAGATTTAATATGTTTGAACCAGAAACATTTCCTAAAATTAAATCACTTTCTGCTTTTCTTGAAGCAATAATGGAAGTTACTATTTCAGGAAGTGCTGTACCACAAGCGATAATTGTCATACTAATTACAGTTTGACTTATATTAAAAGACTCGGCAATGATGACAGCATTGTCTACAACAAAATCTCCACCAAACTTTAATCCTAGAACACCTGTAATGATATAAAATAGAATCATATATAAAGATAATTTTTTTTCTTCTTTATTTTTTTTTGTTTCTATATATTCATCAATATCTTCTTGATGTCCTTGTCTATGATTTACATTTTTTTCTTCATACATTGTGTAGGCAATATATAAAACAGTACACACAAGAAGAATAATACCTTCAACAAACCCAATTGTAGATGGCTCACCAGAAAGAGGAATACTTCCTAAAATAATTAATAATACCATAGCAAGAATTCCGATAGGTATATGAACATGAATAATTCGTTTATCTACTTTTAATGGTCTAACAATGCTTGCAATACCTATTACAAGTAAGAAATTACAAATACAACTACCAATTGCATTACCCAGAATTAAATCAGAATGACCTTGATTTGCAGATGTGATTGTAATAAAAACTTCTGGGAGAGAAGTTCCAATTGAAACGATAGTAAGTCCAATAATCATTTCAGATAACCCGAATTTTCTTCCAATTCCACTTGCACCCTTAACTAAAAAATCAGCCCCTTTTACTAACAGTACAAAACCGAATACCATTAATAAAACATTAAAAAACATTAAAATTTACCTCCACAAATACATATGATTAGTATATATATATTCTTGAATTTTAATCAAGAAATTTTAATTAGTTTAACACAAAAAATTTTATAAAGCAATTTTAAGAAAGTAATATGATAGGAGAGAAAATACCCATTTGCCTAAGGAAATTCAACAAAATTCACATAAAACATTGAAAAAGAAACTAAAATGTAATATAATTGTAATATAGGTCTAATATTTTGAGATAGAATCAAAAAAAGAAGTATCCGTAAAGGGATTTTTTGAAGTTTGTAAAAGTACCTCAAAACCTGACAAATATTACTATTGACGAATATTAAAAAGGCATTTAAAATAAAATATAGATATATATGAAAATATAGAAGGATGGTAAAGTATATGAAACCAAAAAGAAGTTTATTGAGCTTAGTAATGGGATTAGTAATGATTGGAATAATATGTAGTGCAACAAATACTTATGCAACCACAGCAACAGATGGTGGTCTTTATTTGGGTTTAGAAGCATATCGTAATTCTGGTTACTCATACAAGGGAATTGAAAAAACAATGTGGAAGATATCTTCATACAATTCTTCAGCAGGAACAGTTGTAAATAAGGATAGAGCTTTTTATTGTTTAAGAGGGGGACCTGGGTTTGGTTCAACAACATCAATGGGAAGTGTAACTCCACAAATACGTAACTATACAGAATATTTTGATTTAAAGAATTGGAACTCTATAGATCCAACATATAGGGCTGTATTACCAAGCGGTTCAAACTATAATTCTTTAGTATGGGTATTAGAAAATTGTTATGTACCTGCACCAAGTTCAAATGCAACATCAGAACAAACAGCATTAGCAACTGAATATAGAAAACAATTATTAACAAATGCAGGAATACCTAATAGTAAAATAACTGATGATGAAATTGATATCGTTCAACAGTTAGCTGTTTGGCATTTTACGAATAGCGATTCATATCATGTAGACACAGCTGAATTAGCATTAGCATTATATCCAAGTACATCATATACAGACTTATCTGATATAAATTGGGATAGAGCAGAAGATGTAAATATATTACTAGACTATTTTATAACAAAAGGTAAAGCAAATGCATCTACTACACCAACAACAAATACAAATACTAATCCATTAAGTTTAAATAGCTCAAGTGCAACTATAACTGAAAGTGGAAGTAATTATATTGTAGGACCATATAAAATAACAGAAGTAAATTCAAAAGCAAATTATAGTATAACAGGAACATTAAAATCATCAGATGGAAATACAACTTTAAGTTATACATTATTGGATAGTAATAAAAATTCAACAACTAAATCATTAAAAGAATTAGTAGGGCAAGAATTTTACTTATCTTTCCCAAAAGTAAGTAATTTACCAGGAACATCATTCCAAATAACAGTGACAGAATATACAACAGAGATAACATATTGGTCAGTAGCTGGTGCTTCAGCAATAGACCAACCAGTAGCAGAAGTTGTAAGAAATAAAAAAGATTATATATTAAGTCATCAAGTAGAATTAGTACAACCATCAGCAGATTTAGCATTAAGGAAATTTATCATCTCAGTAAATGGAACAGAATTAAAAAATGCAGATGGAACATATAAAAGAGAGCCAATAGTAGATACAAGCAAGTTAGCAGCTGGAACATCAACAACAGCTACATATACACATACAAAAAATCCAGTTTCAGTACAAACAGGAGATATGGTAATATACACAATAAGAGTATATAATGAAGGAAATGTAGTAGGAAGGGCAACAAAGGTAACAGATTATTTACCAGAAGGACTAGAATTTGTAAGTGGAAGTACTATAAATAGTAAATATGGATGGACTGTAGATGCGACAGGAAAAATCGTTACTACAGAATATCCAAAAGATACAGATATACCAGCATTTAATTCATCAACAGGAAATATAAGCTATATAGATTTGCAAATAGAATGTAAAGTAGTGGCAGTAGAAAAGACGACATCAACCTATTTAAGAAATATAGCGGAAATCACAACAGATAATATAGATGATAGGGATTCTACACCAGGAAATGTAGATATAGATAATTATAAACCACCAACAGATAACAGTAGTTATCAACAAGATGATGATGATTATGAAGATTTAATATTACCTGGAAAAGAAGCAGATTTAGCATTAAGGAAATTTATCATATCAGTAAATGGGACAGAATTAAAAAATGCAGATGGAACATATAAAAGAGAACCAATAGTAGATACAAGTAAATTAGCATCAGGAGCGTCAACAACAGCTACATATACACATCCAAAAGACCCTGTTTCAGTAAAAACAGGTGATAAAGTAGTATATATTATAAGAATATATAATGAAGGAAACATAGATGGAAGAGCAACAAAAGTAACAGATTATTTACCAGAAGGATTAAAATTTGTAGAAGATAGTAGTATAAACAGAGCATATGGATGGTCTGTAGATGCTACAGGAAAAGTAATAAGTACAGAATATTTAAAAGATACAGATATCAAACCATTTGATGCAACAACTGGAAAAATCAATTATATGGATTTACAAATTGAGTGTGAAGTGATAGCAGTAGAAAAGACAACAGCAACTTATTTAAGAAATATAGCAGAAATTACAACAGATAATGTTGATGATAGAGATTCTACACCAGGAAATGTAGATATAGATAATTACACACCACCAACAGATAACAGTAGTTATCAACAAGATGATGATGATTATGAAGATTTAGTATTACCTGCAAAAGAATTTGACTTGGCATTAAGAAAATTCATAACTGCAGTAAATGGAAAAGAATTATTAAATGAAGATGGAGTAACATATCAAAGAGAACCAAATATAGATTTAACACCATTAATAGATGGAACTGGAACAACAGCAATATACAAACATAGAAAAGATCCAGTAGGAGTATCTATAGGAGATATCGTGATATATACAATAAGAGTATATAATGAAGGTGAATTTGATGGATATGCAAGTGAAATAACAGACTACTTACCACCTGAGTTAGAATTTGTTATGGATGATGAAGAACAATTTAACGCTGGGTATGGATGGATTGTAGATTCAACATTAAGAAAAGTATCAACAAATTATTTAGCAATGGATGATTTGGATCCAGAAGAAAATTTATTAAAAGCGTTTGATGGAAAAACATTAGATTATAGAGAAGTAAAAATTAAATGTAGAGTAGTAGCAGTAAAAAATTTGGATAAAGTAATCACAAATATAGCTGAAATAACAGAATTTACAGATGAAAATGGAGATGTAATAAAAGATAGAGATTCAAGTAAAGATAATTTAGTGTTACCAACAGATCCAAATCTACCAGATTACAAAGGAAATGATTCTAATAAATCAATTTTATCAGATAAAGATTATCATTACAAAGGTCAAGAGGATGATGACGATTTTGATAAATTAATTTTAGAAGAATTTGATTTAGCATTAAGAAAATTTATTACAGGAGTAAATGATGAAGCGGTAACAGATAGATATCCAGTATTTACAAATGTAAAAGATAAAAATGGAAACTATATCTATGAGCATACAAAAGAGCCTGTAGAAGTAAATAGTACAGATATAGTAGAATACACAATTCGTATTTATAATGAAGGTGATATTGCAGGATATGCAAAAGAGGTAAAAGATAATATTCCAAACGGATTAGAATTTTTACCAAATCATGAAACAAATATAGAATATAGATGGATTATGCTAGATAAAGATGGTAATAAAACAGATGATGTTTCAAAAGCAGCATATATTACAACAGATTATTTATCAAAACAACAAGAAAATGAAACAGGTAGAGATAATTTACTAGAAGCCTTTGACCCATCTACAATGACATCACCAAATTATAGAGATGTAAAAGTAGTATTTAAAGTAATTGCCTTAGACTCATATCAAGGAATTATAACAAATATAGCAGAAATATCAGATGATGAGGATGAAAATGGAAATCCTGTTGAAGATAAAGACTCAACACCAGACAATAATAATCCAGACGAAGATGATATAGATGAAGAACACTTAAAATTATCATATTTTGATTTAGCATTAAGAAAATTCATTACAGGAGTAAATGATACAGATATAACAAATAGATATCCAGTATTTACAATAACTGAAGATGGTAAATATGTATATGAACATACAAAAGAGCCAGTAGAAGTTGAAAATGGAAATATAGTAACATATACTTTAAGAATCTATAATGAAGGAACAAAAGCTGGATATGCTAAAGAAGTAAAAGATGATATTCCAGATGGATTAATATTCTTACCAGAACATGATACAAATGTAGAATATAGATGGGTAATGTTAGATGAAGATGGAAATGAGACAAATGATGTTTCAAAAGCAGTTGATATCAAAACAGATTACTTATCAAAAGCTCAAGAAGATGAAACTGGAAGGAGTAATTTATTAGGGGCATTTGATCCAGATACAATGGATGAACCTGATTATAGAGATATAAAAATAGCATTCAAAGTAACTGAGCCAAATACATCAGATAGAATTATAACAAACTATGCACAAATATCTGATGATGAAGATAAAGATGGAAAACCAGTAATAGATATAGATTCAACACCAGATATTTGGATTGATGGAGAAGACGACCAAGATATTGATAAAATAAAAGTAAAATATTTTGACTTAGCATTAAGAAAATGGGTAACACAAGCAATTATTATTGAGAATGGAAAAGAAACTATAGTAGAAACAGGACATAAAGCAGAAGATGACCCAGAAGAAGTCGTAAAAGTTGAAATTAAAGAAAGTCAAATAAATAAAGTAGTCGTAAAATTCAGATATAAAATAAGAGTTACAAATGAGGGTCAGATAGCAGGATATGCAGATGAAGTAAAAGATTACATCCCAGAAGGATTAAAATTTGTAGCAGCAGATAACCCACTTTGGACTCAAATATCAGAAGGAATAGTTGTAACTGATCAATTAAAAGACACTTTATTACAACCTGGAGAAAGTGCAGAAGTAGAAATTCTATTAACATGGATTAATGGAAAAGACAATATGGGATTAAAAGTAAATATTGCTGAGATTAGTAAAGATAGAAATGATAGTGATACACCTGACATAGATTCAATACCAGATAATAAAAAGCCTGGTGAAGATGATATTGATGATGCACCAGTAATATTAACTGTAAAAACAGGAGAATTCTTAAATATTGTATTAATAGCTTTAGTGAGTGGTTCATTAGTTATTATTGCAGCAGGATTAATCTTTATTAAAAAATATGTAATGGAATAAAAGGAAATATAAAAACTTGGCAAAAGTGTCAGACACTTTTGTCAAGTTTTTTCTGTCTGAATGCCAAAAAGTGCCAGGCGTTTTTTGGCATGGCACTTTTGGCAAGACTATAGAAAAATAAAATAAATTAATGTTTACATTAAAATTTGGTTATGATATAATTTAAACACATGTTAAGAGGTGAAGATATGAATCAAATTCTATTTGTAGAAAACTCGAAAAAAGGTGGAGCTTTAGAGGTAAAAACCATAGTAAAAATCTTTTCTATTATCATTATTATATTTGGTATAATTTTAATAGGGCAAGGTTCTTTTGCTATGTTTAATAATAGTACTGTAAATACTACAGATACAGTACCTTTAGTTATAGTGAATCAAAATGGGGCTGTATTAGATGTAAAGATAAAACATGATAAGATAATAGATAAAATTGTGTATACTTGGTCAGGAAGCGGAGAAGTAGTGCTACAAGGAAAAGGAAGAACTGAAATAGAAGAGGAGATAGATATTCCAAAAGGTACAAATACTTTAACTTTAAAAGTTACAGATATATCTGGAAAAGTAGTTTCTTATCAAGAGGAATATGAACTTACAGATAAAGATATAACTAAGCCAGAAATAGAACTGATTGTAGAAAATTCAAAAATAAAAATAGTAGCAAAAGATGAAACAGCTTTAGATTATATAATATATTATTGGAATGATGAAGATGAGACAAAAATAGAAGCAAGGGAAGATTCGTTAAAACTAATAGAAGAAAAAATATCTACATTAAAAGGACAAAATCTTCTAACTATTATTGCAGTTGATAAAGCGGGAAATGAGTCAATAAAAGAACAAACTATAAAAGGGGCAAAGAAACCAGTTATAAGTTTAGCTGTTGATGGAGATGAGTTAATAATTAAAGTAACAGATGAAGAAGAAATCAAGAAAATAGAATATGACCTAAATGGAGTAGCGTATTCAACAGATCCTAATAATGAAGGAAATAGTTTAGGTGTAAAAGAGGTAGAATTTAGACAAAAACTACAAGCTGGTCAAAATATTATAACTATAACAGCATACAACATAGATGATTTGACAGATGAAATAACAGGTCAAGCAACAATATAGGTTATGGGTTATCCTAAAACCCAAATGAATAATGAGGATAGGGTATGGATACAGAATATTTATTACAATTGTTAACATATGTTTTAATATATTCATTTGCTGGATGGGTATTAGAATCAGTTTCAAAAACAATAGAACAAAGAAAATTTGTAAATAGTGGTTTCTTAAATGGTCCATTTTGTCCAATATATGGATTTGGGGCACTAATAATGATATTGTTCTTAGATTCTCTACAAGCTAAGCCTATTTTATTATTTATAGTAGCATTTATTACATTATCAATATGGGAATATATAGTAGGGGTATTTTTAGAAAAAGTATTTAAAACTAAGTATTGGGATTATTCAGATATTAAATTTAACTTTCAAGGAAGAGTTTGTTTAAAAAATTCTATATTTTGGGGAGTCTTAGGTGTAATTTTTATAAGATATATGCATCCATTTATAGAAGGATATGTAATACAAATACCAATAAATATGCTAACATATATAGATATAATGATAGCGATGGCGATAGTAGTAGATACAGTGGCAAGTATAATAGCAATTACTAATTTTGAGTCAGCCTCTAATAAATTAAATGAATTAAGTAATAACATAAAAGATAAAATGGAAGAGCTAAACATTCTTAAAGATAAAGGAAAATCTAAGACGAAAGATATTGAAAAAACAACTGTAGAAAATATAGAAAAGATGATTTATGATTTAAAATTAGCACAAAATAGATTAAAAATAAAAATGTATAAAAGAGCAATTAGATGGAAAAAGGCTTTCCCAAGTATGAAATCAGAAACAATATCAGAGTTTCTAAATCAAAAAATAGATTTAAAGAAATTAAAGGAAAATATAAAAAGGAATAAGGAGCAATAATGGTACAAGAGATTTATTTAGTAGATGAAAATCCTAGATTAAAGGAAACATTAGAAAAAATATTTAGTAATGATAAAGAATATAGATTTAGAGAGGTTGAGACTGAAAATTTAGAAGTAGCATTAAAAAACATACCTTCTCTTATAATTTTAAATGAAGATAATCTGAAAGATAACCCTTTAGAAATATGTAGAAGAATAAAAGAAGATGAGGATAATAGTATTACTCCAATTATAGTTATTTCATCTAACAAAGAACATGAACATAAGCTTGCAATGTTAAAAATGGGAGTATCTCATTATATAAAACATCCAATAGATGAAGAGTATTTAGAGTATACAATACAAAATATATTGAAATTATTATATATAAATAGAAGGGTAAGTCCATTAACAGGGCTTCCTGGAAATGTACAAATACAAGCAGAAATGAAAAAGAGGTTTTCAAGTAAGCAAACATTTGCAATGATATATTTAGATTTAGATAACTTCAAAGCATATAATGATATTTATGGATTCTTAAAAGGTGATGAAATAATTAAGTTTACTGCAAAGACAATTTTGAAAAATGTCCATGAGGAAAACAATGGAGATAGTTTTGTAGGACATATTGGTGGGGATGACTTTGTAGCGATTGTTTCAGAAGCAGACTATAATAAGATTTGCCAAAATATAATTGCTGATTTTGATAATAATGTAACAAAATATTTTACAGACGAAGATATAGAAAAAGGATATATAGAGGTTGCTAATAGAAAAGGTGTAATAGAACAATTTCCACTTACTTCTATTTCTATTGGCGTAGTTGAAGTTGAAAAGAATAGATTTGCCAATGTATTAGAAATTGGAGAAGCAGGGGCAAATGTAAAACATTTAGCAAAGACAGTTCAAGGAAGTACATATGTAATTGATAGAAGAAAGAAGAACAGAGACGAATGAGTGATAAAGTAAAGAAAATGCTAAAAATAGAACTAGGAATCTTAATTCTGGTTCTAATTATCTTTATAGCAATATTAACAAATGTAATATCTAATTTTCCACTATGTATCATAAATCAAAGATTTGGTATATTATGTCCTAGCTGTGGTGGGACAAGATGTGTAGTAAATTTAGTATTAGGAAATTATGCACAAAGTTTTTTATTTCATCCCATATTTTTTATAACAATAATCTATTTAGGAATAGCTAATATTATATATATTATAAATTCATTTAGAGAAAAACCAATATTAGAATGGATATATCCCAAATCAAAATTTTGGATAATATTTATTATAATAGTATTAATATTCACTATAATTAGGAATATTATTTGACCTAAAATTAACAATAGTGTATAATATATTATATGAGAATATAAAGGAGGAGTTTTATATGGCGGAAAATAATAATGAACCAAACATAATAGAACCAGAAACAGTTGTAAATAACAATATAACACCAAATAAAATAAATGGATTAACAATAGCGTCTATGGTATTAGGTATCGTGTCATTAGTATTATGGTGCTTTTGGTTTATATCAATTCCATGTGGAGTACTTGCATTAATATTTGGTATTTTAGGGATTAAAAAACCAGGAAAAGGAATGGCAATTGCAGGTATCATAACAGGAGCTATAACAATAGCTATTTGGGCTGTAGTATTCATGTTTTCATTTTTTGTAGGATTTATGGATGGTCTTGAAAGTGGATTAGATTCATATACATACGATTATTATAATAGTTACTATTATTATTAAAATGTAAATTATAAAAATTAAATAAGATAACAGAGTAATATAATAAAATTATTCTGTTATCTTTTTTTTATTAATTATCTTTTTTCTTTTTATAATACATTAGAATATCCTTACACATTACAGGCGTAACACAATCAGATTATGAAGACGATGATGAAATACAACCATTTTGGTATAAAAATGAATTTAATGGTGACCTAGATATGAGCTGGTTATTAGACTATGGAAATAATTAGTTAAGATATATTTTTTCACTAAATTCACCACTTAGAAATATGACACACTAGAATATGAAATAGGACTATTAGAGGAAAAAGAAATATTTTGTTATATTTTAAGCTAATTGATAAAATAAACGTATTGACTTGTGAGTAACGATTGATATAATGAGTTATATAATTTGTCTTGTGTAAGACAAATTATAAATAT